>Ga0209253_10001243_pt1 | contig 22343 bp, 22 predicted proteins | sample FrelakmetBRP12BR_FD_187145 | JGI IMG/M metagenome (GOLD analysis project Ga0209253, IMG submission 187145) | Freshwater lake sediment microbial communities from the University of Notre Dame, USA, for methane emissions studies - BRP12 BR (SPAdes)... | ecosystem: Environmental > Aquatic >...
GTGGTCCGGCGAGCCGGACCGTCGACTCCGCGGCCGAGGCCCGCGAGCTGGAGCGGACCGAGGAGCCGCGCCGCCCCGCCCGTGAGGCCCACCCCGCCGTCCCGGGTCGCAAGGAGCCCTCCATCCCGTCCCCGGCCCAGCCGCCCGCGCAGAACGTGGGGGCAACACCGGCCTCCCGGGCCGTCGGGGCCGGCCCGGCCCCGGCGCCGGGACCGGCTTCCCGGACGGTCGCCCTGCGCGCCGCCGAGAGCGGCAACGTCGATGGGGCCGTGCTCCGCAGCGCCGCGCACCTGCGCATCGAGCCCAACCAGGACGGGCTCGGCGAGATCGAGCTGCACCTGCGCGTCCGCGGAGGAGTGGCCCACCTGCGGGTGGACGGCGAGGCCGGGCACCTCGTCGCCGCCCACGCCCCCGAGCTCGCAGCGGCGCTCGCCAGCGCCGGCCTGGCGCTCGGCCATCTCGAGACGCCGGCTGCCGCGGCGCCGGTGGCCTCGTCCCCGAACGCCGGCGGCCCGGAGAGCCGGGCCGGGGCCGACGGTCGCCCCGGCGGCTTCGACGCACCGGCGCAGGGGCAGCCCGAGCCGAGCGAGCGCGGCGAGCCCGGCACCCGGAACCATCCCGCACCCTCACGGGCCCCCGGCGGGCGCCCTCCGGCCGGCAGCGGCCGGGTACACGTGGAGGCCTAGGAGGCCACATGCAGACGAACGCAACCGCAGCGGCATCGGCGTCGGTCACCGGCACCTACACCGCTCCCACGAAGGAGCTCGGCAAGAACGAGTTCCTGAAGCTCCTCATGGCGCAGCTCGCCAACCAGGATCCGCTGAAGCCGGTGGACAACCAGGCCTTCATCGCCCAGCTCGCCCAGCTCTCCTCGGTGGAGCAGCTCCAGGGGATCGGGACCAAGCTCGACACGCTGGCCGTGGCCCAGGCTTCTGCGAACCAGCTGCAGACCGCCGCGCTCGTCGGCAAGGAGGTCCTCTTCCGCACCGACCAGGTCCACCTCGACGGCAAGCCCATCTCGGCCGAGGCCCGTCTCGCGGGCGACGCCGACACCGTGGTGGCGGTGGTCACCGACGCGTCGGGCAACGTGGTTCGCACCCTGCCGCTCGGGGCCCGCAAGTCCGGGACGGTCCAGATGGCCTGGGACGGCCGCGACGAGAGGGGCGGTTCGCTGCCGCCCGGCGACTACCACCTCGCGCTCCACGCCACCCGCCCCGACGGGACGCCGGTCCAGGCCGACCTCCGGGCCCGCGGCACCGTGGACGGGGTCACCTTCGAGGAGGACGCCCCGGTGCTCATCGTCGGCACCCTCCACGTCAAGCTGTCCGATGTCGCGCAGATCGTGAAGAGCCCCACCACCGGCGCCTGAGGCGCCGCCCCCCGCCCGAAAGGAAACGCCATGAGCCTCCTCACCGCCATGTCCTCTGCCACCACCGGCCTCGAGTCGTCCAGCACCGAGCTCTCCGTCATCGGCGACAACATCGCCAACGCCAACACCGTGGGCTTCAAGGCCGGTCGCGCCGCCTTCGAGGACGCGCTCTACCAGTCGGTCATCGGCGGCTCGGGCCAGATCGGCCTCGGCTCCCGCCTGGAGGCCGTCCAGAAGATCCTCAGCCAGGGCGCGCTGACCAACACCGGCCTCAACACCGACCTGGCCCTGCAAGGCATGGGCTACTTCGTCGTGCGCGGCAGCCACGCCGGCCAGACCGGCAGCTTCTACACCCGCGCCGGCCAGTTCTCCGTCGACAAGGACGGCTACATGGTGAACCTGGAGGGGCTGCGCGTGCAGGGCTACGGCGCCGACCCCACGGGCGCCCTCTCCGGCGTCCCGAGCGACCTCCTCGTCGGCAACGCCCAGGCCGTCCCGGTGGTCACCACCACCGTGACCCTCAAGGCGAACCTCTCCGCCGACGCCACGTCGCCCGCCGCCTGGGATCCGGCGAACCCCACCGGCACCTCCAACTTCTCCACCAGCGCCACCGTCTACGACTCGCTCGGCAGCCCGCACGCCTCGCAGATCTTCTTCCGCCTGAGCGCCGCCGGGAGCTGGGAGTGGCACGCCATGGCGGACGGCGCCGGGCTCACCGGCGGCACGGCCGGGCAGCTCACCCAGATCGCCTCGGGCACGCTCGCCTTCGACTCGCAGGGGAGGCTCACCACGGTCACCCAGGCCTCCACCTTCAACCCACGCGGCGCCACGAACCCCCAGCCGCTGACCTTCGACCTCGGTGACCCGACCGGCGCCGGCGGAACCGGCCTCGCCGGGCTGACCCAGTTCGCCTCCCCGTCGGCCGCCACCTTCGTCGGCCAGGACGGCTTCCCGGCCGGCCAGCTCTCCGGCGTCCGGGTCGAGCAGGACGGCAAGATCTCCGGCGTCTTCTCCAACGGACAGACCCGCGTGCTCGGCCAGGTCGCGGTGGCCGGCTTCCCGGCCCCGGACCAGCTCTCCCGCGTCGGCGGCAACCTCTACACCGCCACCCCCGGCGCGGGCCAGCCGGTGCTGGGCGCGCCCGGGGACGGCGGCCGCGCCTCGGTGGTCTCGGGTGCGCTGGAGCAGTCCAATGTGGACATCGCGGAGCAGTTCGTCCGCATGATCGCCGCCCAGCGAAGCTTCGAGGCGAACTCCAAGACCATCACGACCGCCGACCAGCTCCTCTCCGAGCTCATCGCCATGAAGCGGTAGCGCTGAAGATCGGCGCCCGCCGTGACGATGATCCGGCGGGCCCGAGGCGCCCACCCATGATCGTGCTCACCCGGCTCGACGGGAAGGAGCTCGTGGTCAACGCCGACCACATCCTCACCGCCGAGCACACACCGGACACCGTGCTCCTGCTCACCAGCGGCCTGCGCCTGATGGTGCGGGAGCCGGTGGACGAGGTGGTGGAGAAGGTCGTCGCCTACCGGCGCCGCCTCCTGGGAGGCCCGGAGGTTCGCCGCGCGGTGGTTCCCTTCCCCCGGAGCGTCCCGGACCCGCCTCCGGAGGAGTGACGAATGGACATCACCACCGTCGCCGGGATCGTCGTCTCCATCGGCTTGATCCTGCTGGGCCAGGCGCTGGAAGGCGGCAACATCGGGTCCATCGTCCAGGCCACCGCTGCGCTCATCGTCTTCGGCGGCACCGTCGGCGCCACCATGGTCGCCTATCCCACCAAGGACTTCGTGCGTGGGCTGAAGATGGCGAAGCTCGCCTTCAGCAGCGCCAAGCACGACCTCTCGGCGCTCACCGCGCGCATCGTCGAGTTCGCCAGCGTGGCCCGGCGCGACGGCGTGCTGGCGCTGGAGAGCCGGCTGCCGGAGATCGAGGACCCGTTCCTGCGGAGGGCCCTGCAGTTCGCGGTGGACGGCGTGGACGGCGAGGTCACCCGCGACTCGCTGGAGACCGCCATCGAGTCGGAGTTCCAGGAACAGGCGGTGGGAGCCAAGGTCTGGGAGACGATGGGTGGCTTCGCGCCGACCGTCGGCATCCTCGGCGCCGTGCTCGGCCTCATCCACGTGATGGAGAACCTGAACGACCCCTCCAAGCTGGGCGGCGGCATCGCCACCGCCTTCGTGGCCACCGTCTACGGCGTGGGCTCGGCCAACCTGCTGTTCCTCCCCCTGGCCACCAAGCTGAAGCGCAAGCTGACGCTGGAGAAGGAGCGGAAGACCATCATCGCCGAGGGCGTCCTCTCCATCCAGGAAGGGCTCAACCCGCGGGTCCTCGAGGAGAAGCTGCGCGCCTTCACCGGCGAGGCGGCCCCGGCCGAGGACGCCTCGAAGAAGGCGGCGTAGCCCGGGAGCGCGGACGTGGCCGGACACCGCAGGAAGAGGCACCACGAGGAGGAGCACGAGAACCACGAGCGGTGGCTCGTGTCCTACGCCGACTTCATCACGCTGCTCTTCGCCTTCTTCGTGGTGATGTACTCGGTGAGCCGGGTGGACAACAAGAAGCTCAGCCAGGTGGCCGAGGGCGTCCGCTGGGCGCTGCACATGGCCGGCAACGGCGGCACCGGCGCGCTTCCCATCTTCGACGGCCCTCCCTCGGAGGGCGGCTGCAAGGTGGCCCCGGGCACCGGGGGCTCGAGCTCGAGCGAGCAGAAGAAGGCCATCGAGGACCTGCGCAAGCGCATCGAGAAGAAGGTCCTGCCCTTCGTCATGAGCAGGACCGGCCCGGCCGCGGTCAGCGTGCGGGTGGAGGACGGGCGGCGGCTGGTGGTGCGGCTCGCCGCCACCCAGTTCTTCGACCCGGGGCGGGCGGCACTGCGCCCGCAGGTTCTGCCGGTGCTCGACGCCCTCGCCGTGGAGCTGAAGGAGCTCGACCGGCCGCTGCGCATCGAGGGGCACACCGACGACAGCCCGGTCCAGGGCGGCCGCTTCCTGGGGAACTGGGACCTCTCGGCGGGGCGCGCCGCCACGGTGACCACCTACCTGGAGGAGGCCCACCGGGTCCCGGCCGGTCACCTGGCGGCGGTCGGCCTCGCCGACACCCGCCCGGTGAGCCGAGACGATACCGCGGAGGCGCGCGAGCTGAACCGGCGCGTCGAGCTGGTGGTGGAGCTCGGGCCCGATGACCCGCTGCTGAACCCGGGGGCGCACCGTCCGTGAGGGCCACCCCCCTCCGGGGCGCGGACGGCGCGACCCGGGGTGGCGACCAACCCGGCGCGGCGGCCCCACAGCGTCCCCCTCTCTCCCACGGGCGCAGGGCCGCGGAACTCCAGGCAGATCGGCCCGGGCCGGCCGGCGCAGGCTCCGGGTCAAACCCGAGCCGCACCGGAGGCGTCGCCGGGACGTCGCGGCGCCGGTCCGCTGCCACCCAGGGACGATAGGGTCGATGGCGCACAACGCATCGGAGTCACTGTCAGTTTCCCGCGCCGGGGCGCGTGGCACGGGTCGTGCTCAACCGGTTCGGGTCGGACCCTGTCCGGCGGAGGTGTGCACATGAGCGTTCGTGAGTTCGGCTCCACGTTGCGCGGTCGGCTGGTGCTCCTTTCGGCGTTCTTCGCCGTGGGCGTCGCGGTGTCGTCGCTCGTCTTCTACGGGATCTTCTCCACCGTGCGGGACAACCAGGCGGTCTACGAGGCCGTGCGCGGGCGCTTCGCCGTGCTCGCGGCCTTCTGGTCGGTCCTGCTCCTCGGGGCGCTCTGGGCGCTGCGCGACTTCTTCCACCGGCTCGCCAGCGCCATCGGCTCCGTCCAGTCGGAGAGCCAGCGGCTCACCGACGCCGTGGCCGGCGGGAAGCTCGACGTCCGGGCCGATCCGGCCGCGGTGGTCCCCGAGCTCCGCGGCGTCGTCGCCGGGATGAACTCGACGATGGACGCCTTCGCGCCGCTCAAGGTGGCCATCACCTGCAACGCCCGCATCGCCAACGCCGACGTCCCCGACCGGCTGGTGAACGACTGGAAGGGGGAGTTCGGGCAGCTCCGCGACGCCATCAACGGCATCATCGACATGGTCAACCGCCGGTCGGGCGACCTTCGCGGGCTCGTGGAGGCCGCCACGGGCGGGCACCTCGACGTGCGCGCCGACCTCTCCAAGTACCCCGGCTACAACGGCCGGATGATGGGCTTGATCAACTCGCTCATCGACGCCCTGGTGAAGCCGCTCCAGGTGACGAGCGACCACCTGGTCCGCCTGAGCAAGGGCGACGTGCCGCCCCCCATCGCCGAGCCGTGGAAGGGCGATTTCGACCGGATCCGGCAGGCCCTCAACACCTCCATCGCCGCGGTGAACCGGCTCATCACCGACGCCGACCTGGTGGCCCAGGCGACGGCCCGCGGCGACCTCGGCGTGCGCGCCGACGCCACCCAGCACCAGGGCGACTTCCGGAAGATCGTCGAGGGCCTGAACGCCGCCGTGGACGACGTCTCCAGGCCGGTCGAGGCCGCCGCCGCCGCGCTGGAGCGCATCGCCCGCGGCGACACCCCACCCCATCTGGAGCAGCGCTTCCAGGGCGCCTTCGACCAGATCCGGCTGCACCTGAACCAGGTCATCGACGCGCTTCACCTGCTCGTGGACGAGGTGGGCGTGGCGCTGAACGCCGCCCGCGACGGCGACCTGCACAAGCGCTCCAGCGCCGACCGGGCCCAGGGCGTCTACCGCAAGATCCTCCGCGGCGTGAACGAGACCATGGACGGCCTGGCGGGGCCGGTGGACGAGGCGCTCGGCGTCCTGGCCGCGTTGCAGGAGCGCGACCTGCGCTCCCGGATGAAGGGCGACTACAAGGGCGACCACGCGCGGCTCCGCGACTCCGTGAACGGCACGGCCCTGGCGCTGAACGACACGCTCTCGCAGGTCTCGGCCTCGGTGGAGCAGCTCTCCATCGCCTCGGCGCAGATCGCCGCCTCCTCCAAGTCGGTCGCCGACGGCGCCTCGCAGCAGGCCTCCTCCATCGAGGAGACCTCCTCGTCGCTCGAGTCGATGGCCTCCATGGCCAAGCACGCGTCGGAGAACGCGCAGCAGGCCAACGCGCTCGCCCAGGCCGCCCGGGACGCCGCCTCCCAGGGCGGCTCCTCCATGGAGCAGATGGTCGGCGCCATGGGGCGCATCCGCGCCTCGGCCGAGGGCACCTCCCAGATCATCAAGGACATCAACGAGATCGCCTTCCAGACCAACCTCCTGGCGCTCAACGCCGCGGTCGAGGCAGCCCGCGCCGGCGAGGCCGGCCGTGGCTTCGCAGTGGTCGCCGAGGAGGTGCGCTCGCTGGCGCTCCGTTCCAAGCAGGCGGCCAACAAGACCGAGGAGCTCATTCGCCAGTCGGTGAAGGAGGCGGGTGAGGGCGAGGCGACCTCCAAGGAGGTCTCGCGCACGCTCAGCGAGATCGCCACCGCGGTGGCCAAGGTCACGGCCATCATGGGCGAGATCGCCGCCAACTCGAAGGAGCAGGCACAGGGCATCGAGCAGGTGAACCAGGCCGTGAGCCTGATGGATCGGGTCGTCCAGCAGAACGCCGCCTCTTCCGAGGAGTCCTCGGCGTCGGCCGCAGAGCTGTCCGGGCAGTCGAAGGACCTGGAGGCCGCCGTCGCCACCTTCCGCCTGGAGCGGCGCGACGAGCACGGCGCACCGGCCCCCCGGGCCGCGGCGCGCGCTGCGCCGCCCCCCGCGGCCGGCGGGCACTCCCGCATCGCCCGGCGCCCGGACGAGGTGTTCCCCCTCGACGGTCCCGAGCAGGCCTCCCTCCAGGACTTCTAGCGCCGCCCCGACGCCTCATGAGCCCCCAACCGAACACCCCCGGACGCGCGCCGGCCGCCATCCTGGAGGATGTCGCCTCCGGCGTGGTGGTCGCGGACGCGTCGGACCCGGCCTCGCTGCAGCGCCTCTCCCTCGCCTGCCAGGAGCTCGCCGGCGCCTTCCGCCGGGACAGCGACAAGGCGATGCGCGACCTCGCCGAGGTTTGCGTCGAGGGCCTGGCCCGGGCGCTGGAGGACCCGTCCTTGGCGCCGATGGCGCTCCAGTCGGTGAACGACGCCGTGACCCGGCTGCAGGCACTGCTCTCCCGGCCCGGAGCCCACCCGGCCCCCGACGCCCGCGCCCGGCCGCCGGAGCGGGTCGAGCGCGACGCCGACACCGTCTCCCTCTTCGGGGACTTCCTGCAGGAGAGCGGCGACGGCCTCTCCCGGGCCGACCAGATCCTGATGGCGGTCGAGGAGCAGGGCGCCAACGCCGAGCACGTCAACTCGCTCTTCCGCGTCTTCCACACCATCAAGGGCACCGCCGGCTTCCTGGACCTCGCCGACGTGGTGGAGCTGGCGCACACCACCGAGACGATGCTCAACCGGTGCCGCCAGGGCGAGCTCAAGCTCGAGGGCGAGCCGACCGACCTGTGCCTCGAGGCCACCGCAGTAATGCGGGCGATGCTCGATGCCGTGAAGGTCTCCGTCGAGCAGAGCCTCCCCTTCAGCCGCGCCGCCGACCTCTCCGGGCTGCTCGGGCGCATCCAGGCCGCGACCGAAGGCGCCGCGCCGCCTTCCGAGGGTGCGACGATCCCCGCCCCGGCCACGGCCACCGCGCCGGCCGTCCCGGGTCCTGCTCCCGTGGCCGCGCCCGCGACGACGCCAGGGTCCCCGGCGCCGGGCCCGGTGCCCGAGCCGCGGCTCACGCCCCAGGCCGACGCCCTGACGGGCGCCAAGGCGGTCCAGCCCCCTTCGGCCCCGCCCCCGGCGTCCGCGCCCGCGGCCGAGCCGGAGCCCGAGGCGGCGGCCCCCGCCGTCGCGTTCGACTCCCCGGCGCACCCCGAGGGACGAGCCACCGCCGCCGACGGCACCGTCAAGCTCAAGGAGACCCTCAAGGTCGACCTGGAGCGGGTGGACAGCCTGGTGGCGATGATCGGCGAGCTGGTGGTGGTGGAGTCGATGGTGGTGAACGCACCCGAGATCGTCCAGGGCGCGACGCCGAGGGTCCGCAACTGCCTGGCCCAGCTCGCCAAGGTGACCCGCGACCTCCAGGACGTGGGCATGCGGATGCGCATGGTCCCGGTGAGCGGCGTCTTCCAGAAGATGGCGCGCCTGGTGCGCGATCTCGGCCGCAAGTCCGGCAAGCAGGTCCGGATGCAGCTCGCCGGCGAGACCACCGAGATGGACCGCAGCATGGTGGAGCAGGTCGCAGACCCGCTCGTGCACCTCATCCGCAACGCCTGCGATCACGGCGCCGAGGCGCCGGAGGCTCGGCTCGCGGCCGGCAAGCCGGCCGAGGCCACCATCCGGCTGTCGGCCTACCACGAGGGCGGCAGCATCGTCATCGAGCTCTCCGACGACGGCCGCGGCCTCGACCGCGAGGCCATCGTCGCCAAGGCCCTGCGCCAGGGGCTGATCCGCTCCGCCGAGGGGATGAGCGAGGCCGACATCGACGCCCTGATCTTCGCTCCGGGCTTCTCGACGGCCAAGGTGGTCACCGAGGTCTCGGGCCGCGGCGTCGGCATGGACGTCGTCAAGCGCAACGTCGAGGCGCTGCGCGGCCGCGTCACCATCCACTCGCGCCCGGGCCAGGGCACCACCTTCAAGCTGGTGCTCCCGCTGACGCTGGCCATCATCGACGGCATGCTCGTCGCCTGCGGCGAGGAGCGCTACATCATTCCCACCCTCTCCATCGTCGAGTCGCTCCGTCCCGACCGGCAGATGCTGGTCACCGTGGCGCAGGTGAACGAGATGGTGAACCTGCGCGGCGAGATCCTGCCGCTCTTGCGGCTCGACCGGCTCTTCGGCGTGGACGGCGCCCGCGCCGACCCCACCCAGGCGCTGGTGGTGGTGGTCGAGGGCGTGGGGAGGCGCGTGGGCCTGCTCGTGGACGAGGTGGTGGCCCAGCAGCAGGTGGTCATCAAGACGCTCGGCGAGGGGCTCGGCGACACGCCCTACGTCGCCGGGGGCGCCATCCTCTCCGACGGCCGCGTCGGCCTGATCCTGAACGTCGAGCAGATCGTCGGCCTTTCGCAGCGCCGCGCCGCCGCCCGCCCGGGCCGCGAGCCGGCATCCGTCCCGTCCGTCCCGCCGAGATCCTCGGCCAACGTGGAGGTCCGCCCGTGAGCACCGACGTCCAGAAGCGTTCATCCGCCGCCCAGGCCCTGTGGGACGCCGCCGCCACGCTGGCCGGCAAGTTCATGACCTTCAAGCTCGGGGACGAGGAATACGCCATCGAGATCCTCAAGGTCCGCGAGATCATCGGGCTCATGGAGATCACCCGGGTCCCGCGGGTGAGCTCGTGCATCCGCGGAGTCATCAACCTGCGCGGCAAGGTGGTCCCGGTCGTCGACCTCCGCGTGAAGTTCGGCATGTCCGCCATCGCCGCCACCGAGCAGACGGTGATCATCGTCGTCCAGTGCGCCATCGGCGGCCGCGAGCTCACCATGGGCATCCTGGTGGACCAGGTGCTGGAGGTGCTTCCCCTCCAGGCCTCCCAGATCGAGCCGCCCCCCTCCTTCGGCACCGCGGAGCTCGACGCCGGATTCATCCTCGGCGTCGGCAAGGCCGAGAAGCGGGTCATCTTCCTCCTCGACATCGGCAAGGTGCTGTCCGCGGCGGAGGCCCGCGAGGTCGCCGGCGCCGGCGCCGCGGCCTAGGGACCGTCTCCAGGATCCCTGCTCCGAGACGCGCGCCACTGGCCCAGGACGCCCACGACCCGAACCGCATGCCCGCCCAGCCCTCCATGGAACCCGCGGTCTTCCAGCGCTTCGCGCGACTGGCCTACGACAAGGCGGGCATCTCCATCAAGCCGGAGAAGGAGGCGCTGGTCCACGCGCGGGTGGCGAAGCGGCTGCGGGCGCTGTCGCTCGACTCGGCGGAGCGCTACATCGACTACCTGGAGTCCGATGCCAGCGGCGAGGAGCTCACCTGCTTCCTCGATCTCATCTCCACCCACTTCACCAGCTTCTTCCGCGAGCCCGACCACTTCGACCTGCTCGAGGAGGAGGCGGCGCGCTGGGCCGAGGAGGGGCGCAAGCGGATCCGCCTCTGGTCGGCGGCCTCCTCCACCGGCGAGGAGCCCTACTCCATGGCGATGACGCTGCTCGACGCGGCGCCGCTCGCCGGCACCGACTGGCGCATCCTCGCCACCGACATCGCCGAGTCGACGCTCGCCGAGGCGCGGGCCGGGCGCTACCCGGCCTCGCGGCTCGAGCCGGTCCCCGCCGCGAAGCGCAAGCGCTGGGTCCTGCCACCGTCCGGCCCCGGCGCGCTGCAGGGTCTCCACGAGGTGGCGCCGGCGGTGCGGCAACGGGTGGTCTTCCAGAAGCTGAACCTGGCGGCGCCGCCCTTTCCCATGCGCGGCCCGCTGGACCTGGTCTTCTGCCGGAACGTGCTCATCTACTTCGACCAGCCGACGCGCCAGCGGCTCGTCTCGGAGATCGAGCGGTTGCTCCTGCCAGGCGGGCTGCTCTGCATCGGCCACACCGAGACCCTGAACGGCGTCCGGGCGGGCTTTCGCATGGTGCGCCCCTCGGTGTTCCGGCGCGTCGAGGACGGAGGCGGCCGGTGAGCCAGGTCACCGTGGACATCTCCGACCTGCGGGTGACGGGCAACCCGGACGACCTGCTCATCACCTACGCGCTCGGCTCGTGCATCGCGGTGATCGTCCACGATCCCAAGAAGAAGGTGGGCGGGATGATCCACTACATGCTGCCGCTCTCGGAGATCGCCCCGGAGAAGGCCCGGGAGAGGCCGGCGATGTTCGCCGACACCGGCATCCCCGAGCTCTTCCGCACCATGTACGGAATGGGCTGTGACAAGAAGGACCTGGTGGTGAAGGTCGCGGGCGGCGGCGCCCTCTACGACGACAAGGGGCTCTTCAGCATCGGCAAGCGCAACTACACCATCCTGCGGAAGATGTTCTGGAAGGCCGGCGTGATCATCGCCGCGGAGGACGTGGGCGGCGCGAAGTCCCGCACCGCGCGCCTCTGGGTGGGCGACGGCCGCTGCACCATCGCCAGCCAGGGCGCGGAGGTGGACCTGTGACCTCCATCGCCGAGATCCTCGCGCAGGTCGATCGCCTCCCCGCCTTCCCCGCCAGCGCCGCGCGCCTCTCCGGGCTGCTGCGGGACGAGCGCGCCGGCGCCCCCGAGGTGGAGCAGGTCGTCCGCCCCGATCCCTCGCTCACCGCGAGCCTGCTCCGCATCGCCAACTCCCCCTACTTCAGCCCGCGCAGCCGGCCGGATACGGTGCGCCAGGCCGTGGCGCTGCTGGGGATGAAGCGCACCTTCGAGGTCGCCGTCAGCGCCGCCATGGCGGGCATGGTCCCGGCCCGCCTGCCCGGCTACGACCTCGACGCGAAGTCCTTCTGGCTCCACTGCGTCGCCGTGGCGGTGCTCTCGGAGCGGCTGGCCCGCGAGACCGGCGCCTCGTCCCCCGACCTGCTCTTCACGGCCGGCCTCCTCCACGACATCGGGAAGCTGGCCATCGCCACCTTCGTCGAGCGTGCCTCGGCCTCGATCCTGGTGCGGACCCGCGCCGGGATGGACTTCGTGGCCGCCGAGCGCGAGGTGCTGGGCGTGGACCACACCGAGGTCGGGGCGCGGGTCGCCGAGAGGTGGAAGCTCCCGGCCCCGGTGGCCTGGGCCGCCCGCTGGCACCACCACCCCACCGAGGCGCCGCCGAACGTGGATCGGCCCCTGGTGGACCTGGTGCACGCCGCCGACAGCCTGGCCATCTCGCTCGGGCTGGGCTGCGACGCCGGCGAGATGGCGCGGACCGTGGACCCCGGGGTGTGGCGGCGCCTGGGCCTCCAGGTGCGGCGCATGGAGAAGGTCGCCGGCGAGAGCCTGGACGCGGTGCGCGGGCTGGCGGCGACGCTGGACGCCGGTCGGGAGAACCAGGGATGAGCTACCGCGTGTTGATCGTGGACGACTCCTCGGTGGTTCGCACCATGGTGAAGAAGGCCATCGCCATGGCCGGGCTGGACGTGGAGCAGGTTTACGAGGCCGCCAACGGTCTCGAGGCGCTGCAGCAGCTCGCCGCGAACTGGGTGGACATCGTCTTCACCGATCTCCACATGCCGGTGATGAACGGCATGGAGCTCGTCCAGGCGATGGCCCGGGACGGCGTCCTGGCCACCACCCCGGTGGTGGTGGTCTCCTCCGACCCCAGCGAGACCCGCGCCGAGGACCTGAAGCGGCTCGGCGTGCGCGCCTACCTGAAGAAGCCGTTTCGTCCGGAGGGGTTCCGCGAGGTGATCGAGGGGCTCCTCCAGGGGAAGGAGGCCTCCGGTGCCCGCTGAGATCGCCGCCGACCGGCTCGCCGAGCTGGTGACCCGGATGCTGGAGGACGCCGCCTTCATCTTCACGGAGCCTTCCGACCCGGCCCCGCCCTTCCCGACCCCGGTGCTCGAGGCCCGTCTCACCTTCGACGGCCCGGGCAGCGGCGAGCTGGCGCTCACCACCACGCCGGCGCTGGCCCAGGGGCTGGCGGCGAACCTGCTGGGCCTGGAGCCCGGCGACCCCGAGACCGGCCGCCGCGCCGGGGACGCGCTCGGCGAGTTCGTGAACATGCTGGCCGGGGTGGTGGTGCTCGAGCTCTTCGGCCCCAAGGCCCAGACCCGGATCGGCGTCCCCGAGGTGCGCGAGCTCGCGGCCGCGGCGGCCTCCCTCGGCGCGACGTGCGCCAGCCTGGCCACCGAGGACGGCGAGCGCATCGACGCCCGGGTCAGCCCATCCCCCCAGAAGGCCCCATGATCCGCGTCCTGGTCGTCGACGACTCCGCCGTCGTCCGTCAGATCTTCCAGGCCGAGCTGTCGCGCGACCCGGAGATCGAGGTGGTGGGCACCGCCCCGGACCCCTACGTGGCCCGGGACCTGGTCGTGGAGCGGAAGCCGGACGTCCTCACCCTGGACGTCGAGATGCCCCGCATGGACGGCCTCACCTTCCTCAAGAAGCTCATGCGCTACCACCCCATGCCGGTCATCGTCGTCTCGTCGCTCACCGATGCCGGCGGCGGCATGGCCCTGGAGGCCCTCTCGTCGGGCGCCGTGGACGTCATGTGCAAGCCGGGCGGGTCCTACACCGTCGGCGACATGACCGAGGAGCTCATCGAGAAGATCAAGGCCGCCGCGCGCGTGGACGTGCGCCGCCGCAGCGGGGCCCCCGCCGACGAGCCCTCGAGCGGGGAGCTGAAGCCGCTGGGCCGCACCACCAACCAGGTGCTCGCCATCGGCGCCTCCACCGGTGGCACCGTGGCGCTCGAGGTCATCCTGCGGGCGCTGCCCCCCGACGCGCCCGGCACGGTCATCACCCAGCACATGCCCGAGACCTTCACCAAGTTCCTCGCCGACCGGCTCGACCAGGCCTGCCGCATCCGCGTGAAGGAGGCGCAGGACGGCGACGCGGTCGTCCCCGGCGTGGCCCTCGTCGCCCCCGGCAACCACCACCTGGTGCTGCGCCGCTCCGGCGCCAGCTACCTCGTCCAGGTGAAGGACGGGCCGCGCGTGAACCGCCACCGTCCCTCGGTGGACGTCATGTTCCAGTCGGTGGCCCAGGCCGCCGGCAAGAACGCCATCGGCGTGCTGCTCACCGGGATGGGCGGCGACGGTGCCAAGGGGCTCCTGGCCATGAGGGAGGCCGGCGCCGCCACCGTGGCGCAGGACGAGGCCACCAGCGTGGTGTGGGGCATGCCCAAGGTGGCCATCGACCTCGGGGCCGCCGGCAAGGTCCTGCCGCTCCCGGCCATCGCCGCCGAGATCGTCCGAGCCGCAACGCAGTCCAGCACGGCGCCGGCCCCGTCCGCGCGCCCGGAGGTACACCCGTGAAGCACGCCACCACCGCACGCCGCATCCAGGTCTTCGTCGCCGTCGCCGTCGCCGCGGCCACGCTCGTCGCCGCCGTCGGGTTCGTGAGCGCCCAGCGCATCGCCGCCCAGATGAACGACGTCGTCCGGGTCCGCTTCCCGGCCGCCCTGGCGCTCGCCGGCCTCGACCAGTCGCGTCTCGAGGTCGAGCGCGCCCTGCTCCTGCTCGCGCCCCCCGGCGCGGGGAGCTTCCGGGACAGCGTGAAGGAGCAGGTGGACATGTCCATGGCCGCCGTCGAGGACGCCCGCAGCTCCTTCGCCGGGAAGCCCATGGGCCCGAGGACGGCCGAGCAGTGGAAGGCCTTCGACCCGCCGTACCAGCGCTGGACGAAGAACGTGGGGAACCTGCTCGGCGCCATCCGCGCCCGTGACGCGCTGCTCGCCCGGGGCCCCGCCGTTCCCAGGGGCGAGGGCCCGGCCGCCGAGGCGGCCGTCCAGAAGGCCTGGGGCGCTGTCGACGGCGACTCCGGCGCCATCCAGGCGGTGATCACCAACGTGGCCAAGGCCACCGCCGCCGAGGTCGAGGAAGCCGACGAGGAGGCCTCCGCAGCGGTTCGCTGGTCGGGCATCGCCGTCTCCGCCGCCATCCTCCTCGGCGCGGCGGGGCTGATCTTCATGGGCCTGGTGCTGGCCCGTCGCATCGGAGGCGCCGTGCGCGGCATGGTGTCCGAGACCGCCCGCCTGCAGGCGGCGGTCCAGGAGGGGCAGCTCGCCGTCCGCGGCGACGCCGCCGCCATCGACCCGGAGTTCCGCCCGGTCGTGGAAGGGTTCAACGCCACCCTCGACGCCTTCGAGCGTCCGGTGCGGGTCGCCGCCGAGCAGGTGGACCGCATCGCTCGCGGCGACATCCCCCCGCCGGTCACCGAGGACTGGAAGGGCGATCTGGGACGGCTCCGCGACAACCTGAACGGCTGCGCCGCGGCGGTGAACGCGCTCGTCGCCGACGCCAGCGGGCTCGCCGAGGCCGCCGTGGCCGGGAAGCTCTCGGCGCGCGCCGACGCCGGCCGCCACCAGGGGGACTTCAGGAAGATCGTCGAGGGCGTGAACCACACGCTCGATGCCATCGCCGGCCCGCTGGACCAGACGGCGTCGTACGTGGACTGCATCGCCAAGGGCAACATCCCGCCGCCCATCGGCGCGACCTGGCCCGGCGACTTCGACGGCCTGCGCCGGAACCTCGACACCTGCATCGCCTCGGTGAACGCGCTCGTCGCCGACGCCGGAGCGCTCGCCGAGGCCTCGGCCCAGGGGCGGCTCGACGTCCGCGCCGACGCCAGCCGCCACCAGGGCGACTTCCGCAAGATCGTGGAGGGCATGAACGCCTCGGTCGAGGCCGTGGCCGCCCCGGTGAAGGTCGCCGCCCTGGCGCTCGAGCGCATCTCGCAGGGCGATCCGCCGGCCCCCATCCAGGAGACCTTCCGGGGCAGCTTCGACGAGATCCGCCAGAGCCTGAACCGGGTCATCTCCGCGCTGGGGGTCCTGACCCAGGAGATGGACGGCGTCATCGGGGCCGCCCGCGAAGGCAGCCTGGGGAAGCGGGCCGCAGCCGACCGCGCCGCCGGCGTCTACCGCCGCATCCTCCAGGGCGTCAACGGGACCATCGACGGCCTGGTCGCCCCGGTGAACGAGGCCATGGGCGTGCTCGAGAAGCTCGCCGAGCGCGACCTGCGCGCCCGGGTGGAGGGGAGCTACCAGGGCGATCACGCGCGGCTCAAGGGCGCGGTGAACGGCACGGTCGTGGCCCTCAACGAGGCGCTCGCCCAGGTGGCGGGGTCGGTGGAGCAGATCTCCGGGGCGGCGGGCCAGATCGCCGCCTCCGCGAAGGCGGTGGCCGACGGCGCCTCGCAGCAGGCCTCCTCCATCGAGGAGACCTCGTCGTCCCTCGAGTCGATGGCGTCGATGGGCAAGCACGCCGCCTCCAATGCACAGCAGGCGAACGCGCTGGCGCGCTCGGCGAAGGACGCCGCGCTCGACGGCGGGGCCGCCATGGAGCAGATGGTCGGCGCCATGGGGCGCATCCGCGCCTCCGCCGAGGGGACCTCCCAGATCATCAAGGACATCAACGAGATCGCGTTCCAGACCAACCTGCTGGCGCTCAACGCCGCCGTCGAGGCCGCCCGCGCCGGGGAGGCCGGCCGCGGCTTCGCGGTGGTCGCCGAGGAGGTGCGCTCGCTGGCGCTCCGCTCCAAGCAGGCCGCCAACAAGACCGAGGAGCTCATCCGCCAGTCGGTCACCGAGGCCACGCAGGGCGAGGCCACCAGCAAGCGGGTCTCGGAGAAGCTCACCGAGATCACCGGCTCGGTGACCAAGGTCACCGACATCATGGGGGAGATCGCCGCGGGCGCCTCCGAGCAGGCGAAGGGCATCGAGCAGGTGAACCAGGCCGTGGGCCTCATGGACAAGGTCACCCAGCAGAACGCCGCCTCGTCGGAGGAGTCCTCGGCGGCCGCGACCGAGCTCTCCGGCCAGTCCGGCGACCTGCAGGCGCTGGTGGCGACCTTCCGCCTCGAGCGCCGCACCGAGGCCACGTCCCGGGCCGCGTCCTCGGCGATCCCGCTCTCCCCGCCGCGGCCCGCCGCCAGGGCGCCGAGGGCCCCCCAAGGCAACGGCAAGGCCCCGCCTCGCCCCAGCGGCATGCACGCCATGGGGCTCACGCCCGAGGAGATCATCCCGCTCGACGGGGACCCGGACTTCCGCGACTTCTAGGGGTCGGCCCGGACCGCGCCGGCAGCCGGCCCTTCAGCGGGCGGCCGGCCGGCGCTCGGCGTGCGGGGGACGGCTAGACGACCTTGGCGAGCGCCGCCTGGAGGACGTCCGCCGTGAAGGGCTTGGCGAGCACGAAGAGCGCCCCGGCCTTGTGGGCCCGCTCGAGCAGGCTGGGGTTCTGCTCCGAGGTCACGAAGGCGACGCGGACGGCGCTTCCCTCGGCGCGCAGCGCCTCGAGGAACTCGATGCCGCTCATCTCCGGCATGTTCCAGTCGGTGAGGACCAGGTCGGGGGCCGAGGCGCGAACCGCGGCGAGAGCCTCGGCGCCGTTCGCCGCCTCGTCGAGCGAGAGGTCCGCGTAGCCGGCGCCCTTGACCGCCCGCATCACCACGGTCCGCATGGCCTTGCTGTCGTCCACGACCAGGATGCGCATCCACGGCGAGAGTGCAGCCGGCGTGCCGCGGCGCCATGGTCGCGGCGGCTCTCGTCACCACGATCCCACGCGGAGTTGCGCCTCCCCGACACGCCGGCAGGGTTCGGACGCTACGGGTTTTCAAAGACCCGGGTCCGCCCTGACGGCCAGAGCCCGGGGTGCCGGTGACCTGACATCCTCCCGGCCCATGGCGCACTCATATGGAATCACAGGAGGTTACTCGTAGACCGCTCTGGGGGCGAGTTTGGACCGGATGGGGAGTACCGGGACCGCGCCTTGCAATAGGGGTGTCCCGGGCGACCCCTGCCCCACTATGCAAACCCTGCCAACACCCGACCGCATGGCCGCCCTCGTGTCCGGGGTCACCCAGACGATGCTGGGCCTCTCCTTCATCCCCGACGCGACCGGCCGGGGCCTCGAGTCGCTCGTGTGGCGAACCGCGGTGCTGCCGATCCCGGGCAAGCAGCCGCTCACCGTCGGGCTCTCCTCCGACCACGCCGGATGCCAGCAGCTCAGCGCCGCGATGTTCGGCTGCGCCCACGACGCGGTGGACCAGTCGATGATGGACGACTCGCTCCGCGAGCTCGTCAACATGACCGCCGGCCTGGTGAAGAGCACCATGGCACTCGATCAGGCCCTGGGGCTCCCCCGCATCATGGACGGCAAGCAGGTGCCCCCCGGCCCCCGCGGCGAGGCGGGCCACTCCGTGGTCCTGCGGGGCCAGGAGATCGGGCTCGTGCTCTGGATCTTCGAGGGACTGTTCTAGGAGAACCCGATGGCGACCATTCTCACAGTGGACGACAGCCGCTCGGTCCGCACCATCGTGTCGAAGCAGGTGCGCGACCTGGGCTTCGAGGTGGAGGAGGCGGAGGACGGCGTCCAGGGGCTCGCCAAGCTCGGCGAGCGCGAGTACGACCTGGTGCTGCTCGACGTCACCATGCCCAACCTGGACGGGCCGGGCATGCTCGCCAAGATGCGCGAGCTCGGCAACACCACCCCGGTGATCATGCTCACCTCCGAGTCGAAGCGCTCGGTGGTGTCCGGCGTCATGAAGACCGGCATCTCCGACTACATCCTGAAGCCCTTCAAGCCCGAGGAGCTGCGCAACAAGGTGCTCTCGGTGCTGCAGGGCGAGAGCGGCGCCGAGGAGGTGCTGGCGGTCAGCGCCGAGCCGGCGGCCCCGGCCGCCCCCGATCCGGCGGCCGCGGCGGCGGCGCGGGAGAGCACCGGCAAGCAGTTCGTGGACATCCTGGTCGTCGACGACATGGAGAACGTCCACAAGAAGCTGCGCGGCATGCTGCCCGAGCACCTCTCGCTGAACGGCGTGACCAGCGCCCAGGCGGCGCTGCAGTCCTGCCGGCAGAAGGTCTTCAAGCTGGTGCTGGTGGACACCGAGATTCCCGACGTCGACAGCGCGGTCCTCGGCCAGCAGCTCAAGGTGCTGCAGCCCCACGCGGCCTTCGTGGCGCTGGCGCTCCGGACCACCAACGACGTGCTCTCCGAGGTCCGGGGCCAGGGCTTCAACAACGTCCTCTTCAAGCCCTTCAGCCAGGACAACATCGACGACTTCCTCTCCCAGTACTTCGACAACCAGGACCTCCTCTCTGCCGACGAGAACGTCCTCAGGGCCGCGGGCTTCAGCGGGCGCCCGGAGCGGATGGAGCGCTACTACGGGCGCATCGGCGAGACCTTCCCGCAGGTGCTGAACAAGGTGGCGGCGGCCTGCTTCGAGGACGTGGTCCTGGACATGACCGCCTCCCCCGCCGGCGGGGAGCGCGTGCTCAAGTTCCTGCTCTCGGCCGCAGAGCAGGCGAAGCAGGTGGGGATGCGCCTGGCGGTGGTGGGGACCCCCGAGCTTCAGAAGCTCATGAACAGCTACACCGAGACCCAGGAGCTCCACTTCTTCGGCTCGGTGCAGGAGGCGCGCGCCGCCGCCGAGGCCTGAGGCGCAGCGGACCATGAGCGCGGAACGGCTGTCCGAGCAGCTCGAGCAGATCGTCCTCAAGCGCATCGCCGAGGACTCGCTGGTGCTGCCGACGCTCCCGTCGGTGGTCACCAAGGCGCTCGAGGTGCTGAAGGACCCCGATGTCTCCTTCAAGCAGGTGGGGGTGATCATCGAGCGTGACCCGGTGCTCGCGGCCCGGCTGCTCCGCAGCGCCACCAGCGCGGCCTTCTCGGCGGGGACGAGGAAGGTCTCGCTGCCCGAGGCCCTCACCCGGCTGGGCGCCAAGGCGGTCCGGTCGCTGCTCGTCGAGGCCACCGCCCAGAAGGTCTTCCTCTCCCGGGACCCCAAGATCGCCGAGTCGATGAAGAGGCTGTGGCAGCACTCGGTGGCGGTGGCAACGCTGTCGCGCGACGTGCTGGCGCTCTCCGGCAACACCGACTCGGAGGCCGCCTACCTGGCCGGCCTCCTCCACGACGTCGGCAAGCCGGTGATCGCCTCGATGCTGCTGGAGTTCGAGCGTCAGGTGACCGAGGTCTACAACCGCCCCTTCATCGACTCCGCCGAGTGGATCGGCGTCATCGGGCGCACGCACCGGGTGGTGGGGGTGGCACTGGCCGAGAAGTGGCAGATGCCGGAGCAGGTGACCCGCTGCATCCGCGAATGCGCCGAGTACGACAACGCCGACCGCGCCTCGCTGGTGAACATCGTCTGCTTCTCCAACTCGCTGGCCAAGAAGACCGGCATCTACGCCGGCACCATCGACGCCGACGAGGTGGACGCGCTGGTGATGATCGGCCGCTCGATCATCGGGGCCAACGACGAGATCATCAAGACGCTGACGCGCGGGCTGAAGGAGCGCGTCGCCGGGCTCTACGACTAGGCGCCGGCTCGCCGGGCCCGATCGCCGCGCCCGACCCGGGCTCCTCCCGCCGACCCCGGGCGGCCCCGCTCCCGGCCACGCGCATGCCCATGTGCGCCGCCGTGCGCCCGGGTGCGCGCTGCGCTGCGTCTCGAGGGGGGAGCGCCCCGGGCACGTCACTCCCCTGACCGGCCCCTCCGGCCCGTCATCCCGGTGACGCGCGGCAGGGGTCCCGACGCGGTTTTCGGTGCCGTCGACGCGGCACGCCACTTGCTCAAGACCGGCCCAGAGGACTCCCATGGCAGACGCGCCCGACAAGAAGGAAGCCGCCGAACCCGTCCCCGAGAAGCCCGCCCGCGGCGGTGGCGCCAAGCTCTTGCCGGTGCTGCTGGCCGTCAACAGCGTGATGCTCGCCGGCGTCCTGGGGGTGCTGCTGCTCCGTCCCGCCGGCGGCAGGGCCCCGGCGCCGGAGAAGGGCGAGGCGGCCGCCGCCACCGGCCACAAGGCCGAGGCGAAGGGGCCCGCCGTCGGCCCGACGCAACGGTTGCCCGACTTCGTCGTCCACCTGCGCGACACCGACGCCGACCGCTACGCCCGCGTCTCCTTCGAGGTCGAGGTCGCGACCGAGGAGGACAAGAACCGGGTCGGCACCGCCGTGCCCCGCATCCGTGACAACTTCATCACCTACCTCTCCGATCGCACCTTCGACGAGCTCCGCGGGAGCGAGGGGCTCACGCGGACGAAGGAGCAGCTCATGGAGCGGCTCAAGCAGGCGGTGCCCGGCGCGAGCGTCCGCAGCCTCTACATCACCGACATCGTCGTGCAGTGAGGGGACCGTGCCTGCCACCCTGACACCCGAGGAAGTCCGAGCGCTGATGAGCGCGGTCCAGGAGGGCCGCGTCCCGCAGGAGGAGCCCGGCGCCAAGGGCGAGATCAGCACCTACGACCTCACCAGCCAGGACCGCATCATCCGGGGGCAGATGCCGACCCTGGACGCCATCAACGAGCAGGTGGCGTCGATGCTGGGCATCGGCCTCGCCGGCCGCACCCGGCTCACCCTGAGGGTCACCTCGTCGCCGGCCACCCTCCTCAAGTTCGCCGACCTCATCCCCATGCTCGCCCCGCCGGCCTCGGTCTGCGTCCTGGGCCTCGGCGCCGCCCACGGCTTCGCGCTGGCGGTCCTCGAGCCGGGGCTGGCCGAGGCGCTGCTGGCCGCCGCCCTCGGCGACCGGCGCGCCCGCCCCGCCGATGCGCTGCCCGAGGGGCGGCGCGAGTTCACCGCGGTGGAGCAGCTCGTGCTGCGTCGCCTGCTCGGCATCCTCACCGAGGCGATGGCCACCTCCTGGGGACCGGTCATCCCCATCCAGCCGGAGGTGCTGCGCTTCGAGCTCGACCCGCGCATGGCCACCATCGCCCCGCCCAGCGACGTCGGCATCGTCTCGGCATTCGAGCTGAAGGGCGGCATCGAGGGGCGGCTGCAGCTCGTCATCCCCTACGCCGCCGTCGAGCCGGCCAAGGCCCGCCTGGCGTCGCCGCGACGCCTCTCGCAGCGCGCCGACGAGCGCTTCGCCGAGGCGCTGGCCCGCGAGGTGGAGCAGGTGGCGGTCGAGGTCCGGGGCGTCTTCGGGCGCATCGCCATTCCCTTCGCGCGCTTCCTCGAGCTGAAGGAGGGCGACGTCCTGATCCTCGACAGCAACGAGATCGGAACGCTCCCGGTCCTGGTGCAGGGCCGGGAGAAGCTGCGGGGCACGCCCAGCGTCTCCGGCGGCAGCATGGCGCTGGTGGTCGACCACGGACTCACGCCGGTGCCGGGGCTCTCCCCGACCGGAACCTAGAGGAGTGAAGCGATGGACAACACCAAGACCGCCACGTCCGATCAGCCGCGCCGGCTCGACCTGCTGCTCGACGTCCCGCTCAACGTGGACGTGGAGCTCGGGCGGGCGCGGATGACGATCCAGGACCTGCTGGCGCTCGGCCCGGGCTCGGTCATCGAGCTCGACAAGGTCGCCGGCGAGGCGCTCGACATCCTCGTCAACGACCGGCTCGTCGCCCGCGGCGAGGCGGTGGTCGTGAACGACAAGTTCGGCATCCGCATCACCGACATCGTGAGCCCGCAGGAGCGCATCCAGCGCCTGCGCTGAGCGCCCTTCCCGCCCGCCCCCC
>Ga0209253_10001244_pt1 | contig 22333 bp, 19 predicted proteins | sample FrelakmetBRP12BR_FD_187145 | JGI IMG/M metagenome (GOLD analysis project Ga0209253, IMG submission 187145) | Freshwater lake sediment microbial communities from the University of Notre Dame, USA, for methane emissions studies - BRP12 BR (SPAdes)... | ecosystem: Environmental > Aquatic >...
GGCTCCAGCCTTGCAGGCCGCGCCTGGCGTGCGGGACACGCCAGGCCCTTCCGCCGGCACGCCGGCGCGCGCAGGCGCACCGTCGAGTCCGGCTCCAGCTTCGACGATCGCCTCGACGATCTTCTGGTAGCCGGTGCAGCGGCACAGGTTGCCCTCGATCGCGCGCTTGGCCGCGGCCGCATCGGGATGGGGCTGGGTCGCCAGCAGATGCGTGGCCTGCACCATCATGCCGGGTGTGCAGAAGCCGCACTGCACGGCGCCGCGCTCGACGAAGGCCTTGCTCAAGGCCTGCGCGTATACATTGCCGGCCAGCCCTTCGATCGTCACGACATCACGGCCGTCGCAATCGACCGCGAACAGCAGGCAGGCGTTGATCGACCTGCCGTCGACGATGATCGTGCAGGCACCGCATTCGCCCTCGCCGCAGCCGTATTTGGTGCCGGTCAGGCCGACCACCTCGCGCAGCATCTGCAGCGCGCTCATGTCGATGCCGACGGTGGCGCGGCGTTGCACACCGTTCAGCGTGAAACCGATTTCAGTGGTGAGCGACATCGTCGAGCATCCTGCGCATGATGTTGTGGACCAGTTCCCTGCGATACCAGGCGCTGCCACGAACGTCGTCGATCGGCGTCGCTTCCTCGGCGGCGCCGGCCGCGGCTCGCTCCGCCAGCGCGTCGTCGATGGCCTGGCCTTCGAGCAGTGCTTCGGTGCGGCGCGCGCGCAGCGGCGTGGGCGCCACGGCGCCCAGCACGACGCGCACACCGTACAGTCGGCCGGCCTCGTCACGCCGCGCGGCGAACGCGATCGAGATCGTCGAGATGTCGAGTGCCGGCCGCGTGCCGGTCTTGTAGAAGCGCGCCACGTGCCCGCGCGCCGGTAGCGGCGTGCGCACGGCGGTCAATAGCTCGAACGCCTCGCGCCGCGTGCGTCCGGGGCCGGTGAAGAACCCATCCAGCGCCAGCCGACGATGCCGCACCGAACCGTGGTCGGCCAGCGAGGCGAGTTCCACCTCCGCGTCGAGCGCCAGCAGCGCCGGCAACATGTCGCCGGCGGGCGACGCGTTGCAGATGTTGCCGCCCAGCGTCGCGGCGTTGCGGATCTGGTCGCTGGCGAAATGGTCGGCTGCCTGCGCCAGCAGCGGCGCGTGTTGGCGCACCAGCGGATGCACCAGCAGCGTTGCGATGCTGGCCAGGGCTCCCACACGCAGCGTGCCGCCGTCGACCTCGACCGCGTCGAGCCCCGGTACGCGGCGGATGTTGAGCAGCGTGCGCGTGGGTTGCAGCCGGCCCGCGCGCCCTTGCGGCATCAGGTCGGTGCCGCCAGCGAGCACAGTCGCTCCACCGCTGTCGCGCAGCGCGGCCAGCGCCTGCACCAGGCTGGTCGGTGCCAGGTAGCGTTCGACCGCCTCGAGTGCTGCGGTCATATCGCGAGCTCCTCGTCGCGGTGGTCGAACCGGACCGGCTCGACATAACGTCCGAACACGCCGACCAGGCGCAGCGTGATCTCGCCGACGCTGGCATAGGCCTTGACCGCCTCGACGATCGCCGGCATCAGGTTGGCGCCGCTGCGCGCGTCAGCCTCGACGCGATCGAGCGCGCGCGCGACGGTCGCCGCATCGCGCTCGGCACGCACGCGCCGCAGCGCGGCGATCTGCGCGAGCGCGTCGTCGGCCTTGTAGGGATGCATCTCGACCTTGTTCGCAGCGTCGCCGTCGCTGCGGTAGCGATTGACGCCGACCTTCGGGAACGCGCCCGATTCGATCGCGCGTTGCATGCGGTAGGCCTGCGCCGACACACGCGACTGGATGGTGCCCTCGGCCACCAGCTTGACGATGCCGCCGGCCGCGTCGGTCTCCTCGATGATGCGCTCCATCTCGGCGCGCATTTGGTTGGTCAGCGTCTCGACGTAGAACGAGCCACCGAGCGGGTCGACCGTTTCGGCCAGCCCCATCTCCTCGACCAGCATCTGCATCGTCCGCAGCGAGATGCGCTGCGCGTATTCGCTCGGTATCGTGTAGGCCTCGTCGTAGCAGCACAGCGCCATGGTCTGCGCGCCCGAGAGCGCGGCGATCAGCGCGTAGTAGGCGCCGCGCACGATGTTGTTCTCAGGCTGCTCGAGCGTCAGCCCGCCGCCGCCACCACCGGCGATCATGCGCAGCCACATCGAGCCGGGCTCGGTGGCACCGTATTGCTCCTTCATGATCCTTGCCCACAGGCCGCGGCCGGCGCGGAACTTGGCGACCTGCTCGAACAGGTTGCCGAAGATGTTGAAGTTGTACGACAGGCGCCCGGCGAACTCGTCGACCGGAACGCCGCGTTTGATCACCTCGTCGGCGTAGGCGCGCGCGATGCAGAAGGCCCAGGCCATCTCCTGCGTCGGCGTCGCGCCGGACTCGCGGATGTGGTAGCCGCACACCGACACCGGGCTGTACTTCGGCGCGTGCTCGGCGCAGTACTCGATGGTGTCGCCGACCAGGCGGATCGACGGCTGCACCGGGTAGACCCAGGTGCCGCGGCCGATGAACTCCTTGAGGATGTCGTTCTGCGCGGTGCCGCGCAGCGTCTTCAGGTCGAAGCCGCGCTTCTCGGCACAAGCCAGATACATCGCGATCAGGATCGCCGCCGCGCCGTTGATCGTCAGCGACACGGTGATCTTGTCGAGGTCGATGCCGTCGAAAGCGACCTCGAAGTCGTGCAGCGTGTCCACCGCCATCCCCACGCGGCCGATCTCGCCCTCGGCCATCGGGTCGTCGGAGTCGATGCCGCACTGCGTCGGCAGGTCGAGCGCGACGTTCAGGCCGGTCTGGCCGTTGTCGATCAGGAACTTGAAGCGCCGGTTGGTGTCGGCGGCGTTGCCGAAGCCGGTGTACTGGCGCATCGTGAACGGCTGCTTGCGGTACATCAGCGGGTGGATGCCGCGCGTGAACGGGTAAGCCCCCGGCTCGCCGAGCATCTGCAGGCCGCCGCTGGCCTCGACGTCGCCCGAGCCATACACCGGCTGGATCGGGATGCCGGACTCGTTGCGCACCGGGCGCACCTGGAACTCTTGGCGTTCTCGTTTCATGGTCGGTTCGCCTTGATGAAGTCGCAGATCGCATCCAGCCGCGAGCCGGTCTGGAAGACACCCTTGAAGCCGAGCGCTCGCAGCGCGTCGTGGTCCTGCGCCGGCAGGTTGCCGCCGATGATCCACAGCTTGTCACCCAGGCCGGCGGCCTCGAGCAGCGGCTTGAGCCGCGTGCAGAACGGCAGGTGCGACCCGGCCATGCTCGACAGCGCGATCACGTCGGCGCCCACGCGCAGCGCGGCATCGACCACCTGCTCGGGCGTCTGCCTCAGGCCCGTGTAGTGAACGTCGAAGCCGGCATCCATCATCGCGCGGGCGACGACCTTGGCGCCCTGGTCGTGGCCGTCGAGGCCGGGCTTGGCGAGCACTACCTTGATGGGTTTGGCTGCATTCATGAGACCCCCTTGGCGCCTGCGGCGCCGTCCCCCCGTGGGGGAGCGAGCCATCTTGGGGCTGAGACCGGACGTGGAACCGTCCTGAGGACGGGTCCACGCCTGTCGAAGGACTGCGGCCTCTGGCCGAAGGCGGCCCGGCGATGGCTCACGATGCCACCTCCTTGGCGATGATCAGCTTGAGGATCTCACTGGTGCCGCCTCCGATCAGTGTGAAGCGCACGTCTCGCAGGTAGCGCTGCACCGGGTATTCCATCGCGTAGCCGTAGCTGGCCAGCACGCGCGCCGCCTGGTCGCAGATGCGCGCCGCCGCCTCGGTGGCATTGAGCTTGGCCATCGCGGCCTCCTTGTGGTGCGGCCGGCCGGCACCGTGCAACCACGCAGCGTAGTGCACCAGGTGCACCGCGGCCTCTAGCTCGGTGGCCATCTCGGCGAGTTTGAACTGGATCGCCTGAAAGCGGTTGATCGGTTTGCCGAACTGCTTGCGCTCGGCCGCATAGCCCACCGCGGCCGCGAGTGCGGCGCGCGCCACGCCGAGCGCCATCGCGCCGGTGATGATGCGGATCTCGGCCAGCGTCTTGCGCAGGTGTGCCTCGCCGTCGCCCTCCTCCTTCGACAGCCGGTGGCTGTCGGGCACGAAACAGTCCTCGAAGCCGACTTCAGAGGTCGGCAGCGCCCACACGCCCATCTTGTGGATCTCGCGTCCGACGCTGAAGCCCTTGAAGTGCTTTTCGACCAGGAAGATCGTGAGCTTGCGCTCCTCACCAGCCCTGGCGAAGACGGTGAAGAAGTCGGCCACCGGCGCCGACGTGATCCAGGTCTTGCGGCCATTGAGCACATATCCGCCGTCGACCTTCTTCGCGCTGGTGGCAATGCCGTCGAGGTCGGAGCCCGCATTGGGCTCGGTCATGCAGATGGCGCCGATCTTCTCACCGCGCAACGCGGGTTTGAACAACCGCTCGACGATATCGGCATTGCCCAGCATCTGCAGGAACTTGGTACCCATCAGCGACTGCATCGCCGCTGCGCCGGCCAGCGACATCGAGCCGCGCGCGACCTCGGCCAGCGCAAGCGCGAACTCCAGCAGCCCGACCCCGCTGCCGCCGACCGCTTCCGGATAGCGCATGCCGAAGAGACCCAGCTCGGCAAGTTCGCCGAACAGCACGCGCGGAAACGCACGCGCCTCGTCGAGCGCCGCTGCCTGCGGCACGATGCGCTGATCGCAGAACCGCTCGAACGTGTCGCGGATCGCGCGCTGGTCGTCGCTGAGGTCGAAGTTCATCTCAACGACTCGCTCAGGCCTTCGTCGGCGCGGCAAAGGCGGGTCCGGGCAGGCCCGAGCACTTCACAGCGGAGTCGGCGTGCAGCGTCGACCGACCCAGCATGAGCCCATGGCGGATGCCGCCTGCCGCGACGCGCAGACTCCATGCACGAGCCAGCACGAGCTTGCCTCATCGCAACTCGCCTTCGCTCATGCCGTAGTCGCGCATCGCAGCTTCACGCGAGATCACGCCGTTGCGCACTTCCTCGAGCAGCGTCTTGCGGTCGCGCTTCTTCGGGTCGCCCCAGCCGCCGCCGCCGTTGGCGACCTGGTGATAGACCGTGCCGCGCGGCACGCCGGTGATCAGGTCCTTGTTGCGCGGCACCACGGTCTGGCCGTCGGGATTGTGCAGGCGGATGAAATTGAGCCCGGCGCCCTGCCCGCCGGCCAGCCCGAACGCGCCCTCGAAGTCGCCGTCGCCGAAGGTCACGAGCTGCGTATCGTCCGACCCGATCTCGAAGATCGTCTCCACGCCCAGCCCGCCGCGCCACTGGCCGGCGCCCGCCGAATCGGCGAGCAGCTCGTGTTTGATCAGGCGGTGCGGCGTCTGCTGCTCGAACATCTCGTAGTCCTGGTCGAGCACGCCGCCCGACGCGTCGATCATGCCGATGTGGTCGTAGCCGTCGCAGCCGCGCATCGCGCCGGAACCGCCCTTCAGGCCCATGAAGCCGATGTCGACGTATTTCTCGCCGGTCTTCGGGTCGAGGCCAGTCGTCAGCGAGGCCAGCAGGTTGTTCCAGCCGGCGGTCACGCGGTCGGGCAGCACGGGGCTGAGCGCACGCTGGATCGCATCGGCATTCGGCGGGCACAGGTGGTTGCCGAAGGTCGTCGCCTTGGGATAGGCGGCATTCAGGATCGTGCCTACGGGAATGACGATCTCGATCGGCTCGACCATGCCCTCGTTGTGCGGTATGTCGGGGTTGACCATCTGCAGCAGCGTCAGGATGGTGGCCGAGGCGCTCGACGTGAACGTGCCGTTGACGAAACCGTTGGTCTGCGCGTCGGTGCGCGAGTAGTCGAAGGTGATGCGCTTGTCATGCACCTCGATATCGACGCGGATCGTGAACTTGCTGCCCTCGTGGCGGCCGTCGTAGTAGACGTAGCCCTCGCCGCTGTAGCGGCCGTTCGGGATCTTGGCGATCTCGGCTTCCATCATCCGCCGCGTCGCCTCGAACAGCGCCTGCTTGTGCGCGCGGTAGCTGGCCACCCCGTACTTGCGCAGCAGCTCGACCAGGCGCCGTTCGCCGACCGTGCAGGCGCCCATCTCGGCCTTCATGTCGTGCTGCACGATGTCCAGCCGCACGTTGGCGAAGATCAGGTTCCAGACATCCTGGCGCAGCTTGCCGCGCTCGACGATCTTGACCGCCGGGATGCGCAGCGCCTCCTGCCAGACCTCGACCGCGTTCGGGTTGTAGCCCCCGGCCACCGCGCCGCCGATGTCGGCCTGGTGTCCCTTGACCGCTGTCCAGCCGACCAGCTCGTCGTCGAAGAACACCGGCTTGAACGCCGCCACGTCGTTGTTCTGGTTGCCGAGCGTGAACACGTCGTTGTGGAAGAACACGTCGCCGGGGTAGATCTCGCCGTCGAAGGTCTTGCGAATGTGCTTGCACACCGGCGCCAGCGAGAACGCCAGGATCGGCAGGTTCTCGGTCTGCTCGAGCATGCATCCGTCGGCGTCGTACAGGCCGGTGACATAGTCCTTGGCCTCGCACAGGATCGGCGAACGCGTCGTCTGCTCCATCGAGATGCTCATCTCGTCGGTGATCGACTTGAAGGTCCGCGCGTATACAGACAGCAGGATCGGATCGATGGGTGTCATGTGGCTCCCTTGGCGCTGCGCGCCGTCCCTCCGAGAGGGAATTCGCCCTTGGGGCGGTCCTGCGGGCTCATGCCGTCACTTCCTCTCGCGCGGGTACCAGGCTGGTCGCCAGCAGATCCTCGCGCCCCTTGGAGTGGAGCACGAACGAGCCCAGCGCGTCGACCACGCAGTCGTAGGAGTCGCTGATGAAGATCGCCGTGGTCTGCTGCTCGATCAGTGCCGGGCCTGCGATGCGGTGGCCGCAGTGCATGCGGTGGCCGTCGAACACCGGTACTTCGGCGAAGGCGTCGCGTTCGGGGATGTAGACGCTGCGCCGGCCCTTCAGCGCCCCGTCCGCGTCGGCGCTGCCGGCGGACTCGCTGCGATAGGTCGGGCGGTCGGTGGCGCCGATGGCCTGCACGCGCAGGTTGATGATCTCCACCGGCGAGCGTTCGGCCTCGAGCGAATAGCCGTACAGGCGCAGGTGCTCGGCGTGGAAGGCGCGCGCGATCGCGGCCGCGTCGCGCGCCTCGACCAGCTGCAGCGGCACCGCCACCGAGACCTCGTGGTACTGCTTGACGTAGCGGCAGTCCAGCCGCAGCTCGACACGCTGGCGCGCCGGCGTGATGCGTTCGTCGGCGAGTTGCCGCGTGCCCTCGTCGGCCATCGCCCGTACCAGCGCCGACAGGCGTGCCCAGTCCAGCCCTTCGAGACGCGCGACGAACGTGCGCACGAAGTCGTGGCGCAGCTCGCACATCAGCATGCCGAAGGCGCACAGCACCGAGGCCTCGCGCGGCACGATCTGCAGCGGTATCTCGAGCTCGCTGCAGATCAGGCAACCGTGGATCGGGCCGGCGCCACCGCCCGGGATCAGCGGGAACTCGCGCGGATCGAAACCGCGCTTGATCGTCACCTCGCGCACGCCCTGCGCCATGTTGTTGCAGGCGACGCGGTACATGCCGGCGGCGGCCTGTTCGATCGTCAGCCCCATCGGCCTGGCGATGTGCTCGTCGATCGCGCGCCGCGCGGCCAGCACTTCGAGTTTCATGCGCCCGCCGGCGAAGAACGCCGGGTCGAGGTAGCCCAGCACGACGTCGGCGTCGGTGGTGGTGGGCAGCTTGCCGCCCCGGCCATAGCAGGCCGGGCCGGGGTCGGCCCCGGCGCTTTGCGGGCCCATGCGCAGCAGGCCGCCTTCGTCGAGCCAGCCGATCGAGCCACCGCCGGCGCCGATGGTGTGGATGTCGAGCATCGGCAGGGCGATCTTGTGGCGCGCGATCTCGCCGTCGTTCTTGACCATCGGCGCTCCGACCGCGACCGAAGCCTCGAAGCTGGTGCCGCCCATGTCGGTGGTGATACAGCGATCCTGGCCATGCGCGCCGACGTAGAACAGCCCTGCGCCGGGCCCGCCGGCCGGCCCCGAAAGCAGCGTCAGCGCCGCCTTGTCGCGTGCCGCCTGCGGCGAGATCACGCCGCCGTTGGACTGCATGATCAGCAGCAGGCCGCCGAAACCGATGCCGGCCAGGCGCTCGACCAGCTGGTCCAGGTAATGCCCGAGCTTGGGGCCGACGTAGGCATTGAGCGCAGTCGTGCTGACGCGCTCGTAGAAGCGAATCGACGGCAGCACCGAAGTCGACACCGACAGGTAGGCATCTGGCATCTCGCGGCGCACGATCTCGGCCGCCGAATGCTCGTGCGCCGGATTGGCGAACGAGTTCATGAAGCACACCGCGACCGCCTGCACGCCCTCGGCGCGCCAGTCGCGCAGCGCGGCGCGGATCGCAGCCAGATCCAGCGCTGTGGTCTCGCGCCCATCCCGGTCGATGCGCCCGCGCACACCGATTCGACGCGCACGCGGCACCAGCGGCCGCACGTTGGTGTAGCGGTTGTTGTACTGCTCCTCGCGGACGCCACGGCGCATCTCCAGCGCGTCGCGAACCCCTTCGGTCGTCAGCAGCGCGCAGGAGGCGCCGGTCCGCGTCAGCGTGGCGTTGGTGGTCACCGTCGTGCCGTGCACGATGGTGCCGATCGAACGCGCGAAGTCCTCGAGTGCCAGCGGCGGGTCCAGCGCCGCGGCGACTTGCGCCAGGCCCTCGACCACCGCGATCGACGGGTCGGCGGGCGTCGACAGCGTCTTGTGGATCAGCGGTGGCTCGCCCGCGCGCGCGACGACGAAGTCGGTGAAGGTGCCGCCGACATCGATACCGATCTTGGTCGTGGTCATGCGAAGCGCTCCTGTCGCGTGGGTTCCGGCGTCGCCGTCGCGGCGGGCAGGCGGTCGGCGACGAGTTGCCGCACGTCGTCCTTGCGCACCTTGCCCAGCGCGGTGCGGGGCAGCACGTCGACCACCAGCACCGCCTTCGGATGCTTGAAACGCGCGAGCCGGCCTTCGAACTGTGCCATCACGCTCTCGCACGTCAGGGTTGCGCCGGGCCGCGGCGCGACCACGGCGACGACGGCCTCGCCCCAGCGCGGATCGGGGCGGCCGACGACCGCCGCCTCGGCGATGTCGGGGCAGTCGAGCAGCACGCCCTCGACCTCGGCGGGGCTGACGTTCTCGCCGCCCGAGATGATCATGTCCTTGAGCCGGCCGTCGATCGTCAGGAAGCCTTCGGCGTCGAGATGCCCGCTGTCACCCGAGTGGAACCAGCCGCCGGCCAGGGCGCGCGCGCTGGCTTGTGGGTCGTGCCAGTAGCCGCTCATCACGTTGCGGCCGCGCACCAGGACTTCTCCACTCGCGCCCTGCCGCACGTCGCGGCCGTCGGCGTCGACGATGCGCAGTTCGCAGCCGGCGGCGGCGCGGCCGGTGGTCCCGGCCTTGCGCCAGGCCTCGTCGGCATGCTGGCAGGCCGCGATCGGCGAGGTCTCGGTCGCGCCCCAGACCTGGATCAGCGGCACGCCTCGCGCATGCACCGCCCGGATCAGCCGATCGGGCACCAGCGTCGAGCCGGTGCTGATCATGCGCAGGCGCGAGAAGTCGGCCCCGGCCCAGCGTGGATGCGCGATCATCGCCTCGAGCTGCGCCGGCACCAGCACCGTCAGCGTGATGCGCTCGCGCTCGATCGCATCGAATGCGGCTTCGGGGTCGAACCTGGCATGCAGCGCGACCGTGCAACCGGCGCGCAGCGCGGGCAGGGTCTGGATGTTCAGTCCACCGACGTGAAACAGCGGCAGCGTCGTCAGCACGCGATCCTGCGCGGTCAACGCATGCATGTCGACGCTCGCGTCGGCATTGGCATCCAGCGCGTCCTGGCTCAGCACGACGCACTTGGGGCTTCCGGTCGAGCCCGAAGTCCAGCACAGCAGCAGCGGCGCGCCGGCGTCGGCCGCGGCAGCGCGCAGCGCGATCCCGCGTCCAGTCTCGACAAAGGCATCCCAGCCAACCCATCCCCGCTGCGCGAGGCCGCGCGCCACACAGCGCGTGCCTGCGGGCGCGATGCGATGCTCGGCGCTGGCGACGGCGAAAGACGCACCGACGAACAGCAGCGCCGGCGGGCATTCGTGCAGCATGGCCCGATGCTCGGGCGGCGCCAGGCGCCAGTTCAGCGGCATGAACATCGCACCGAGCCGCGCGCAGGCGAACAGCGTGGCCAGCATGTCGGCGCTGTTCAGGCCGAGCCACGACACGCAGACACCGCGCGCCACGCCATGAGCCTGCAGCGCGGCGGCGATCGCGTCGATCTGCCGCGCCAGCTCGGCATAGCTGAGTGGGCCGCGACCCGATCGCAGCGCCGTCTTGTCGGGCCAGCGCGCGGCTTGGCGTCCGATCCAGTCGGCGACCGTCATGGCGCCCGGCCGAATCTCAGGCATCGCACACCTCGAGCACCACCGCCATCGCGGTGTCGCCGGCCGCGCATCCGGTGAACAGGCCATGGCCGCCGCCGCGCAGCACCAGTTGCTCGATCAACTCGATGATCGCGCGCGTGCCCATCGGCGCCTGCGGATGCCCCCAGACCAGCGAGCAGCCGAACTGGTTCATCGTGCGCCAGTCGATGCCGGTGGTGCGCGCGAAGTACAGGTCGTTGACGGCGAACGGGTTGTGCGTCTTCACCGCGGCCATCTGGGCGATGCTGCGGTCGGCCTGCGCCAGCGCGCGCTGCGCCGCCGGCACCGTGGCTTCGGGCATGTAGGCGAGCTCGGCGCGCGCCAGGCCGAAGCCGCGCAGCCGCACCGCGATCTTCGCGTCGGTCGACAGCTCGCGGGCGCGCTCGCGTGTGGTGACGACGATCGCCGCGTTGCCGTCGGCCGGATGCGTCTGGCCGCCGAAGGTGACCGTGCCGCCCGGCATGACCGGCTTCAGCGTGGCCAGGCCTTCCGGCGTCGAGCGCGAGACACCCTCGTCGCCTTCGAGCGTGGTCAGCGTCTTCTTGAAACCCGGCCCGGGCACCTCGAACGGCAGCGTCATGAAACGCTTCAGGAACGCCGCGCCGTCGGCGAGCGAGCTGGCGTACTGGGCCTCGCGGTGCAGCACCACCTCGTGCTGCTCGGCGGTGCCGATGCCGTGGCGCGCGGCGACGTTCTCGGCCGTCGCCAGCATCGAATGCTTGCCCAGCGGATCGCAGCTGAAGTTGTCCATCACCCAGTCCTCGGCGACGCCGGTGCCGCCGGGGCCGCGCGGACTCGGGTAGTACAGGTGCGGGCCGTTGGACGTGCGGTCGCAATTGACGACCAGCGCCGTGGTCGCCAGGCCGACCTCGATCTCCTGCGCCGCGGCCAGCAGCGTGCGCACGCCGGTGGCGCAGGCCTGCATCAGCGTCGGCCCGCCCGCCTGCCCGGCGCCGACGAGCCCCATCAACCAGGGTACGCCGAAGAACGAGTGCTTCTGCGGTACCGAGAAGCCGAGCACGCCGTAGTCGAAGCGCGCCGGATCGATGCGTCGCCGCGCGAGTTCGCGCCGCGCGACGTGCGCCGCGAACTCGACGCTGTGCAGGTGCGACAGGCTGCCCTGCCAGCGCGCGAACGGCGTGCTCCAGTACGCGCCGTAGGGAATCTCTGCCTTGTAGTTCATGACACGGGTCTCCGCTTGCGGTGGGCCGGCTTGCCGTCCAGCCCGGTGGCTGCGATGAAGGCGCGTTGCGCCTGTTCGAGGTGGCCGTGCATCGCCGCCGCAGCGGCGTTGCCGTCGCCGGCGGCCAGCGCCGCGGTGATGCGCTCGAGGCCGCGCAGCACGATCGCGCGCACTCGGGCATCGCCGAGCGTCAGCGCGCGGATGTGCTGCATGTGGTCGGCGTACTGCTCGACCACGCGGACCAGGCGGGTGTTGGGCACCAGCGCCAGCCAGGCTGCCCGGTAGCGCACGTTGGCGTCGCGAAAGGCGTCGCTGTCGCTGCGCGCGTGTGCCGCCGCCGCGTCGGCCAGGGCCGCGTCGATCGACGCGCGCCGCTCGGGATCGGCTGTCAGCGGCGCGATGCGACGCAGTGCCGCCGGCTCGACGAGGAACCGTACTTCGTAGATGTCATCGACGTCGCGCCGCGTCAGCGCCGGCACGGTGAAGCTGCGCCGGTCGGCCGCCAGCAGCCCCTCGCTGGCCAGCCGCGCCATGGCTTCGCGCACCGGCGTGCGCGACACGCCGAGCTGCGCCGCCAGCGACACCTCCTGCAGCGCCTGGCCGGCGCCGATCGCGCCGCTGCGCAACTGCACGCGCAGTGCGTTGTAGACCTGCTCGCCCAGCGCCAGCGGGCGTTCGACAGGCTTGAGGGATCCGTTGGGCACCCGAATGCTCCTCGTCCGGCGTGGCAGCCGGCATGCCGTGGATACTGCATACAAAGCGCGCGACCGCGCAAGCGGGCTTGTGCCGGGGCACTGCACATCTGTTGCGTCAGATCAAACGCGGAGCACAACGCGACGGAAGCACGAACCGCCCTTTGCCCGGTTTTGCCTGCCATGATCGCGGTCCGCCGGGTCCCGGCGCAAGGTCGACGCCGGCAACGCGCGCGGCCGGCAGCGCCTGACCGGCATACGCTCGTCGGCGACCTGCGCCGCGCGACTGTCTATCATCGGCGCACTCAGCAATCGAAGGAAACCACCATGCGCATCGGTGTGCCCAAGGAAATCAAGAACCACGAATACCGGGTCGGGCTGACCCCCGGCAGCGTGCGCGAGCTGATCGCGCGCGGGCATGAGGTGATCGTGCAATCGGGCGCGGGCACCGAGATCGGGCTCGACGACGCGCAATACCGCGCCGCCGGCGCGACCCTCACGGGCGACGTGGCGCAGTTGTTCGCCAGCGCCGAGATGGTCGTCAAGGTCAAGGAGCCGCAGCCGGCGGAATGCGCGATGCTGCGCGACGGCCAGATCCTCTACACCTACCTGCACCTGGCGCCGGACCCGGCGCAGACGGCGGCGCTGGTGAAGTCCGGCGCGGTGTGCATCGCCTACGAGACGATCACCGGCCCCGGCGGGGGCCTACCGCTGCTGGCGCCGATGAGCGAGGTGGCCGGCCGCATGGCGATCCAGGCCGGCGCCACGCATCTGGAGAAGTCCCATGGCGGCATGGGCATGCTGCTGGGCGGCGTGCCGGGCGTCGCGCCGGCGCATGTCGTGATCCTCGGCGCCGGCGTCGTCGGTACCAACGCGATGCAGGTTGCCGTGGGCATCGGCGCCAGGGTCACGGTGATCGACAAGAACCTCGACCGCCTGCGCCAGCTCGACCTGGTGTTCGGCAACCGCATCGGCACGCAGTACTCGACCGCGCATTCGATCGAGGAGGCGATGCTGGCCGCCGACCTGGTGGTCGGCGGCGTGCTGATTCCCGGCGCTGCCGCGCCGAAGCTGGTGACGCGCGCAATGGTTTCGGCGATGCGCAAGGGCTCGGTCGTCGTCGACGTCGCGATCGACCAGGGCGGCTGTTTCGAGACCTCGCACGCGACGACGCACACCGACCCGACCTATGTCGTCGACGGCGTCATCCACTACTGTGTCGCCAACATGCCCGGCGCAGTCGCCCGCACCTCGACCTTCGCGCTGAACAATGCAACCATCGGCCACGCGATAGCGCTGGCCGACAAGGGTTGGAAACGCGCACTCGCCGACGACCCGCATCTGCGTGCGGGGCTGAACGTGGCACATGGCCAGGTCACCTACGAGGCGGTGGCGCGCGACCTCGGGTATGCCTACGTGCCGGCGCAGAAGCTGCTGGCCTGAAGGGTCAAGTCGCCGTGCGCCGGCCGCGCCACGCCGAAAAGGCCGTGCCCGCGATGAAGGCGGCCAGCGCCACCGCGTGCAGCGCGCCGCTGGCACGCAGCGCATCGGCCGCCCCGAACGCGTCACCGCATAGGCGGACCAGCAGCGAGGCGTGCAGCAACACGAGCGGCCCATAGAAGTAGGCGCGGTATGGCACTGCGACGCGCAGCACCGCGGGGAAGATGATCGGCGCGTGGCCCAACACCATCGAGAACACGAAACCGAGCCCCAGCGCGTGCAGCGCCGCGTCATAGGCCGGCGTGCCCGGCTCCGGCCCGCTGGCCGCGACGATCAGCGCGCCGCCCACGGCCAGCCAGGCATAGCCCGACAGCAGACACACGGCGATGAATCGCGTCAACCCGCTCTGCCGGACCGTTCGGCGCGCGATGTCCTGCTTGAACAGCCAGGCCGCGAGCCCCAGCAGACCGACGCCGAACGCGATCGCGCCCTGTGTGTGACGCCCGCCGAGCAGTCCGGCAACGATCAGCACCAGCAGACCGGTGAACACGGCGCGCGCCGCCGATGAAGGCGGCATCAGGCGCGAGAGTTCGAGACGCTCGCCGGCAATCGTCAGGATCAGGAATGCCAGCCACCAGGCCGCGACCTGGTGCACGGGCCAACCGGCCGCCCACAGCGCGTTGCCAATGCCCCAGCACGCTGCACCCAACGCCATCGTCGCCGTGAACAGCGCTCGCTGGCGCCGCATGATGTCGAGCGACGCCGCGAACAACACGGCGCTCGCCGCAAGGTAGAGCCAGGGTGTCGCCGCGGTCGCGTCGTGCAGCGCCGCGGCGGTGCCAAGGCCGGCCAGCAAGGCGCCGAGGTAAGCCCAGAGCCGGCCGATCGCCACCGCGCGCTCGAGCGAGATCACGACGCCGAAGAAGCCGCAGATCATCAACGGCCCGTGCAGGCCGGCGACCGACACGGCTGCGTCTGGCATGGCCCAACCGAGGCGCGCCAGCCCGGCACCGCTGCCGACGACCAGGCCGACGAAACCGAGGATCAGCAGCGGCACGCGCCATGGGGGCGACAGGCCCCCCGGGGCCTGCGCGGGTCCGGCCGTGCCGGACGCGCGGCTCATCGGTGCGACCAGCCGAACTGCTCGCGCGCCAGGTCGCTCATCCGATCCGGTGTCCACGGCGGATCCCAGACCAGGCGGACTTCGACCGGCGTGCCGGGCGGCATGGCCGCGGCGATCGCGTCGTGCGCCTGGTCGACGATCAGGTCGGCCATCGGACATGCGGCCGTGGTCATGGTCAGGTCGACCAGGACCGATCCGTCCGCCACCTCGATCGAATACACCAGGCCGAGGTCGACGATGTTCATGCCCGCCTCCGGGTCCTGCACCTGCCGCAGCGCGTCGCGCACGGCGGTGTCGTCGAGTGGTTCGTTCATGTCCGCGCCTATACCAGACGCATGAATGCCAGGCGCTGCGACGGCGCGAAGCCGACACCAGTGAAGAAATGCGCCAGATCGGGTTCGCGATGCGACACCACAGTCTCGACCCGCTCGACGCGCAAGGCGCCGAGGTTGGCGAACAGCTGCGATATCAGCGCGTGGCCGACGCCACGGTGCGCGTATTCGGGGTCGACGCCGATGGTGTCGACCACGGCCACCGGCTCGGTGCGACCGAAGTCGCCGATGTCGGCGCGCGCCATCAGGTAACCGACGATCGCGCCGTCCATGCGCCCCGTCAACGAAACGCGGATCGACGAATCGTCCAGCGCCTCGGCCAGCCGCCGCTCGATGTACCCGCTGCGGTCGCGGCCGGTGATGCCGCGGTCGATGCGCACGATCTCGGCCAGATCGGCCAGCCTCATCGAGCGCACGTCGGCCACATCGCGCGCCAGGCGCTCGAAATCGTTGCCTTGTTGCGCACCGAAATTGATCTCGTGCCCGGGGCCCTGTCCCACGGGCAGCGCCAGCGCATCGTCGCGCTCGGGCACATAGCGGCCGCCGTCGACCGCACAGTCGACGATCTGGATCGGCGCAAGCTCGAACCCCATCGCATCGAACCAGTGCAGCATCTGGGTGTCGCGCCAGACCGCGGTGGTGCGCAGCTCGCGCACGCCGTGGCGCCGGGCCCATTGCAGCAGCGCCTCGAAGAGCTGTGCACCGACACCCTGCGCACGCCGGTCGGCGCGAACGCCGATCATCTCGAGCCGCAGATCGGTCTCGCTGCGCCCGAACTCGCCCTCGGGCAGCCGGGCCAGGATGTAGCCGGCGAGGCCGCGCGCGTCGGTCGCCGCCAGTTGCGCATGCAGCCGCGGTTCGCGCAACGCAGCGTTGAGCCGGCGCTCCACATAGGTGCGTCGCGATCGGCCCTCGATCGCGGCGTCGATGGCGACCACGGCGGCCAGGTCGTCGGGTTTCAGGGCGCGAATCGTGGCCGCATCGGTCACAGCTTGGCTCATCGAGTTCTCCTCATCGCCTGCAACGTTCTACTCCGATGCGTAGGCCAGCGCCAGCTCGCGATCGGTGTCGTCGTCGAGCAGATCGTCGAGCAGCGGCAGCAGCGCCATGGTTTCCTTCTGGATGTGCGAGACCTGCCGTTCGACCATCTCGAGCGCCCCGCGGGTGAGCGAGCGCCAGCCCTCGGCATCGAGTTCGCCGGCCGCGGCGGCGCGGGTGAGCGGCAGCAGTTCGAGCGCGACTTCGCGAATCACCGCGTGTTCCTCGCTGAGCAGCGCGGCCATGCCGCCGTCGCCGAAATCGGCCATGCGCGGAAACAGCTGCTGCTCCTCGAAGTCGAAATGACGGCCGACGTCGTGCTCGAGATTGCGGCCCAGCCGGGCAGCCAGCGCGGCGAGTTCGGCATCGTGCGCCGCGCCCGGCCGCGACGCGCGCACGAACGCCTGTTCCACCTGGCCCAGCAGGGCGAGGTTGGCATGGTGCTCACTGTCGAGCATGCGGCTGACCTGGCGCTGGAAGTTCATGGCCGGTTCAATATTGGTACTTGAATACCAGAATAAGGGCTCGACCGGCCGGCGTCATTGATGCAGATCAGCCCCGGCGCTGCCAGCGGGCTAACGCCGCAGCGCCGACAGCCAGGCGTCGCTGACCGGCACCTGCGGCGGCCGCAGCACGCGAATCATGCGAACGGCGTGCTCGCGCCCCTGGTAGTAGCCGCTGATCAACAGCGTCTGCGAGAAGCCCAGCGCACGGTAGAAGTCGATCGCGCTGCGGTTGCCCGCGCGCAGCTCCAGATGTACTGACGACATGCCGGCCACGATGGCCGAGTCGATCAGCCACTGCAGCATCTGCCGGCCCACGCCATGGCGCTGGTGCGACGCCTGTACCGCCATCAGCACCAGATGGGCGCGTTCCTCGCTGAACTGCATCACGGCAAAGCCCACCGGCCCGGCCCGGTCGCAGGCCAACAAGGTGTTGGACTCGCGGTTGCCGATCAGGCGGCGGATGCGCTCGGGCCGATAGGTCCAGCCCAGACCGGCCTCAATCAGATCGCGCGACATCGCCGCGATGGCGTTCGAGTCACCGCGCTCCGCCAGTCGCAGCGTGATTGCACCGGATTGCATGCGCGGCATTGTGCCAAACAGCGGGCTGAGCCCGCGCGCAGGGCCCCGGAAGGGGGCCTGCGGCTGGCGAAGGCCCGGCGGCGATACAAGCCGACGGGCTGGGAACGCCCGCCGTGGCCGGGGGTGCGGCTACTTCGCCGCGTTCAGCTCGTCGTCCTTCCAGTACTTGCGTCCGGCGGCCGCGACGCCGACCGCGAGGCCGGTCTTGGTCATCGGGTAGACCTCGACGCCCTCCTTGCCGCTCGCGCCCGCCTCAACCGCGCCGCCCTTGCCGTCTGCGGTGGCGACTGCGCTGCCCTGACCGCTGAATTCCCAGCCCTTGTCGACGAACTGCTGCATCGTCTTGGCGTCCTTGAACACCAGCACTTCGCGGTAATCCTTGACCCCGAAGTCCAGCCCGCCGCTGGCCTGCCCCATCTTCATGTACGTAGCCTTCTTCGTCGCATTGTTGTGGACCAACCCGTGGCCACCCGCACCACCGATGAAGAAGGAAATACCGAAGCTCGTGAAGCATCCGTAGCCGGCCGCACTCGAGACCTTCGCCTTGAGCTCGGGCTTGGCCTTGTAGAGCGTCGCGAGCGCGTCGTCGCACATCTTTTGCAGCTCGGCTTGTTTGGCTTTGGCATCCTGGGCGAAGGCACCCTGGGCGAAAACCAGCGCGCTTGCGGCGCCCAACGCGACGAGACTCATTCGAGAAAAAGCGGTCATTTGCAGACTCCTTGATGGTTGCGGTGAACTGGGGCCTGTCTGCGGGTGACGGCTGTCGCAGCAGAGCGCGGCGAAGCAGGCCCGTTTATCGACAATGGTGGCACCCATGCGGCGGTGAGGCGGGAGACGGGCGCTAGGAGCCCGTCGATGCTCATGATCTGGCGGAGTGGACGGGACTCGAACCCGCGACCCCCGGCGTGACAGGCCGGTATTCTAACCAACTGAACTACCACTCCTCGTCGCGAAAACGAGCTTGGCAGTATAGCAGCGCGAGGCTTGCGGGCCTCGTGTCAGGTCAGTGCATCGGCCGTCTGAGCGTGGCGATGAGTGGCCAGTTTCATCAGCAGTTCGATCAGCATGGCGCGTTCGGCTGCGCTCAGGCAGGCGGAGAGCTCGCGCTCCATCGTCTTGGACACCGCCGCCGCGCGGCGCGACAAGACCTCGCCGTCCTTGGTGAGAACGACGAACTGGGCGCGCCTGTCCGCCGGGTTGCGTTCACGCCTGAGCCAGCGACGCTCCTGCATGCGATCGAGCATCATCGTCAGCTGCGGCGGCGACTGCCTCAGGGTCTGCGCCAGGCGCTTGGCCGGCGTCGGCCCGTTGGCGAGCAGCAGCATCAGCAAGGAGTACTCGGCCTTGCGCAGGCCCAGCGGTTCGCCCAGGTGGCGCTCGTACTGGTCGAGCGTGACGATCGAGGCCAGCGTGACGTGGAAACCCAGCACATCGCGCAGCACCCCGAGCGACAGATCGTGGTCGCCGTTCGCGGCGCTGGCGGCAGGATCGCTCATCGCCACATCATCCCTTGCGGACACCCAGATAGGTTTCGATGATCCGCGCATCGCCGGCCAGTCGTGCGGCCGGGCCGGCGAGCGCGAATGCGCCGGTCTCCAGCACGTACGCCTGGTCGGACACCTCCAGCGCGGCGCGGGCGTTCTGTTCGATCAGCAGGATCGACACGCCGCCTTCGCGCAGCCGCTCGATCGTGCGAAACACTTCGCGCACGACCATCGGCGCCAGCCCCAGGCTCGGCTCGTCGAGCATCAGCAGCTTGGGCGTCGACATCAGCGCGCGGCCCACCGCCAGCATCTGGCGCTCGCCGCCGGACAAGGTGCCGGCCAGTTGCGCGCAGCGCTCCTTCAGGCGCGGGAACAGCTCGTACACGCGTTCGATCTCGCGGCGCCAGTTCGGCACGCGCTGGCGCATCGCGCGGTATCCACCGAGCACCAGGTTGTCCTCGACCGGCATGCTGCCGAACAGTTCGCGCTTTTCGGGCACCAGCGCCATGCCGAGCATGACGCGCTCTTCAAGCGTCGCGTCGGCGAGGTCGTGGCCGTCGAAGACGATCCGGCCGCGGAACGGCAGCACACCCATCAGCGCGTTCAGCGTGGTCGACTTGCCGGCGCCGTTGGGGCCGATGATCGTGACGACCTGTCCCTTACCGACGTCGAAATCCAGCCCGGTGAGCACCTCGGCGCGGCCGTAGCCGGCATGCAGGCCGGACACCTGGAGCAAGGGCGTGTGCATGGCCGACGCTCAGTGATCGGTTCCGAGGTAGGCCGCCCGCACCGCCGGGTTGGCCTGCACTTCGGCCGGCGTGCCTTCGATGAGCCGGGTGCCGAACTCCATCACGACGATGCGGTCGGTCAGGCCCATCACGAAGTCCATGTCGTGCTCGACCAGCAGGATGCTCATGCCCTCGCGCTTCAACTGCCGCAGCACGTCGCCGAGCGCGCCCTTCTCCTTGTGGCGCAATCCGGCGGCCGGCTCGTCGAGCAGCAACAGCGCCGGGTCGGTGGCCAGCGCACGCGCGATCTCCATCAGCCGCTGCGGGCCGAGCGGCAGGTTGCCGGCCAGCTCGTGCATCTGGCCCGCCATGCCGATGCGCGCGAGCTGCTTTTCGGCCTCTGCGAACAGGCGCCGCTCCTCGTCGCGGTCCAGGCGCAGCATCGCGCGAATCGTGCCGGAGCTCGAGCGCAGGTAGCCGCCGAGCGCGACGTTCTCCAGCACCGTCATGTCCGGAATCATCTTCACGTGCTGGAACGTGCGCGAGACGCCGCGCCGCGCGATCTCGCGCGATCGCATGCCGGAAATCGAATCGCCGCGAAAGCGCACCTCGCCCCCGGTCAGGCCGATCACGCCGGTGACCAGGTTGAAGATCGTCGACTTGCCCGCGCCGTTGGGCCCGATCAGGCCGACGATGTCGCCGGCGCGGATCTGGAAGCTCACGTCGTTCACCGCCACCAGGCCGCCGAACGCCTTGCGCAACTGCGCGACGTCGAGCAGCAATTCGCCGCGCGCGGGCTTGTCGCGCGCCGGCAGCGGCGCCGCACCTTCCCAGTCGCGAACCCGGCTGGGAGCCGGCAGCCAACGCCCGACGAATGTCCACAGGCCGTCCGGCGCGTACTTCAGCACCACCACCAGCACGATGCCGAAGACGATGGTTTCGAAGTTGCCGCTGGTGCCGATCAGCTTGGGCAACAGCACCTGGAGTTGATCGTCGACGAGACGCACCACGCCGGCGCCGAGAAACGCACCCCAGACATGGCCGACGCCACCGAGCACGGCCATGAACAGGTACTCGATGCCCTTGCCGATCGAGAACGGCGTCGGGTTGACGGTGCGCTGAAAGTGCGCGAACAGCCAGCCCGAGACCGCCGCCAGCACCGCCGCCAGCACGAACACGATCAGCTTGTAGCGCAAGGTCGAAATGCCCATCGCCTCGGCCATCGTCGCGCCGCTTCTCAGCGCGCGGATCGCGCGGCCGGGGCGCGAGTCGAGCAGGCGAATCACCGCCAGCGCGGCCAGCAGCGCGAAGGCCCAGATCAGGTCGTGCAGCCCGCGTCCGGTGCCGAGTTCCAGGCCGAAGAACTTCAGCGACGGAATGCCGAGGATGCCGTCGTACTTGCCGAGCCAGTCCATGTTGGCCATCGTGTAGTTCAGCGCGAGGCCCCAGGCGATGGTGGCCAGCGGCAGGTAGTGTCCCGACATGCGCAGCGTGATCGCACCCAGCACCAGCGCGGCGGCCATCGCGAGCGCCACGCCGACGAGCAGCGTGAGCCACGGCGACACACCCATCGTCACCGCGAGGAAGGCCGCGGTGTAGGCGCCGACACCGACGAACGCGGCCTGCCCGAACGAGGTGAGCCCGCTGACCCCGGTGAGCAGCACGAGCCCCAGCGTCACCAGGGCATACAGGCCGATGTAGTTGGACTGCGTGATCCAGAAATCGGGCACCGGCAGCGCCGGCAGCAGCAGCATCAACGCGGCGAATGCGGGGAACGCGAAGCGGCGCAGACCGGCCATCGTCAATATTCCTCGGCGTGGGGATCGCGCAGCGAGCGCCACAGCAGCACCGGCAGGATCGAGCCGAAGACGATCACTTCCTTGAACGCGCTGGCCCAGAACGAACCGAAGGTCTCGAGCAGGCCCACCCCGAGTGCGCCCACCAGCGCCAGCGGATAGCTCGACAGCCCGGCGAACACGGCGGCGACGAAGCCTTTGAGACCGATCAGGAAGCCGCTGTCGTAGAACACCGTGGTGGTTGGCCCGATCAGCAGGCCCGACAGCGCGCCGATGAAGGCTGCCATCGTGAACGATGCTCGCCCCGCGCTGGCACTCGAGATGCCCATCAGGCGCGCGCCGAGGCGATTGACGGCCGTGGCGCGCAACGCCTTGCCGTGGAACGAACGCTCGAAGAACAGCCACAGCGCCACGATCAGCGCGACCGAGACGACGAAGATGATCAAAGTCTGGCCCGTCACCGTGAGCGCCCCGGCCGAGAAGCGCTGGTCCCAGAAGCTCGGGTTGCGAAAGCCCTCGGCGCCGAAGAAGAACAGCCCCAGTCCGACGAGCGCGAAATGCACGCCCACCGAGACGATCAGCAGGACCAGCACGCTGGCGTCGGCGATCGACTCGTACGCGATGCGGTAGATCAGGTTGCCGAACGGTGTGACGAGCGCCAGCGTCAGCACCGCCTGCGCCAGCAACGGCAGGCCCTTCGGCGCCAGCCAGATCGTCAGCAGCGACACCGCCACCGGGTACGCCAGCGTGCGCAGCGCGGCGCGCGCGACGCGCCCCGGCGGCAGCCGGCGGCGCGCGCCGTCGATCACGTCGGCGATGGCCACCACTGCGGCCAGGATCAGCAGAAACCACACCGTGCCAGGCACCTTGCCGAGCTGGAACATCGCTAGCGTCAACGCACCGAAGGCAACGAACTCGCCTTGCGGGATGAAGATGACGCGCGTGACCGCGAACAGCAGCACGGTGGCGAGCGCCAGCAGCGCGTAGACGGCGCCGTTGGTCAGGCCATCGAGCGCCAGGATGCCGGCGATCGAGA
>Ga0209253_10001245_pt1 | contig 22331 bp, 18 predicted proteins | sample FrelakmetBRP12BR_FD_187145 | JGI IMG/M metagenome (GOLD analysis project Ga0209253, IMG submission 187145) | Freshwater lake sediment microbial communities from the University of Notre Dame, USA, for methane emissions studies - BRP12 BR (SPAdes)... | ecosystem: Environmental > Aquatic >...
CCGGCGTCCCGTGAACCGCCCGCACCGGCGCCCCGAGCGTCGCTGATGGGACTCATGGCAGGAGCCCGGCCGCCCGGGCGGCCGCCTCGGCTTCGGCGAGGGTCGGCTGGGCCGCCGTGCCCCCGACGCCGCGCGTCGAGAGGGAGCCGCAGGCGACGCCCAGCGCGAGGCACGCCTCGAGCGGCCGGCCGGCCAGCCACCCGGCGAGGAAGCCGGCGTCGAACGAGTCGCCGGCCCCGGTCGTGTCCACCGGCTCGACCGGCAGCGCGGGGCGGCGTGCCAGCGCGCCGTCGGCTGCGGCCGCCAGCGCGCCGTCGGCTCCCAGCTTGACCGCGACGACCCGCGGTCCGAGCGCGACGAGCGCCCGGGCGGCCGTCTCCACGTCGACCACCCCGGCGATCCGGGTCGCCTCCGCGGCGTTCGGCAGGAAGACGTCGGTCTCGGCGAGGAGCGCCCGCAGCCCGCCGTCCCACGTTCCCCGCGGGTCCCAGTTGCAGTCGATCGACGTCGTCGCGCCCCCGGCTCGCGCCGCCCGGAAGAGCGCGGGCAGGTCGGGGCGCGCCGCGTCGAGGAGGAAGAGGCTGCCCACGTGGACGTGGCGCGCCCGGGCCAGAAGCGCCGGCGAGACATCCGCGACCCGCAGGAACGGCGTCGTCCCGGGGGCCGTGAGGATGGCCCGGTCGGCCGGGCCGGCGAGGATGACGCTGGCGCCTGTCGGGACGGCCGGGTCGACCCGGACGGCCCCGACGTCGAGGCCCCGCTCGGCCATCGCGGCGAGCATGAAGCGCCCCAGGGGGTCGTCGCCGACGACGCCGGCCATCGCCGTGCGCAGCCCCAGGCGGGCGGCGCCGCAGGCAAAGATGACCGACGAGCTCCCGATCACGAGCTCGATCCCGTCGACCCATCGCTCCACCTGGCCGAAGGCGGGACGCGGGTCGGCGGCCCGGACGACGACGTCCGGGTTCACCTCCCCGAGGACGAGGAGGTCGAGGTCGCTGGCGGGAGTGGCGGTCGGCGCCGGCGGCGCGGGATCCATCGTGCTCAGTATTCCCCGTACCAGCCCTCGCCCGGGACGTCCCCGGCGTCGAGCGTCCCGGGCCGGGCGTGCCAGGGAACGCCGAGGTCGTCGACGAGGGCGGCCAGCCGGGCCAGGCGGGCCCGCCCCTCCGTCGCCAGCCACGTGTCGCGCGCCGCGGTGGACAGCGTGGCCGCCGGCGCCCAGACCGACCGCCCGACGAGGACGCCGGAGGCGCCGGCGTGGCAGGCGACCGCGACCTGGCGTTCGAACGTCGCGTCGTCGACCCCACCCGACAGGAGGACCCAGGGGACGGGCGACGTCGCCTCGAGCTCGGCGCACGCGTCGGCCCAGGCCGCTTCGTCCGCCACGCCCGGGTCGTAGGGAAACTCGGCCTTCAGGACGTCGCCGCCCGAGGCCATGAGCCGCCGCGCGGTCTCCACGACGCAGCGCCGCCGCGCCTCGCCCGTCAGCTTCCCGCCGGTCGACGGGTCGAACCCGAGCGGCTCCACGAACAGCGCGAGGTCGGCGGCGCGGCAGGCGGCGGCAACGTCCGCCACGAGGCGCTGCTGGTCGGCGGCGTTCGCGGCGGCGGGGTGGTAGTAGACGAGGAGCTTCGCTGCCGACGCGCCGAGGCGCTTCGCCTGCTCGACCGACCATCCCGGCAGGACGCGACTGACGCGGGCCGTCGGGGGCCCCTCGTAGCCGGTCGCCTCGATCGCGACGAGGAGGCCGGCACGGCCCGGCAGGGAGCCGTCGGCGATGCACTGGGCGGCGCCGATCTCGGGGTCCAGGAGCGTCCCCGTGGCCGTCCCGGCCAGGGCCCGCACGACCGCCCGCTTGAAGGCCACCATCTCGTTGTAGGTCGTCGTCTCCGGCGCCTCGGGGTGGAGCTCCCTGCGGAGGTTCTGGCGGTGGTCGAGGGCGAGGACGGCGAACGTGCCGCGAGCCGAGGCACACGCCTCCAGCCCGCGCCGCGTGCCGAGCGGGTACGGCATCGGGCACCTCGGGCGGAACAGGACGCCGCGATCGTACCGCGCGCTGCGGGGGAGGAACAATGCCGGACCTGCGCGATATGCGCAGGATTCACCGTTGACGGCGCGCGTTGTGCGTCAGACGATGCGCACATGCCGCGCCGCGACCGCCGCAGCCAGCTGCTCCGCCGCCTGAGCGAGGATGGGCGTGCCAGCGTCGCCACGCTCGCCCGGGACCTCGGCGTCACCCCGTCGACGATCCGCCGCGACCTGGCCCAGCTGGCAGACGACGGCACTCTCCTCCGGACGTACGGCGGCGCCGCGCTCGCCGCCGCCGAGCGGTCGCCGGCAGCCCGCCGCGACCCGGCTGCCGAGGCCAAGCGGGCGATCGGCGCGGCGGCGGCGTCCCTGGTGGCGGACGGCCAGACGATCGCGATCTCCAGCGGCACGACCACCATGGAGCTGGCCCGCCGGCTCGCCGACCGGCGCCTCACGGTGATCACGAACGCCCTCGACGTCGCCTCGGTCCTCCTCGACCGCGAGGGGATCGAGCTGGTGATCCTCGGCGGGGTGGTCCGACCGAGGATGCACTCCATGCTCGGGCACCTCGCCGAGCTCGCCCTCCGCGAGCTGCGGGCCGACACGCTCTTCATGGGGATCGGGGCGGTGGACCCGGACCACGGCCTCATGAACGACTCGATCCCCGAGATCCTCACCGACCGGGCCCTCCGGCGCAGCGCCCGCAGCTGCGTGGTCCTCGCCGACTCGAGCAAGTTCGCCCAGGTCGCCCCCGCCTTCGTCTTCGGGTTCGACCAGGTCGACACCGTCGTCACCGACACGGGCGCCGATCCGGCCGACGTCGTCGCCCTCCAGGCCCGCGGCGTCCGCGTCGTGGTGGCCCGCTGACCGGCAGTGTCTCGAAAGGAGCCCTCCGACACATGATCTCCGGCACCGTTCCGGCCGAGATCGCCGCCGAGGCAGAGGCGATCCGGGCGACCCTCGCCGACAGCCTTCCGGGGGCTCGCGCCGCCGCCGCCGCCCTCCGGGCCGCCGGGACGCGGCGGATCCACGTGATCGGCAACGGCACCTCGTACCACTCGGCGCTCGCCGCCGCCACCTTCTACAGGCGCCACGCGGCGGCCGACGACCCGACGGTGATCGCCCTTCCGGCCGGCGAGTTCCGCACCTATCTCCCGGCGCTCGGCCCGGGCGACGCCGTCGTCGGCATCTCCGCCTCCGGGGAGTTCCGCGACGTCCTCGCGGTCGTGGACGCCCTGCGCGGGCGCGTGCCGACCGTGGGCGTCGTCCACGTTCCCGGCAGCACCCTCGACCGCACCGCGCAGCACGTCGTCCGCTCCTCCGGCGGACCGAGCGACGTCCCGGTGATGACGAAGACGTTCGTGGCGACCCTCGCGGCCACGCACCTGCTGCTGGGCGAGCTGCTCGGCGGCGCGCGGGCCCGGGCCGTGCGCGACGCCCTGGCGGGCGCGGCCGATGACGTCGCGGCAGCCGTCGCGGCCGCCGAGCCCCGCGTCGAGCTCCTCGCCGACGCCCTCGCCGACCGCGAGCACCTCTTCGTCGTGGGCAGCGGCAACGCCACGGCGGCCGCCTTGGAGGCCGCGCTCAAGCTCAAGGAGATGGCCCTCGTCCATGCCGAGGGCGCCGAGTCGTGGGAGATGGCCTCGGGGTCCGCGACGATCGTCGGACCGGGAAGCGTGGTCGTGGCTCTCGCCCCTGCAGGGCCCGGCCGCGAGGCGACCACCGACGTCGCCCGTCATGCGCGCGACTGGGGAGCCCGGGTCGTGGAGGTCGGCCCGGGGGACGGGCCAACGACCGGCGGCGCGGACCACCTCCCGCTCCCCGCATCGGCCGTCGAGGATCTCGCCCCGCTCACGGCGGTTGCCCCCGTCGCCCTCCTCGCCTTCGCCCTGGCCCGCCGCCGGGGCCACGACCCGGACCACCCCGGCTGGGTGGAGCGCTACCACAGCCAGGGGCTGCGTCACATCGTCGGCGTCGGCGACGCCGTCACGGAGGGCTGAGATGCCGCGGATCGTGCTGGTCGGCGCCGGGAGCGTCGAGTTCACCCGTAACCTGCTGGGCGACTTCCTCTCGTACCCCGAGCTCGTCGACGCCGAGATCGTCCTCCACGACATCGATCCCGATCGCCTGGCGACCGCGGAGCGGATGGCCCGCTGGACGGCCGGCGCGCTCGGCGCGGAGCCGACGATCCGGGGCAGCCTCGACCGCCGCGAGGCGCTGGCGGGGGCCGACTACGTCGTCAACACGGTCCAGGTCGGCGGCGCCCGGGCGACGCAGGTCGACTTCGACGTCCCCGCCCGCTTCGGCCTGCGCTACACGATCAACGACACCATCAACGCCGGCGGCGTGCTGCGCGGGCTGCGGACGATCCCGGTCGTCCTGGGGATCGCCTCGGACATGGCCGAGGTCTGCCCCGAGGCGCTCCTCCTGAACTACACGAACCCGATGGGGATGCTCGTCCGGGCGGTCGACGAGGCGATCGGGATCCCGACGGTCGGCCTCTGCCACTCCGTCTACTGGACCGTCCACCGCCTCGCCGAGTACCTGGACGTCCCCGTCGCCGAGGTCGACGCCCTGTCTGCCGGGGTGAACCACCTCGCCTGGATCCTCCGCCTGGAGCACCGCGGCGTGGATCTCTACCCCGCGCTCCACGCGTTCGTCGAGTCCGGGCTGGTGCCCGGCGACGACCTCGTGCGGGCCGACCTGTTCCGTCGCTTCGGCTTCTACCCGACGGAGTCGTCCGAGCACCACGCCGAGTACAACCCGTGGTTCATCCCCAAGGGCCAGGTGGAGCGCTTCAACATCCCGATCGGGGAGTACCTCTCGCGCGTCGCCGGCAACCTCGCGGAATACGAGGCGACGAAGCGCCGCCTCGACGCCGGCGAGCCCTTCGAGATCGAGCGAAGCGGCGAGTACGCGGCGGTCATCGTCCACGCGGTGACCGCGGGCGCGCCGGCGAGGATCGTGGCGAACGTTCCCAACGACGGCGGCCGGCTCATCGACAACCTCGCCGCCGACGCCTGCGTGGAGGTGCCGGCCCTCGTCGACGGGCTGGGCGTCCACCCGATCGTCGTCGGCCCCCTGCCGCCGCAGTGCGCGGCGTACACCCGGCCGGCCGTCGACTGCCAGGAGCTGACCGTCCGGGCGGCGCTCGACGAGGACCGCGACCTCGTCTACCACGCCGTCCTGGCCGACCCCCAGGTGCAGGCCGCCCTCTCCCTCGACGAGGCGTGGCGGCTGACCGACGAGCTGATCGCGGCCGAGGCGGAGTGGCTGCCCGGCTGGCTGGGCGGCGACGCCCCGGACTGGATGGCATGACCGGAGGAGGAATGGCGATGCACACGCTTCATCGGACCCGCGCACCCCGCCTGCTCACCGCACTCGCGGCCGCCGGCCTCCTGGCCGGCGCGTGCGGCGGGGGCGGCAGCCCGACCCCGACTGCGGCGCCGGCCGGATCCGGCGCGCCCTCGGCGAACCCCGAGGGCGGCTACACGGGCCCCGAGGTCACGATCTCCTACTCGATCTGGGGCGACCCGGCCGAGCTGCGGAGCCAGCAGGCGATCGTCGACGCCTTCCACTCCGCGAACCCGAAGATCACCGTGGACGTCACGGTGAGCGACTGGGACGCCTACTGGGACAAGCTCCAGACGGGGCTCGCCGGCGGCGCGGCGCCCGACGTCTTCGCGATGGACGGCCCGCTCTTCCCGGACTACCAGTCGCGCGACGTCCTGCTGGACCTCGCGCCGTACGTCGAGCGGGACGCGTTCGACCTGACCCAGCTGGTCGACCAGGGGGTGGCCGTCTTCACCACGTCCGACGGCGGCCAGTACGGCCTGCCGCGCGACCTCAACACGATCATCCTCTACTACAACAGGTCGATGTTCGACGCGGCCGGGCTGGCCTATCCGGACGAAAGCTGGGACTGGGCCAAGCTCGTCGAGGCCGGCACGGCGCTCACGAAGGACGACAACGGCGACGGCACCGTCGACCAGTGGGGCTTCTACACCGAGACGACGGACATGGAGAACTACTGGAGCTCGCTCGTCTGGCAGAACGGCGGCGACATCATCAGCGCCGACCGCACGACGACGCTCCTCGGCACGCCCGAGGCCGCCGGGGGGATCCAGTTCCTCCAGGACCTGATCTGGAAGGACAAGATCATGGCCGACCCGGCGCTCTTCGCCGAGACCGGCGACGCCTTCGAGCAGGGCAAGGCGGCCATGGAGGCGAACGGCTCATGGCTCGTCCCGACGCACACGGCGGCCGCGGAGGACCTGGGCTTCGAGTTCGGGCTCGCCCCGCTGCCCAAGGGGCCGGCCGGGCGCTACACCTCGGTCAACCCGACCGGCGCCGTCGTCTACAAGGGCAGCAAGGCGCCCGACGCCGCCTGGGAGTTCGTCAAGTACCTGGCAAGCCCGGCGGCGCAGGAGCAGCTCATGCTTCTCCAGGCGTCGCTGCCGGTCTCCAAGGAGGTCCTCGCGGGCCCCTACGCCACCTCCTTCGAGGGGGCCGACGTCCTCGCGGACAGCCTGAGCTACGCCAACCTCAAGCCGTCCTTCCGCGGCTACAACGAGTTCACCACCATCCTCCAGGGCGAGCTCGACGTCGAGGTCTTCAACGCGCCCAACAAGACGGCGGCCGAGGCGCTCGCCGACGTGGTGCCCCAGCTCGACGCCGTCCTCGCGAGCCAGTGACGGCCGCCCGGCGACCCCTCGCCGACGTTCGCCGATGACCGCTCTCCGCCGTCGCGCCGCCCCGGGGCCCACCCCGCGCCGGCGCGGCGGCGGTCCGGTCGCCGCCGAGGCTCGCTGGGCCTGGCTGTTCCTCGCCCCGACCCTGATCGGCCTCGCGATCCTGTCGGCCGGGCCGATCCTGGCCACCTTCGGGATCAGCCTCACGGCGTGGGACCTGCTGACGCCGCCGGAGTGGGTGTCCCTGGAGAACTACGCCGCGCTCGTGCAGGACGAGCGCTTCCTGGTGGCGCTGCGGAACACGACCTTCTACACCGTCGTCTCCGTCCCGCTGGGGATGACGCTGGCCCTGGGGCTCGCCCTCGCCCTGAACCGGGGGATCCGCGGCATCGCCTGGGTCCGGACGGCCTACTTCCTCCCGGTCGTCACCTCGGCGACCGCGGTCGGCCTCGTCTGGGCCTGGATCTACGCGCCCTCGGGCGGGATCCTCAACCTGCTCATCGGCGTGCTGGGCCTGCCCCCCCAGAAGTGGGTCTCCGACCCGTTCTGGGCGATGCCCGCGATCGTGATGATGAGCGTCTGGCAGGGCCTGGGAACGAGCGTGATCATCTTCCTCGCCGGCCTCCAGGCGATCCCGCAGGAGTACTACGACGCGGCCGCCGTGGACGGCGCCGGCCGCTGGGCCCGCCTCCGGAGCGTCACCCTGCCGCTGCTGACGCCGAGCATCTTCTTCACCGGGATCCTGTCCCTCATCGGCGCTTTCCAGGTCTTCGACCAGGTCTACGTCCTCGCCCGGCCCGGCAAGCCGACCGAGGCGACCGTGACCCTCGTCTACTTCATCTACGAGAACGGGTTCAAGAACTTCAAGATGGGCTACGCGGCGGCGGCCTCGTGGGTCCTCTTCCTGATCGTCGCGGTCCTGACGTTCGTCTACTTCCGCTCGCAGCGCCGCTGGGTCCACTACCAGTGAGCGCCGTCCGATGAGCGCCGTCCGGTGAGCGCCCCGCCGCTGGCCGCGACGCCCGGGCTCGCGCGGGCCTACCGGCCCCGCCGCCGCCGGGCCCTGCGCCTGGCGCGCCACGGCCTCCTCTACGCGGTCCTCGTCGCCGGCGCCCTGGTGATGATGATCCCGTTCCTCTGGATGGTCGTGACGTCGCTCAAGACCCGGGCGGAGGTGTTCGGGACGTCGCCGCTGGTCTTCCCGACGGGCCTCCACTTCGAGAACTACACGAACATGTGGAACGCCTTCCCGAACGACGTCACGTTCGGGACGTTCTTCGCCAACTCCCTCAAGCTCGCGCTCCTGTGCACCGCCGGGCAGCTGGTGACGTCGTCGATGGCCGCCTACGCCTTCGCCGTCATCCCGTTCCGCGGTCGGGGGCCGCTCTTCGGGATCCTCCTGGCCACGCTCATCATCCCGTTCCAGGTCGTCCTCGTGCCCAACTTCATCCTGTACCGGACGCTCCCGCACCCCTTCAGCGAGAGCGGGAACTGGATCGGGACGATGGAGCCGCTGTGGGTCGGCGCCTGGCTGGGCGGCGCGTTCGGGACGTTCCTCCTGCGCCAGTTCTTCCTGGCGATCCCCCAGGAGCTGGCCGACGCCGCCCGCGTCGACGGCGCGAACCCCTGGCAGATCTTCACCCGCATCTACATGCCGCTGGCCCGGCCGGCCCTCGCGACCCTCGCCATCTTCACCTTCATGTGGACGTGGAACGACCTGCTGAGCCCGCTCATCTACCTGCAGGACCTCGACCAGTACACGACGACCGTCGGCCTCGCGTTCTTCCAGGGCCAGCACGTGGGGAAGTGGCCCGAGATGATGGCCGGCGCCCTGCTCAGCCTGCTGCCGATGATCGTGCTCTTCGTCGTCGCCCAGAAGTACTTCGTGCGGGGCATCGCCCTGTCCGGCCTCAAGGGGTAGGGGAGTCGCGCGCGTGGCCGATTCCGTTCGGTTCGCCCCCGACGACCTCCTCCTTCGCGACTTCCGGCCACGCTCGCAGCTGCGCGTGCCGGCCACGCCGGTCGCCCGGCCCTCGATGCCGGCCATCGACGCCCACAACCACCTCGGGCCGACGCCCTTCTCCGGGCGCTGGGCGGACGCGACGGCCTCCGAGCTGGGGCCCATCCTCGACGCCTCCTCGATCACCGGCATCGTCGACCTCGACGGGGGCCGCGGCACCGGGCTGGCGCGCGAGATCGAGCGCTGGGCGCCGCTCGGCGGCCGGGTGGCCGTCTTCGCCGGTCTCGACTACCCGATGTGGGCCGAGCGGCCCGACTTCGGCGAGGAGGAGGCGCGACGGCTGCGCGCCGGCGTGGCCGCGGGCGCTCGCGGGCTGAAGGCCTGGAAGCCGCTCGGGCTGACCGCGCGCGACGGGTCGGGCCGGATCGTGGCCGTCGACGACCCGCGGCTGGATCCCCTCTGGGCGGCGGCGGGGGAGCTGGGCATCCCGGTCACCATCCACGTCGCCGACCCGATCGCCTTCTTCGAGCCGCTCGACGCGATGAACGAGCGCTACGAGGAGCTCCGCGAGCACCCGGACTGGCACTTCTGGCCGACGCGGCCGCGGGACCGCCCCGACCTGCCGGGGTTCCCACCGTTCGAGGAGATCATCGACGGTCTCGAGGCGTTGCTGGCGCGCCACCCGCGGACGACGTTCGTGGGAGCCCACGTGGGCTGCGTCGCGGAGGATCTCGGGCGGGTCGGCGCCATGCTCGCGGCGCACCCGAACTGGCACATCGACATCGCGGCGCGAATTGCCGAGCTCGGGCGCCAGCCGTTCTCGGCGCGGGACTTCGTCGTCCGCTGGGCGGACCGGGTCCTCTTCGGCACCGACGCGGCCCCCGACCCCGCCTGGTGGGCGATCTACGCTCGCTTCCTCGAGACGCGCGACGAGTCGTTCGCCTACGAGCCGCCCGACCCGGAGGGCCGCGACGTGCTCGGGGAGCCGCCGTTGTCGGGATCCGACGCTCGGCCCGGTGGGTCGTCCGGTGGGCCGCCCCCGCCCCGGCCCGACGCCCCGCCCGGTGGGCCACCCCCGGTCGGCTCCCAGGGCCGCTGGGCGATCCACGGCCTGGGGCTCCCCGCGGAGGTCCTGCGGCTCGTGTACGCGGGCAACGCCCGGCGGCTCCTCTTCCGCGAGCTGCCCGGCGAGGCTGGTGGCCACGTCACGCTGCACCTGGTCCCGGCTGAGCGCTGGGATGCCTGGCGGGCGGACCCCGACCCGGCCGCCGGCTATGCGCCCGCCGCATTCGAGGCCGAGGGCTTCGTCCACTGCTCCGACGGCGACGACGAGATGCTCGCGGTGGCGAACCGCTTCTACGCCGGCGAGCCGGGGGCGTTCATCGTGCTCGACCTCGACCTCGCCCTTGCCGGCGCCCCCTGGCGCTACGACGATCCCGGGCGCCCGTACCCCCACGTGTACGGGCACCTCCGCCGCGACGCGGTGCGGGGCGTTCGAGCCGTGCTGCGCGACGCCGACGGCCGCTTCACCGGCTACGGGGAGCGCCCCCGCCCCTGACCCGCCGCCCGCGCAGGTGCGTTCGCGGGATCCGTGCGCGCCACGAAGGATCCCGGCACGGGCTTTCGCGGCACGAACGATCCGCACATGGCAGCCGCTCGCGGTGCAATCGTCGTTCCTGTGGCGAACGTCGCCTGCAGAATGCCGCCGCGCGCATCGGGACCGTTCCTCGGGCGAATGGAACCGACGGAATCCGGCGTGCGCGCTCCCGTCCGGTGTCGAGGACGTTCACCCCACGAAGCACGGGCCACGGAGACTCGCCCCGCCCCACCAAGCCCGCCCCGGCCGGAGACCGCCCCGCCCCGGTCGTGGGGCCCCGGCGCCGCGACCCAGTCCAGGGCCGGGGCGGCCAAACCCTGCGCGGGGACCCCCGGTTTGACGCTCCCCGACGGGCGGGTCTATGATCCCCGCCGGCCGGACTTCGGGCGCGCCTCTCGCGGGCAGCAGCCCGGGGTTCGTTTCGTTATCCGCCACCTCACCGTCGCCCTGCCCGGCCACCACGGCAGCAGGCTCGACAGATCGCTGGGGGTCCGCTCCTCCGTGAACAACAAGCCTACCTACCTCTCGCGCGAGGGCGAGGCAGAGCTCCGCAGGGAGCTCGCGGAGCTCGTCGGCAACCGGCGCGCCGAGGTCGCCGCGCGGATCCACGATGCGAAGGAGCACGGTGACCTCTCGGAGAACGCCGAGTACGAGGAGGCGAAGAACGAGCAGGCCTTCGTGGAAGGTCGGATCCAGACCCTCGAGGGGATGCTCAAGACGGCCGTGATCATCGAGAACAGCGGCACGGAGCACGTGGCGCTCGGCTCGGTCGTCGAGGTCGAGTCGAGCGACGGGACCGAGACGTTCACGATCGTCGGCTCGGCCGAGGCGCGCCCTGCGCAGGGCCGGATCTCGAACGAGTCGCCCGTCGGCCGCGCCCTCCTTGGCCGGAAGGCCGGCGAGAAGGTCACCGTCAAGCTTCCGAACGGCTCGGAGTTCACCTACACGATCACCTCGATCGGCTGATCGCCCGCCCGGAGGGACCGGGTCGGGCGGCCGGCGCCGCGGCCGGGCCCGGCGCACCGGAGCGGAGGACGCAGCCATGTACTGGGCGGACGAGCTGGCCGCGTCGGTCGAGGGACCTCAGGTCGTCAACGACTCGAAGACGCCGTCGGGGACCGTCCACGTCGGCAGCCTCCGCGGCCCGGTCATCCTCGACGTCATCACCCGCGCCCTGCGCGACCGCGGGCTCCCGGCGACCCTCCTCTACGGCGTCGACGACATGGACCCGATGGACGCCCAGGCGCTCCTTACCCCGGATGCCGTGGAGCGCGAGATGGGACGACCGCTGGCCCACGTCCCCGACCCCGCCGGGGACTGCCACGCCAGCTACGCCCGCCATTTCGCGGGGGTCTTCATCGAGACCTTCGCCGGCCTGGGGATCCACCCCGACCGCTACTACTGGATGAGCGACATCTACCCGACGGGCGAGATCGACCCCCTCATCAGGACCGCCCTCGACCGGGCCCAGGTCGTCCGCGACGTCTACCGCCGCGTGAGCAAGGTGGAGCGGCCCGAGGGCTGGCTCCCGGTCCACGTCGTCTGCCCCGTCTGCGGCAAGGTCGGCACCACGATCGCCACCGCCTGGGACGGCGAGACGGTCGCCTTCGAATGCCGCCCCGACTACGTCACCTGGGCCCGCGGCTGCGGCGCGAGCGGCCGGATCGCGCCGTTCGGCGGCGCGGCGAAGCTCCCCTGGAACCTCGAGTGGGCTGCCCAGTGGAGCCTCTTCGGCGTGACGATCGAGCCCTGCGGCAAGGACCTCGCGACCGCCGGCGGGTCGCGCGACCGCTCCGACGCGCTCGCCCGCGAGGTCTTCGACCGCGAGCCGCCGCGCAACCTCGCCTACGAGTTCCTCAACATCGGCGGGCGCAAGATGTCCACCTCCAAGGGCCGCGGCGCGTCCGCCCACAAGATGGCCGAGGTGCTCTCGCCGGAGGCGCTGCGGCTGCTCTTCCTGAGGCCCCGGCCGAACCAGGCGATCGAGTTCGACCCGGAGGGCACCGACGCCATCCCCCGCCTCTTCGACGAGCTGGACCGCCTCGCGGCTGCCGTCGCCGGCCGCCCCTACCGCGGGGAGCTGCCGCCGGACCCCGAGCGGCTCTTCGGCTACGTCCTCCTCCCGGCGACCCTCCCGGCCGAGGCTGCCGCGGCCTACCGCCCGGCGTTCGCCCATCTCGCGCTCCTCGCCCAGATCCCCGGCGTCGACATCGCCGCGCGGGTCGCCGAGGAGAAGGGCGCCCCGCTCACGATCGCCGAGGAGCTGACCCTCGCCGAGCGCCTCGCCGCCGCGCGCGCGTGGCTCGACGCCTATGCGCCCGAGAGCGCGGTCGTCCGGGTGCGCCGCGACGCGCCCCCGCCGGAGGCGACCGCCCTCGGCGAGGACCAGCGGGTCTTCCTGGGAGGGCTCGCGATCGCGGCCGAGAAGGAGGGACCGCACGGCGGCGACGCCTGGCAGGACCTCCTCTTCCGCGTCGCCGGCGAGGCCGGTCTGCCGGCCGGGCGCGCCTTCGGCGCCGTCTACCTCGCCTTCCTGGGCCGGCCGAACGGGCCCCGGGCGGGCTGGCTGCTGGCCAGCCTGGACCGGGAATTCGTCGTCGGCCGCCTGCGGGCCGCCGCCGGCTGGCATCATCACGTGGTCGACGACGTGGGCACGCCGGACGGACCCCCGGCCAGCGATGGGCCCCCGGCCGGCCGGCAGGCCACGAGCGAGGAGGCCAAGGGATGAGCGTCGGGGTGCAGCGGCTCCGCGAGGAGCCGGAGGTCATCCGGCAGGGCGCGCTCGACAAGGGCGAGGACGCCTCGCTCATCGACGTGGCCCTGGACCTCGACGCCCGCCGCCGCCTCCTCCTCGGCGAGGCCGACGGCCTCAAGGCGGAGCGGAACGCCGTCTCCCGGCGGGTCGGCGAGGCGATCCGCGGCGGGGCCGCTCCCGATGGCCCCGAGGTCGCGGCGCTGAAAGCCGCCTCGGTCGCCGCCGGTGAGCGGATCGCGGCCCTCGACGCGGAGGCAGCCGCGGTCGAGGGGCAGCTCGAGGACGTCCTCCTGCGGATCCCCAACCCGGCCGATCCCGACGTGCCGGTCGGCGACGCGGACGCGAACGTCACGGTCCGGACCTGGGGCGACCTGCTCCCCAACGTCGCGGCCGGCCCCGGCGGCGGCTGGACGCGCAGGCCCCACTGGGAGGTCGCCGAGGCGCTCGACATCATCGACCTCGAGCGCGGGGCGAAGATCACCGGCTCCGGCTTTCCCGTCTACAAGGGCGCCGGAGCGGCGCTCCAGCGCGCCCTCATCGACTTCTTCCTCGGCGTCCACACCCGGGAGAACGGCTTCATCGAGATCTGGCCACCGGCCCTCGTCAACACCGCCTCGGCGCGGGGCACCGGCCAGATCCCGGACAAGGAAGACCAGATGTACGTCGTCACCCGCGACGAGCTCTACCTGGTCCCCACGGCCGAGGTCCCGGTCACGAACCTCCACCGCGACGAGATCTTCGAAGCCGGCGCGCTGCCGGTCCGCTACGCCGCCTACACGCCATGCTTCCGGCGCGAGGCCGGGGCGGCCGGCAAGGACACCCGCGGGATCCTGCGCGTCCACCAGTTCGACAAGGTCGAGATGGTGCTGTTCGAGCGCCCGGAGACGAGCAACGACGCGCTCGAATGGATGACCGGGCGGGCGGAGGACCTCCTGCGCCGCCTCGGGCTCGCCTACCGGGTGCTCCTCATGGCGACCCGCGACATGGGCTTCGTCCAGGCCAGGAAGTACGACCTCGAGGTCTGGGCCCCCGGCGTCGAGCGCTGGCTGGAGGTCTCCTCCTGCTCGAACTTCCGGGACTACCAGGCCCGCCGGATGGCGATCCGCCACCGGCCGGCACCGGGCGCGAAGCCGGAGCTGGTCCACACGCTCAACGGCTCGGGGCTCGCGCTCGCCCGCGTGGTCGCGGCGATCCTCGAGACGTACCAGCAGCCCGACGGGAGCGTCGTCGTCCCGGACCCGCTCCGCGGCACCCTCGGCACGGACGTCATCCGCCCCCGGTAGGTCGCGGCGAGACGAGGACGCGCCGACGCGACGACGTCGTCAGCGGTTGCCGCCGCGGCCATCCTTCTGCTGGCGGCGGAACCAGAGGCGCCATCGCCGCCGGGAGGCCTCCTCCTCTGTCGCCGGGTAATCGGCGTCGCTGGGCGGCACGGGCAGGCTCGCGTCGAGGAGCCGGCGGATCGCGGCGAGGATGCGGTGCATCGCTCGGTCCTCATCGGAGGTGGTCGGAGAGATCGTCCGGCGCGGGGCGGCGCCCGGCAAGGGCAGAACGACCCCTGGCGGGCGGCGTTCCGGGCCGATCGGCCCGGAGGTCGGGCGGAAGGGATCGTCGACGCGGGCGCTGCGAGCCGATACCATCGAGCGGCGACGCCGTGGCGCGGCGTCCTAGCGAGGGAGCCCAGCATGGACCAGCCGAACCGCCCCGAGGACGCCACCCAGGGCGTCCCGCCGACACCGCCGCCGGCGTATCCACCGCCGGCGTATCCCCCCGCCGCGCCACCGCCGGCCTATCCGCCCCCAGGACCGCCGCCGGCGCCGTGGGCGGTGCCCGCCGAGCCCGCCGGACCCGCCCCCGGCGTCCGCTTCGCCGGCCACGGCGCCCGCCTCGGCGCCTACATCCTCGACGCGATCCTCGTCGGCTTCGTCGCGACGGCGGCGGTCATCCTCATGATGGTCGTCTTCTTCGGGTCGCTCGAGTGGTCGATCGACGCCAACGGCGACGTCATCGTGGGCGACACGGGCGCGGCGGCCGGCGCGATCGGGCTGTTCCTGCTGGGCTCTCTCCTGATCACGATCTTCGCGCTCCTCTACTTCCCGTTCTTCTGGGCCCGCGGCGGGGCCACGCCCGGGATGAAGGTGGCCGGGATCCGCGTGGTGAACGACCGGGACGGGAGCCGGATCGGGTGGGGCGCGGCGCTGCTGCGCCTGGTGGGCTACTGGGTCTCGGGAGCCGTCTTCTACATCGGCTTCGTCTGGATCCTCGTCGACAGCCGCCGGCGCGGCTGGCACGACCTGATCGCCGGCACCTGCGTCATCAGCTCGCGGTGACCGAGGGGCCCGCCGCGCTCCGCGTCGTCACCCTCGCGGAGGACGGCCGCGCCGGCTGAGCGGCTACTCCCCGGCCTGCACCGTCACGGTCGCCGTCATGTTCCAGCGCAGGCCGTCCGGCACCGTGGCCGGTTCGATGACGGCGCGATAGACGACGTCGCCCTGGAGCGTCGAGCCGAAGAGGGCGATCGACGTCACCGTGCCCCGGACCGTTGCGTCCGGCAGGCCGTCGAAGGTGATGGTGACCGGCGCCCCGGGGGCAACCCGCGCCACGGTCGTCTCGTCGAGGTCGGTCGTCTCGATCCGCCAGCCGGACGTGTCGGCCACCCGCACCATCACGACCCCGGGCGCGGCCCGCTCGCCCACGCGGGCGTCGAGCGAGGCGATCGTCCCGGCGAAGGGCGCGACCACGGCCAGCTCGGCCGCGGCGGCCTCCGCCGCGGCGAGGCCTGCGGTCGCCCGGTCCAGCTCCGCCTGGGCCGCGGTGACCCCCGCCGCGGCCCCATCGCGGGCGGCGGTGGACGCCCGGAAGCTCGCCCGCGCCCCCTCGAGCGCGGCCTCGGCGGCGTCGACGTCGGCCTCCGCGACGCGCTCCTGGGACGAGGAGGCGCCGCTGGGGAGCCCGTCGCGGACGGCTTCGGCGCGAGCGACACCGGCGCGGGCCTGGTCGACGGCGGCGATTGCGGCGTCGCGCTGGGCGACCGCCTGGGAGCGGGCGGCCTCCGCGCGGTCGACTCCCGACTCCGCGGCCGCGACGGCGGCCCTGGCCGCGGCGACCTCGGCGTCGGCCGCCGCGGCGTCGAGGCGGACGAGCACCTGCCCCGCCGTCACGGCCTCGCCCTCCGCGACCGCGACCTCGGCGATCGTTCCCGGCACGCGGACGCCCAGCTCGGCGCTCCGGATGGGCACGACCCGCCCGTCGGCGACGACCTCGTTCGAGGGCGGGACCGGCGGGATCGACGGCGACGCCGCCGCGTCATCCCCGCCGCCGCCGAGTCCCCCGAGCAGGAGCAGGGCGCCGCCGGCGACGGCGATGAGGATGATGGCGGCGACGGCGAGGCGGCGCATGGGGCTCCTTCGTGCGGGACGCTGTCCGGGCGGGCCCGGGATCGAGGCGGCGGGAGGGGTTCCGTCGGTCATTCGTAGGCCAGGACTTCGCGGACGGCGAGGCGCGAGGCCCGCCACGCCGGGACGAGGCTGGCGACGGCGGCCAGGGCGATGACGATCGCCAGCCACAGGACGACGCCCTCGAGGGAGACGGCGTAGGAGAGGGGCCGCGACAGGAACACCATCCCGAGGGCGTCGGAGAGGGTCCGGCTGATCGGCACCGACAGCAGGGCCCCGAGCCCCCACGAGATGAGCCCGATGAGGAGCCCCTCGGCGAGGAAGAGCCGCAGGACCGCCCCGTCGCTGGCGCCGACCGCGCGGATCACCCCGATCTCGCGGGCCCGCTCCACGACGTTGATGCTCATCGTCCCGGTCAGCCCGAGCCCGCCCACGACGCCGAGGAGGAGCGCCATCGAGGAGAGGAAGATGACGAGGACGTCGAAGAGGCGCTCCTGGGTCGTGCGCACCTCGGCGATCGTCGTCGTGGCTGCCACGCGGATGCCCACCGTCTCGAGGTGGTCGGCGGTCGCCTTCCCGACCCGGTCCTGGGTGGCCGGATCCCGGGATTCCGTGCGCAGCATGACCACCGACGCCCGGCCCACGTCGCGGGTGGCCTGCTCCAGGGGCCCGGCGTTCGCGTACAGGAAGGGCCGCTGGGTGGGCGACTCCACGATCCCCACCAGCGTCCACGCCGCGTCGCGGCCGTTGACCCGCAGGGTGACCGTGTCGCCGATCGCCAGGTCGGGCTCGTCCTCGCGGACGTTGGCCGTGGCCACGAGCGCGTTCCCGTCGCCGGGGAGGAGCCAGCGTCCCTCCTGCAGCTTCGGGCGGACCATGGTGGTGTCGGGCGGCAGGCCGAACGTGATGAACGAGCGGCTCTCCGCGCCGTCGGCCCGGATCCGCTGGGTGGTCGCGAAGCGCCAGGCCTCGGCCGCCTCCACTCCCGGAACCCGCTCCGCCTCGGCGACGAGGAAGCCGGCCCGGGCGGGAGCGGCCAGCTCCACCTGGACGTCGTAGTCGAAGTAGGCCAGGGCGTCGTCGAGGGTCTGGTAGAGCGAGGCCCGGACCGTGAAGACCGCCATGAAGACGGCCGCGCCGAGCGTCAGCGCCGAGAGCGTCAGGGCGAGGCGCGACTTGCGGCGGAACGTGTTGCGGATCGAGAGGAGGGTGGGGCGGGGGAGGCCCCGGACGCGCTGGATCGCCCGGTCGACCCGGCTTCGCCCGAAGGCGTCGGCGAGCCCGGTGCTGCCGACCGCCTCGCGGACGGTGATCCGCACGCCCCGCCAGACGGGGACCAGGGCCGCCAGGAGCGGGACCAGCAGCCCGACCGCGATCTCGAGGGCCAGCACCTCCGGTGGCGCGAAGAAGGTGTCGACGTCGAAGTTGACGAGGCGGGCCGTGAAGACGGTCAGCCCGTAGGCGCCGATCGCGCCGAGCGGCAGGGCCACGCCCAGCGAGAGCACGGCGTAGGCCAGGACCATGCCCAGGTAGAGGACCGCGACCTGGCGGTTGCGCGCCCCGACGGCCTTCATGACCCCGATCTGGCGCGTCTGCTGGGCGATGATCGCGTTGACCGTGTTGACGACCAGGAATCCCGAGGCGAGGAGGGCGAGGAGCCCCAGGAACCCGAGGACGAGGAAGACGCCGGCCAGCAGGTCGTTGGCGGGATGCTCGCCCGGGGGCGGCACGAAGACGAAGGTGACGACCACGCCGGCGCGCTCGAGCCGTTCCCGGACCTGCTCCGCGACGGCCCGGATCCCCTCGCGGTCGAGGCTCGTGTCCGAGACGAGGATGCGCAGGTCGTCGTAGGTCGTCCCGTAGCCGAGGTCGGCCAGGGTGTCGAACGTGATGTGGCCGTTGAGACGGCCGATGTAGAAGGCCGGCGAGGCACCGACCTCGTGGGAGAGCCCGGCGACCTGGAGCCGGTGGACGGAGCCGTCGACGGCCTGGACCTCGACCGGGCCTTCCACGGGGACGTCGGCGAGCGTCAGGCTGGAGCGCTCGAGGAGCATCTCACCGCGCGCAGGCGGCCACGCCGCGCCGGGCTCGGGCGTGACGAGGTCCAGGCGCTGGTCCTCGAAGTCCCGGATGGCGGTCAGCTGGAGCTCGCGGTAGCTTTCGGGCCCCGTCCGCAGGCGGACCGTGATGCTGCGGCGGGCCTCGGCGTCGGCGACCCCCGGCATCCCCCGCACGGTCTCCACGAGGTCGTCGCCGAACCCGGACGTGGCAAGGGTCGCGCTGGCCGGCCGGCTGGCCAGGTAGACCTCGCGCAGGCCCTCCTGGAGGAGCGCGCTCGAGCCGGCGATCGTGCCCACGGCGAAGACGCCGACGGCGATCGAGAGGACGACCAGCACGGTCCGGGTGCGGGCGACGCCGAGGTCGCGGAGGACCTTGCGCCAGCGGACGCTATGCACGGGCGGGCTGCGCGGCGACCGCCTCGATCGCGGCGACCGCCGGGACCGCCTCGAACGCGCCGGGCGCCGGGACCGGGCCCGCGGCGGGCGCCGCGTCGTCGGGGAGCGTCCCGTCGAGCAGCCTCCCGTCGACCATGTGGACCGTTCGTCGGGCGTGCGAGGCGATCTCGCGGTCGTGGGTCACCATGACGATCGTCTTGCCGGCCCCGACGAGGTCGTCGAAGAGCCGGATGACAGCCTCCGCGGTCGCCGAGTCGAGGTTCCCCGTCGGCTCGTCCGCCACGAGGATCGGCGGGTCGTTGGCGAGGGCGCGGGCGATCGCGACGCGCTGCTGCTGGCCGCCGGAGGTGGCCAGGGGGAGCTTCCCGGCCTGGTCGGCCATCTCGACCTGGTCGAGGAGGCCCATCGCCCGCTCCTCGCGCTCGCGCGGCGTCCAGAGCCCCCCGAAGTCCATGGGGAGCATGACGTTCTCCACGACCGTGAGGGTCGGGAGGAGCTGGAAGAACTGGAAGATGACCCCCACGGTCCGGCCCCGCCAGACCGCCGTCTGGCCCTCGGAAAGGTGGTTGAGGTGGGTGCCCCCAACCCAGACGTCGCCGTGTGTCGCCCGGTCGATCCCGGTCATCATGTTCATGAGCGTCGACTTGCCCGAGCCCGACTTGCCGACGACGGCCAGGAACTCGCCCGAGTCCACCTGGAGGTCGATGTCGCGGAGCGCCCGGAACGGACCGGCGTCGGTCACGTAGTCCTTCACGACGGCGCGCAGGTCGATGAGGTGGCGGCTGGGGGCGAGGTCGGCGGCGGCCGGGGCCGCGGGGTCGCTGCCCAGGAGTCGGCGGAGCATGGTCCTCCGGGAGGGAAGGCTCGGGGGGCGGTGTCGCCCGGCTGATCCTATATCGGGCGGGCCCCTGCCCTTGGATCGCCCGGGCCTCACCGACCGTGGATCACCGGCGGACGGCCCCGAGCGGGTGCATCGCGCTCGCGAGGCCCGGACCATGGGGCCACACGGGGACGGGACGGTCGGGTCGTGGCCGCACGGGCACGCGCCCCGCATCGTGGCAGCGTCCCATGCAGATCATCCTCCTGCGGCGCGCCGCGATCGTCGCGCTCACGTGCCTCGTCGCCCTCGCTGCGGCCGCCCCCGCCGCGGCCGACTCGCGCCTCCAGAAGCTCGAGCCGCGGCGGACGGTGGAGTACCGCCCCGGCCGCGTCTTCACGCCGAACACCGACGTCCTGTCCGTCTCCGGCTACGCCGCCTGGATGATCGACGAGGTCCTCGAGGCGACGACGCCGCTGCCCCGGCTCGGCGCCGCCTTCATGCGGGCCGAGCGCGAGGAGGGCATCAACGCCCGCTACTTCCTGGCCCACGCGTTCCTCGAATCCGGCTGGGGCACCTCCGACATCGCCCGTCTCAAGCGGAACCTCTTCGGGTACTCCGCCTTCGACCGCGACCCCTGGCGGTACGCCACTCGCTACCGCTCCTACCAGCAGGGAATCCGGGCCGTGGCGGAGAAGCTGCGCGACGGGTACCTGACGCCGGACGGGCGCTGGTGGTACCGCTTCACGACGGCTCGCGCCATCAACCGCTACTACGCGTCCGACCCGCGCTGGGCCGACAAGGTCGCCTACGCGGCCAACGTCATCGACCGGCTCGTGGTGACCCTGCGCGAGCGCGGCGTCCGCTTCGGGCGGCCCGCCCTGACCGCCACCCCGGTGGTGGGAGCCCGGCTGGGCGTCGACGTCCCGTGGCGGGCGAAGCCCGGCCTCGAGCTGCCGGCTCGGCTTCGCTTCGCCGTCCGCTGGCGGCCGGTGGGGCTCGTCGAGGCGACGGCCGAGGGCCCGGCCCGGGCGCCGGCGACGAAGTGGCGACTGGTTCGCCGCGCGATCCGCGGCGACTCCGTGCGCCTGCCGCTGGAGGCTCCGGCCCAGCCCGGCGCCTGGCTCCTCGACATCGAGGCCCGCGACAGCGACGGCCTGCCGCTGCCGAAGACCGATCGACCGGCCATCCGCTCGCTCCTCGTGCGCGTGGCGGCCGAGCAGGAAGCGTCGGTCTCGGTGGGGCTCGCGGCGGACGGGTCGCTGGAGGCCACCGTCCGCAATCCCGGCCGGGTGCCGATCGAGGCATACGGCGCCGGACTGGCCTCGACCGTCGAGGCCTGGGCCTTCCCGCTCGACCCGGCGATGCCCGCCCACAGCCTGGCGTCGATCCCGCTCGACCCGGCGCTCGAGCCCGGCGCGTCGCGCGTCTTCGCGTTCGCCGCCCCGGCGACCCCGGCCGTCGTGGTCGTGCGCCTGGCCGGCGACCCCGGCACCCTCGGCCGGACCCTCCCCGTGGCTGCCCTCCTCACGGCCGGGGAGGCCGGGCGACCGGTGCTGACGGCCCTGCCCGTGGCCAGCCCCCGCGACGACGCCCTCCTGGGGCGAGAGCCGGCGGCCGACCGGCTCTCGCTGCTCCCGGTCGAGGAGCCCGGGTCGTTGCGGATCGTCGTGCGGGGGGACACGTGGGCACCCGAGATCCGCGCCGAGCTCGCTGCCGCGGAACGGCTGGCGGGCGGACCTGGACTGCTCGTGCGAACGCTCGCCGTGGAGCCCGATCGGGCCGCGTCGCCGACGGACGCCCTCCTGCACCTGTCGGACGAGCTGTCGGCCGAGCTGTCGGCCGAACCCCCGGGTGAGCCGTCGGACGGGCCGCCGGTCGAATCACCGGCCGACACGCCGGCCATATCGCCGGCCGAGCCGCCACGGGCGGTGCCGGTGGGCCTCGCCGGCCTGCCGCCGGGGATCCGCCTGGTGATGGCCGCCTTCGTCCCGGTCGGCGCCGAGCCGGTGGACCCGGCGACGATCCGCCTCGCGTGGATCGCGGTGGCCGCGGCGCCCGCGGCCGAGGCCGACCCGATCTGACGGCCCCGGGTGCCGTCGGCGCCCGTGCTGGCAGGCATTGCCCGCGCCTCGCTCAGTCGTGCATGTGCCACGCTCGCGCGCGTCGTGCGAAGCTCCGCGCCCGCGCGCCCACGCCTGGCGCTACTCCGCGACCGTCTCAGCCGGTCAGATTGCCGGGCCGCACGCTCCCGTTCGCGGCTGTCGGCGCCGGGTTGGGACTTCGCCTCGATCTCACGCTCAGGGGCCCGCTCCTGACCGTCTCAGCCGGCTCCGCGACCGTCTCAGCCGGTCAGATTGCCGGGTCGCACGCTCCCGTTTGCGGCCAAGTTGGGACTTCGCCTCGATCTCACGCTCAGGGGGCCCGCTCCTGACCGTCTCAGCCGGTCACGAGGGCTATCGCCTCCGCAGACACGATGCGTGCGGGCTGGACCCCAGCTCTCTCCCGTGCGCCTCGGCCCGCTATCCTCGACGCGCGCACCGCGGAGAGGTGCCGGAGTGGTTTATCGGAGCGGTCTTGAAAACCGCAGGGCCTTCGCGCCCCGTGGGTTCGAATCCCACCCTCTCCGCCA
>Ga0209253_10001246_pt1 | contig 22328 bp, 23 predicted proteins | sample FrelakmetBRP12BR_FD_187145 | JGI IMG/M metagenome (GOLD analysis project Ga0209253, IMG submission 187145) | Freshwater lake sediment microbial communities from the University of Notre Dame, USA, for methane emissions studies - BRP12 BR (SPAdes)... | ecosystem: Environmental > Aquatic >...
TCGCCGCAGGAGGGGGGGCGGAGTGAGGTAAAGCGCAGCCGTGCAGGTTCACCGCACGGCGAGCCACGAACGGAGCCCCGCCCTCCGAGGCGACGCAGCGCAAGCTCTCACTCCCCCCGGAGGAGGATCCGGTACCCCCAGTATTTCCACCCCTCGATGAAGTGACGCCTCGCCGATCGCCAGAGGGCTCCGGCGCCCGCATCCCCCCGCACCCGGATCACGTGCAGGGAGACTTCCCGCGGGAGGACTTTCCGGAAAGCGAGGCAGGCGCGGGGAACGTGGTAGTCGGAGGTCACCAGGATCGCCGAGGAGAATTTCCCCTCCCCCACCGCGGCCTTCGCGGAGAAGGCGTTCTCCAGCGTGTTCTCCGACCACCCTTCGACGTGGATGCGGGAGACCGCCCCGGCGGGCAGCGCGGCGGTCTCCGGCAAGATCCGGGAGAGGGGGACGTTCCGCCCCGCGCCGAGGATGTACAGTTCCGTTGCCGCACCGGAGGCCCAGACGCGGTACCCCTCCTGGATCCTCCCCTCCCCCCCCGTCAGGACGAAGATCGCGTCCGCGGGACGCGGCGGGGGACCGGGAGTCGCGGCCACGAGCAGGAAAGGGACCGCCGGGGGCCCAAGGAGAAGGGCGAGCAGCGAAAGGAACGCCCGAAGCGATCGTCCCCGGCGCCGGCGGGGGGCCGGAAAGAGGAGGGATTGTGTTTTCAAGGTATTCATGGTAAATAATCAGGTTCAAATTTACGGAGGATGCCATGGCCAAGTGCGCAATCTGCGGTAAAGGGCCCAGCTTCGGGAACAACGTTTCCCACGCCAACAACCGGACCGTAAAAGTCTGGCGGCCGAACATCCAGCGCGTGAAGGCGATCCAGGACGGGACGGTCCGTCACATCCGGGTCTGCACCGCGTGCATCAAGTCCGGGCGGGTCGTCAAGGCGGCTTGAGGCGACCCCCGCCCGGTCAGCCGACCGAGGCGATCGCATCGATCTCCACCCGGGCTCCCGCAGGCAGTTTCGAGACCTCGACGGTCGCGCGCGCCGGCGGATCGTGCGGGAAGAACTTCCCGTAAACCGCGTTCATCGCCGGGAAATCCCCAAGATCCGCAAGGTAAACGGTGGTCTTCACCACCGAGGCGAGTGTTCCCCCACCCGCGGCGAGCACCGCCTCCAGATTCTTGAGGACGCGTTCCGTCTGGACCTCGATCCCGCCCTCCGCCATTTTCCCCGTCGCCGGATCCAGGGGGATCTGTCCCGAGCAGAAGAGGAAACCCCCGGCCCGGATTCCCTGGGAGTAGGGGCCGATCGCCGCGGGGGCCCCCGCCGTTCGCACCGCATCGCGCTTCATGTCACCCTTTCCCCCTCTCCACGGATTGGACACCCCGGACCTTCCCGATCGACTTTATCAGGGAAGCCAGGTGGTCGGCGTCGTTGACCGAAACCTCGAAATCGCAGATCGCCCGCTTGTCGCGCGTCGTCATCACCGAAGCCCTCCGGATGTCCACCTCGCTGGACGTGATGCTCCGGGAGATGTCGGCCAGCAGCCCCGGCTTGTCGGAGCAGACCACGCGCAGCTTGACGGGGTGGACCGCCTTCGTCCCCGCCTCCCAGGTCACCTCGATCGCCCGCGCCGGATCGCTCTCGAGGACTTTCGGGCACTCCTTCGAGTGGATCGTGACGCCCCGTCCCCGGGTGATGAACCCGACGATCGGGTCGCCCGGGACCGGGTGGCAGCAGTTCCCAAGCCGGATGAAGATGCCGTCCATCCCCTTTACGATGACCGAGCTCGGTTTGCGCGTCACCGCTCTCCGGATCAGGGTGGACAGCCGCGATTCCTTGACTTTCTCCTGCAGCTGGTCGGCCGGGACGAGGCGGCGCAGGAGCGGCATCACCGATCCCTTTCCGTACCCGATCGTGCGCATGTAGTCTTCCGGGGTCTTGACGCGGAACTCCTGGAGCGCCTCCGCGAACTCCGCCCCCTTGATCACCTTGTTGAGGTTCAGGGAGTATTTGCGGAACTCCTTCTCCAGGATCTGTCGCCCAAGGGCCAGCGACTGCTCCTGCTGCTCCTCCCGCACCACCGCGCGGATCTTGTTCAGCGCGCGGCTGGTCTTCGCGACTTTCAGCCAGTCCCGGCTCGGCTTGTGGGACGGCTGGGTGACGATCTCGACGACGTCGCCGTTTTTCAGCGTCACCTTCAGGGGGACCATGCGGCCGTTGACCTTCGCGCCGACGCACTGGTTTCCCACCTCGGTGTGGATCGCGTACGCGAAGTCGATCGGCGTGGCCCCCCGGGGCAGCTCCTTCACGTCTCCCCGCGGCGTGAAGACGTACACCTCCTCGGGGAACAGCTCGACCTTGACGGTGTTCATGAATTCCCGGGGGTCCTTCATGTCCTGCTGCAGCTCGAGGATCTGCCGCAGCCAGAGGAACATCTGGTCCCCCTTCTCCGCCGTCCTGCGCCCCTCCTTGTATTTCCAGTGGGCGGCGACGCCGTTCTCGGCCAGGACGTGCATCTCCTCGGTGCGGATCTGGATCTCCATCATCTCGGCGTTCGGGCCGAAGACCGTCGTGTGGAGCGACTGGTACAGGTTGGCCTTCGGCATGGCGATGTAGTCCTTGAATCGCCCGGGGACCGGCTTCCACAGGTTGTGGACGATGCCGAGGGCCTCGTAGCACTCCCGGAGCGTCTTCGTGATGATGCGGAATCCGATGAAGTCGTAGATGTGGTCGAAGTCGATCTCCTGCCGGTTCATCTTCTGGTAGATCCCCGCCAGGTGCTTGGAGCGGCCGGTGATCGTCGCCTCGATCCCGATCTCCCGGCACTTCGACTCGAGGAGGGCGACGACGCTCCGGACGTGCGCCTCCCGGTTGCGTTTCCGCTCGTCCGCCCGGCTTGCGAGCTCGCGGTACTGTTCGGGATGAAGGACCTCGAAGCATAAATCCTCGAGCTCGGTGCGGATCCGGGACATCCCGAGACGGCCGGCGATGGGGGCGTAGATCTCGACGGTCTCCCGGGCGATCACCGCCTGCCGGTCGGGAGAAAGGTGCTTCAGCGTTCGCATGTTGTGGAGCCGGTCGGCGAGCTTGACGAGGATGACCCGCAGGTCCTTCCCCATCGCGAGGATCATCTTGCGGAGGGACTCCGCCTTCTGCGCGGCGGCGTCGTTCAAGGCCACCCGGCCGATCTTCGTGACCCCGTCGACCAGGTGCGCCACCGAATCCCCGAAGAGCTCCCGAACCTCCTCGATGGTCGCCACCGTGTCTTCCACGGTGTCGTGGAGGAGCCCGGTGGTCACCGTCTCCTCGTCGAGGTTCCAGTCGGCCAGGAGGAAAGCGACGTTCAGAGGGTGGATGAGGTACGGTTCACCGGACTTGCGCAGCTGTCCGTGGTGCACCTTCGCGGTGAAGACGTACGCTTTGTGGATCAGCTCGATATTCGCGGAAGGATGGGTCGACTGCACCCGGTCCGCGATGTCCATGAGACGGAGCAAGAGGAACCGCCCGCCCCGGACCTATTTTACGCGGACCTTCCCCTGTGCGATCTCCCGAAGCGCGATGACCGTCGGTTTCTCCTTCCGGGCGGTGGTGTCGATCGTCGCCCCCTGCCCCGAGTAGAGCTGTTTCGCGCGCTTCGCCGCCACGACCGTGAGCTGGAAGTGGTTGTCCACCTGACGCAGGCAATCCTCAACCGTTACTCGAGCCATCCCGTTTCTCTCCCTCGTCTCCAAGGATCCGGCGGACGACGCCGAACGTCCGTTCGCGGCGAAGCCGCCGCGCGCGGACGATCCACTCCACCTGCCGGACCGCGGTTTCCAGGTCGTCGTTCACGACCAGGTAATCGTATTTCCCGAGTTCCACGATTTCACGCCGGGCCGCCGCCAGGCGCCGTTCGATCTCCTCCCGGCTGTCCCGCGCACGTTCGAAGAGACGCTTGCGGAGCGTCTCCCAGGCCGGCGGGAGGATGCCGATCAGCACCGCCTCGGGAAGCGCCGCCTTGACGGAAGCGCCACCCTGGACGTCGATCTCGAGGACGGCGTCGAACCCTTTCGACACGATCTCCTCGACCGTGCGGCGCGAGGTGCCGTACCTCCGCCCGTAGACCCGGGCGCTCTCCAAAAACTCGTTCGAATCTGACATTTTACCAAATTCAACGTCATCCACGAAATAATAATCGACGCCGTCCTTCTCTCCCGGCTTTCTCTCCCTGGTGGTGCAGGAAACGGAGAGGGAAAGCCCTTCCACGCGGGAGAGGAGCGACCGGCAGATCGTGGTCTTCCCGGAGCCCGACGGGGCCGATATCACGAAGATGTCGCCGCGCGTCACACCATCCTCCAGTTCATGGATACTGGGGCGCCTCCGGCGTCCGGCGGAGTCGCCGCAGGAGGGGGGGCGTAGTGAGGTAAAGCGCAGCCGTACATGTTCATCGTACGGCGAGCCACGAACGGAGCCCCGCCCTCCGAGGCGACGCAGCCGGAAGCTCCTGTTGTGTGCGCCCTGTGTACATATCTCTGGTCACTCGATGTTCTGGATCTGCTCGCGGACCTTTTCGAGCTCGGTCTTGGCGGTCACGACGAGGGACGACACCCCCGCGTGGGCGGACTTGTTCCCTGCGGTGTTGAGTTCCCGGAAGACCTCCTGGATGAGGAAGTCGAACCGTTTCCCCACCGCGTCCCCGGGGGAACGAAAGAGGGCGTCGAGGGCCGAAAGGTGGGACGCGAGGCGATCACACTCCTCGGTGATGTCGAGCCGGTCGAGCAGGATCGCCGCCTCCTGATGGAGGCGGACCGGATCGACGCCCGCTTCCGCCGACAGCGCCGCGATCCGCTCCCGGAACCTTTCGACCGCCAGTTTCTTGTTTTCCGCGGTCAGCGAACGGATCTCCCCCGCGAGGACCGCCAGGCGCCCTACCGCTCCCTGGAGGACCTGCTTCATCCGATCCCCCTCCTCCCCGCGGGAGCGGGAGAGCATTCCGAGGGCGTCCCGGGCCGCACCCTCGGCCACCGGCCAAAGTTGCTCCGCCGGGTCGTCTCCCATCGGGGCCGACTGGAACAGGTCCGGCACCGCGATCAGGTCCCGCAGCGTCACCTCGCCGCCGACCCCGTGCTCCTCCCGGATCCGCTTCGCCTCGTCGAGGAACGACCGGAGCAGGTCCCGGTTGACGCGCAGCCCGGCGCCGAGTTTCCCCCATTCCCGCACGTTCACGTGGAGGTCGACCTTCCCACGCCGGAGCGATTCGCGGACCAACCCCCGAAGCTTCGGCTCCCACGACAGGAAGCGGCCCGGGCACCGCGTGTGCAAGTCGAGGAAGCGGTGGTTCACGGTGCGCACCTCCACCGTGACGGAGATCTCCTCCCCGTGGCGTTCCCCCCGGCCGAACCCCGTCATGCTCATCCACACGGGCGTTTCCCCCCACCGGCTTCCCGTTCCTGCATCTCCGCCGCCCGGAGGAACTTCTCCACCGTGATCGGGGCGGTTCCCACCTCCCCGACCACCACGCTGGCGGCGATGTTTGCGAGGACCGCGGCTTCGCGCATCGAGGAACCGGCGGCGAGGCACGCGGCCAGAGTCCCGATCACCGTGTCCCCCGCGCCGGTGACGTCGAACACGTGTCGCGCGATGGCGGGAACGTGGAAGCAGGCGTTACGGCCGCGCTCGACCAGCGTCATTCCCTCTTCGCCGCGCGTGATGAGGACCGCCTTCGAACGGCACGATTTCAGGAGATCGTTCCCGGCCTCCCACACGTCGAGATCCGTCGACAGTTCCCTCCCCCCCAGGGCGGCCTGCGCCTCCCCCTTGTTCGGGGTGATGACCGTACAGCCGCGATAGAAGGAGAAATCGTTCCGCTTCGGATCGACGGCGACGAAGATCCCCCTCCGGTTCGCCGCGGCGGTCACATCACGCACCAGTTCCGCGGTAAGTGTCCCCTTCCGGTAATCCGAGAATACGACCCCGTCGACCCCGGCGAGGGCGGCCAGCACCTTCCGCCGCAGCGTATCGCACGTCTTCCGGGACGGGGGCGCCATCCGTTCGCGGTCGACGCGAACGACCTGCTGGCTGTGGGCGATCACCCGGGTCTTCACGGTGGTGGGACGATCCGGGTCCATGACCGCGCTGGAGACGCCGACCCGCTTCCCCTTGAGCATCCGGACGATGAACCGTCCCGCCGCATCGTCTCCCAGCAGGCCGGCCATCTCGACCCCCACGCGAAGCCCGCAAAGGTTGAGCGCGACGTTGGCCGCGCCGCCGGGAACCTTCGTTTCGCGCGTGACGGCTACGACCGGCACGGGGGCCTCCGGGGAGATCCGCCCGACCGTCCCGAAGACGTACTCGTCGAGCATGACGTCGCCGACGACCAGCAGCCGGCAGGAGGGAAACCGCGCCGACACCCCTGCCGCCCGGGAAAGGATCGTGTCGTCACTCATACGACGCGGCCTCGTCGATCAGCAGGATGGGGATCCCGTCATCGATCCGGTACGAAAGCCGGCACGCCTCGCACCGAAGCTCGCTCCCGTCGACGATCAGGTGAAGCTCCCCCTTGCACTTCGGGCACGCCAGGATCTCGAGCAGTTCCTTGTCGATCGCCATCGCCTACCCCCCCGACTTCCCGGTCGACGGCATCAGCTCGCCGACCAGCGTCCAATCCTTGATCTTTCGGAACTTCGCGTACAGGCGCACCGGGACGCGCCGCTCGTCGTTGGAAAACCAGATTCTCAGGTCCCCCTTGTCGTCGGGCTTCCCGTCCCTGCGGATGATCGGAAGGACCACGATCGTGTCCACCTCCCCGTGCTCCGTGCTGATCCGCTCGTTCCGGAGAACGCGCGAGGAGATCTGGTACAGCTTCCGGCCCCCGTAGACGTTCCTCGGACGGTCCTCGACGCCAAGGTCCCGCCACCGGAAGTAGTAGGCGACGCTCACCGGGTCGTAGACGGAAGGGATCGTGTCGACCTCCTTCCGGATCGCCCCCGTCTGCCGGTACCGGTACGTGATCCTCCCGGTCTCCTGGTTGTAGAGGGCCACGTCGTCTTTCTCCCTCTCCGGATGGGTGAACTCCTGCCGGATCGGGGCGAGCGTCTCCGCGTCGAGATAGTAGTCGATCGTGTCGTTGATCGGGTAGATGTACGAGAGGGCCCCCGACGTCCATGCACGCACGTTCAGGTGGTACGCCATCCTTCCCGCGATGGAAACCTTCCCGTCGTATCGAAAGCGGGCGTACCCCATGGTGATGCCGATGAAATCGACCCGGTAAACGAGTTCCTCGGGGCTCTTCGCCCACCCCGGGGGAGACGCCGCGTGCGACGCCTTCGGAGCCGAGGGCGCACCCTGGGGAGCGGCGATCCCGGGCTTCGGTTTGCGCGCGGAGGCGACCTCCTCCCCGTGGGCCGGTTTCGCGGGCGCCTTTCCCCCGGGAGGCCGCGACACCGGCCGTTCGGCGAGGCCGGGCGGAGGCGTCGGTGCCGATCCCCGTTGCGCCTCCTGTTCGACCTTTTCCCCGGGGATGACCTCCACCGGGAGTCCGATCGCCGCATTGTCGATCGCCGCCTTGACGACCACCGCATTGTCGACCACCGCGTTGTCGGCACGTGAAGCGTCGGTCGCCTCGATCGCTCCATCCGTCGCAACCGCCTGCGGGAGCCACTCCATGACGGCTTCGGTTGCGGCGTTATCGGCCGCAACCTCCATCGAAGGCGGAGGGGGAGGCGATTCCGGAGTCACCTCCCGGGCCCCACGGTGGCATCCGCCCGTGGCCAGTAAAAAGGAAAGGAGAAGGATCCGGAAAAGAAGCGCCGGTACCTTACTGCAGACGCCCCGGTTCACGATTTGCTCCCTTGCTGCAGGATCCACCCGGCCGCCTCCCGCATCCCCGGGAAATACGCGTCCGGGGAGATCCCGGAACGCTCCCCCACGGACTTCTCCTCGTTTCCGTACCCCGTTCCGACCAGAACCGTCGAGGCTCCGATGCGGATCCCCATCGACACGTCGCTCATTTTATCACCGACCAGGAAACGCGGGCACGATTCAGGCACCCGGAGGCGCCGCAGGATCTCCCCGGCCATTCCCGTCGCGGGCTTCCGGCAGTCGCAGGCCCGCCGGTACCGGTCCACCACCCCTTCCGGGTGGTGGGGGCAATACTCCACGGCGTCGAAGACGACCCCTTCCCGCTCGAAGGCGTCGACGAATTTCCGGTGGACCGCTTCCATCTCCTCCCCGGTGATTTTCCCCTTCGCAAGGCCCGCCTGGTTGGAAACGACCGCGAGGAGGAACCCTTCCCGGGAAAGGAGGCGCAAGGCTTCCGCGGCCCCGGGCAGGATCCGGACCTCCGCCGGATCGCGCAGGTACCCGACCTCCTCGATCAGCGTGCCGTCCCGGTCGAGGAAGACGATCCCTCTCATTGCAGCCCCTCGTAGATGGACGGCTCTCCCGCGGGGCGCGTCTTCCAGCGTCGGTGGAACCACATCCACTGGTCGGGGGCCTCCCGGATCGCCTTTTCCAGTTCCTCGTTGCACCGGCGGGTGACCCGCGCCACCTCCTCCTCCCGCGGCGCTCGGGGATCGACCGGCAGCGGGGGTCCGAACCGGAGGACGTGGTGGAACTTCCTTTCCGGATCCCGGAAGATGAACCCGGGATGGATCGCGGCGTTCATCGCCAGCGCGAGGCGGGCGATCCCGAAGGTGGTGTAGGCCTTGCGCGTGAAGAAGTCGACGAGGAGACCCTTGTTCTGGTCCACGTTCTGGTCGATGAGGATCCCGACGAGGATCCTCTTCCGCAAGACCTTCATCACCGCCTTCGCCGAGTCCTCCTTCCGGATGATCGTGTTCCCGACACATTCCCTGCGTTCCGTGACGATCCGGTCCAGGATCGCGCTCTTCAAGGGGCGCACGATGAACGCCGCCGGGGCGATCATCGTTCCGTAGACGTGCGACAGGAGTTCCCAGTTCCCGAAGTGGCCGGTCATCACCATCGCCGGCTGGTTCCTTCCCCGGAGGGATTCCAGGACGTGCTCCGCCCCTTCGATCCGGAAATGGTCTCGGATGTACGACTCGTCCATCTTGGGGATGTGGATGAACTCCGCGGCGGAGGTCCCCATCTGCCGGTAGCACGCCCGGATGATCCGATCCGCTTCGGCATCCCCCATTTCCGGGAAGGCGATCCGAAGGTTGATCCGGGCGATCCGGCGGTGCTTCCGGTCGACGGCGCAAACGAGGAGCATCACCGCCTCGCAGAATGAGGCGAGGGCCGGCATCGGCACCGCCTCCAGGAACCGCAGGAAGACGCGGGCGATCGTCTCCTTCACGACCGCGGACCTCCGTCCAACCGCCCCAGGATCATCCGCGAGATCGCCTCCCAACCTGCAAGGTACTCCACCTCCACCCGGAGCGCCCCCACGGGAAACGGAACGTCCGCGGGGAGACGGACCAGGTCCTTCTCCGTCGTGATCGCGGGCAATCCCCCGGCCTCGCGTGCGATCCGTTCCAGGTCCCCCCGGCCGTACGCGTGGTGGTCCGGAAACGGAAGGAACCGCTTCACCCGGAATCCCGCGGCCGCCAGGGTGTCGCGGAACTGCCCGTTTCGGGCCAGCCCCGAGAACCCGCACACCTCGTCCCCGGTACCGACCCCGTTCCACGGGAGGCCGCTCCGCCCCACGATCCCCCGGGGGAGGAGGCGCGAGAAGGCCCGGGGGCGTCCTTCCGGAAAGGGGACGGCCCGCGCGGCGAGCGCCCCGGATTCCGCGTCGGGACATTTCGTGATCACCAGCGCGTCGGCGAACCGGGCGTGGGACGGCGGCTCCCGCAACGGACCCAGCGGTGCCGTCCTCCCGTTCCCGAGGCCGCGGCCGCACTCCACCAGGAGCAGGTCGACGTCCCGCAGCAGGGAAAGGTGCTGGAATCCGTCGTCGAGGAGAAAAACGTCGACGGGACGCCTCGAGAGGATCTCCCGGCCCGCGGCGGCACGGGATTCGCCCACCACGACCGGAATCCCCGGCAGGGAGCGTGCGATCAGCACCGGCTCGTCGCCTCCTTCCGCGACGGGGGCGATCGCGCCCTCCCCGTCGGACACCCACCGCACACCGCGGCTTTTCCGCCCGTACCCGCGGGAGAGGACCCCCACCCTCCTCCCTTCCGCCGAAAGCCACCGTGCAAGGTGGATGACGTGCGGAGTTTTCCCCGTGCCGCCCATGACGAGGTTCCCGACGCTCACGACCGGACGGGGAAGCCGCTCCGCCCGGAAGACGCCCGCGGCGTAGAGGATCCGCCGCGCCCTTGCGGCCGCCCCGAGGATCATCCCGGCCGGTTCCCGCGCCGAAGCACCGCCAGGACGGCGTCCGCGCTCGCCTCCGAAGCTCCGCGGAACGTTTCGAGGAGCTCCCTCGCGCGCCGGCCGGTCTCCCGGAAGACGCCCGGATCGGCGGCGAACCGCGTCAACCGATCCGTGAGTTGCTCCTCCCCCTCCACGCGGATCAGGGCGTCCCCGGCCAGGAACGCACCGGCGATCTCCCGGAAATTCTCCATGTGAGGCCCCACGATCGTCGCTACGCCGTGCCACGCCGGCTCGAGGACGTTGTGCCCCCCCTTCGGGACGAGGCTTCCGCCGACGAACGCGAGGTTCGCCGCCGCGTACGCGCCCGAAAGCTCCCCCACCGTGTCGAGCAGGAGCACCGGGTCGGGAAGGCGCTGCGCCCCCTCGGGAATCGCCGTCCGGCGCGCCATGGAAACGCCCTCGCGATGGATCAGCGCCTCGACCGCGTCGAACCGCTCCGGGTGGCGCGGCGCCAGGAGGAGGCGGATCGACGGGTTCCCCGCGCGCGCGGCGACGAACGCCCGCAAGATCTGCGCCTCCTCCCCGTCGTGCGTGGACCCGGCGACGAACCAGGCCGACCCCGCGGCCTTCTCCCGAAGGAGCAGGCACGAGAGCGGCGACGCGGCGATTTCGGGGGGGGAGACGTCGAACTTCAGATTTCCGCCGACGGTGACGATCTCGCGCGGCGCCCCCAGCGCGACGAACCGCTCCGCATCCTCCGACGTCTGTGCCGAGATCGTCCGAAGCGTCCGGAGAATGGGTGCGAAGAACCACCGCAACCGCATGTACCCGGCGAACGAGCGCTTCGACAACCGGCCGTTGACGACCACCACGGGAACCCCGCATCGCCCGCACGCCGCGATGAAGTTCGGCCAGATCTCCGTCTCGACGATCACGACGGCGTCGGGCCGCACCCGGTCGAGGAACCGCCGGCAGAGGCCCGGCAGGTCGAGCGGGAAGTAGAATCCTTCGTCGGTGACGCCGGAGAGGGACTTCGCCGCCGTCTCCCGCCCGGTGATCGTCACGCTCGAGATGACGAGACGGGCGTCGGGGATGCGTTGACGCAGCAGGCGAAGGAGGGGGACCGCGGCAAGGGTCTCTCCCACGGATACGGCGTGGACCCACACGGTGGGGCGCCCGTCCGCGGGTGGTCGGGAAGGGACCCCGCGCAGCCCGAGACGCTCCGGCAAGTTCGCCCTCCGCTTCCGGGAGAGGAGGACCCACGGGATCCAGACGGGAGAGCCGACGATCAGCCCGGCCCCCAGCGCGAGGTTGTAGAGGAGATGTCCCGGGCTCCCGGGGAGAAACGTTCGATCCGGCATTATCCCCTGCCCGGACCGGCGCTCGGGAGATCGCCCTTCCTCTCCTCGAACTGTTTCAGGTAAAAGGATCGATAACGGGACTCCCGGGAGAGCAGCTCCTCGTGCCGCCCCCGTTCGACGATGCTCCCTTCCTCCACCACGAAGATCACGTCCGCGTTCCGGACCGTGGAGAGCCGGTGGGCGATGACGAAGGTCGTACGCCCCCGCATCAAGGCGTCCAGCGCCTCCTGGACGACGTGCTCCGATTCGGTGTCGAGCGCGGAAGTCGCCTCGTCGAGGATCAGCAACGGGGCGTCCTTCAACAGCGCCCGGGCGATCGCGAGCCGCTGGCGCTCCCCCCCGGAAAGCCGGAGCCCCTGCTCCCCGACGACCGTATCGTACCGATCCGGCATCCGCTCGATGAACGCATGGGCGTTGGCGCGGCGGGCCGCTTCGACGACCTGCCCCATCGGGGCGCCCTGCATGCCGTAGGCGATGTTGTTCCGCACGGTGTCGTTGAAGAGCACCGTATGCTGGCTGACGATCCCGATCTGCGCGCGGAGGGAAGCGATCGTCACCTCCCGGACGTCGACACCGTCGATCAGGACCGCCCCGGCCTGCGGGTCGTAGAACCGCGGGATCAGGTCGACCAGCGTGGTCTTCCCCGCCCCGCTCGACCCGACGATGGCGACCATCGTCCCCGCCGGGACTCGGAAATCGATCCCCTTGAGCACCGTCTCCCCCTCCGGGGAGTACCGGAAATCGACGCGATCGAAGGCGATCTCCTTCCGGATCGGCGGGAGCGCCATCGCGTTCTCCTTCTCGCGAACCTCGGGCAACGTGTCGATCACCTCGAAGACGCGGCTCCCGGCGGCGAGTCCCTGCTGGACCACGTTGTTGATCCGGGAGAGGCGCTTCACGGGCTCGTAGAGCATGAACAGCGCGGTGATGAAGGAGAAGAAGTTCCCCGGCGTGCTGTGGCCGTTCACCACGCTGTAGCCGCCGTAGTAGATGACGGCTGCCGCCCCGAAGCCGGCGAACATCTCGGAGAGCGGCGAGGTCATCGCCTGCACCTTCACGACCTTCATGCTGAGGCGGAACAGCTCGTTGTTCCGCGTGGCGAACCGTTCCGTCTCGTACGATTCCGCCCCGAACGACTTCACCAGCTTCGCCCCGCTGATCGTCTCCTGCAGGTGGGACGAGAGCCCTCCCGTGATCTCCTGGGCCTGGATGCTCGTGCGCCGGAGCTTCCGGCCGAACCGCGCGATCGGCCAGAAGGCGAGCGGGAAGGCGACCAGGGCGACCAGTGCGAGTTTCCAGTCGCGGTAGAAGACGACGAAAACGAGAAACGCCGCGGTGAAGATGTCCTTGATCAGGCCGGTCGCGGCGTCGGTGATCGCGCTCTGCATCAGGCCGACGTCGTTCAGCACGCGGGACATCAGGACCCCGGTGGGGTGCCGGAGGTAAAAGGAGAGCGACAGGGACTGCAAGTGCCGGTACAGGTGCTCCCGGATGTCCCGCACGACCCGCTGCCCGGCCCCGCTCATCAGGTAGGCCTGGGCGAACTCGAGCCCGCCGCGGACGATGTAGATGGCAAGGACCAGCAGAGGGATGTACGACAGACGGGTGGCGTCCTTCCGGATGAAGATGTCGTCGAGGATCGGCTTCACGAGGAAGGCGATCGAGCCGCTGAGGGCGGACACGCCGATCATCACGGCCATCGCGAGGAGCAGGCGCGGAACGTACGGCCGGACGTACTCGAGCATCCGCCGGTACAGGGTCATGTCCATGCGCTTGCCGCCTCCTTCCCGAGCATCGAGACGACGGCCTCCGTCGGGCCCGGACCGCGGAGCATCTCCCGCAGGGAGAGCCCCCTCGCGCGGAGTCTCTCCCTTCGGGAGGAATCCGACAGGATCCCCGTGAGTTCCTCTGCGAGCCGCGAAGGGGTGCAGTCGTCCTGGATCAACTCGGGCAGGAATTTCTCTCCCGCGGCGATATTGGGAAGACCGGCGCAGTCGACCGTCGCCAGGCGACGGGCCACCTGGTAACTCAACCAGGAGGTCCGGTAGACGATGACCGCGGGCACGCCGAGCAGGGCGAGTTCGAGCGTTACCGTCCCGGAAACGGCCATCGCGGCGGCCATCCCCCGGAAGAGCAGGTGGCGCCCCTCGTCCACCAGGGTGATCGGAAGACCCGTTTCCGCGACACCGCGCGCGATCCCCTCCCGCAGCGACGGCCGTGCCACGGGCAGGGCGAAGTGGAGGTCGGAGAACCGACGTTGAAGAAGGCCCGCGGCGGAGAGCAGGATCGGAAGGTGCACCGCCACTTCTCCCGGCCGGCTCCCGGGGAGGAGACCGACGATCCGCTTCCCCACGGGCAGGCCGAACCGATCCGGGTCCGGAGAGGCGTCGAGGAACGGAGCGATCTCCTCCAGGATCGGGTGCCCGGCGAACACGGCGTTGACGCCGCTCCTGCGAAGGAACTCCACCTCGAAGGGGAACAGGACGACCGCGCCCTTCGTGAACCGGGCGAGGGTCTTCGCCCGCCCGGGCCGCCACGCCCACAACTGCGGCGGGATGTAGTAGACCACGGGGATCCCCTGCCGGGCGGCGGCCATCCCCACCCGGAAGTTGAAGTCGGGGAAGTCGACCAGCAGGACGGCGCCGATGTCGGGGCGGCGCACGCGCTCCGTGGCCGCGGAAAGGACCGCCCGGATCTTCGGAAGACGCCGCACCGCCTCCGTGATGCCGATGACGGAGATGTCGCCGTAATCCCGCAGGAGCCCGACCCCTTCCGCCGCGAGGAGCGTGCTTCCGATCCCCACCATCGGTACGTCCGGGAACCGGCGCCGGAACGCGCGCGCCACCCGGGCGGCGTACGCTTCCCCCGAAGGCTCCCCGCAGACGAGGAACAAGGTTTTCGGCATCCCCTACCTCAAGACGCCCCGCTTGCTCTCACGGACGAACGCGATCAGGTGGGCGACCTCGGGAAACGGCGGCAGCTCCGCCTCGGCGCGCGCCAGCGCCTCCTTTATGGGGACCTCCGCCCGGAAGATCATCTTGAACGCCAGTTTCAGCGCCGCGACGGTCTCCGGGGAGAAGCGGTTCCTCCGGAGACCGACGAGGTTCAGCCCGTACAGGGCGTACCCCCGCTGCGGGCGCGAGACGACCGCCGTCACATACGGAGGCACATCCTGCGAAACGCCCGACATCCCCCCGATGATGCAGTGCGCGCCGATCCGCACGAACTGGTGTACCCCGGTCATCCCGCCGATGATCGCGCCGTCCTCCACCGTGACGTGACCGGCGAGGGTGGCCGCGTTCGCCATGATGACACGGCTGCCGACGGCGCAGTCGTGGGCGACGTGGCAGTACGCCATCACGAGGGTGTTGCTCCCGATGCGCGTCACTCCCCCGCCCCCGGACGTCCCCCGGTTCACCGTCGCGTATTCGCGGATGATGTTTCCGTCGCCGATCTCCACCCACGACTCCTCGCCGCGGAACTTCAGGTCCTGCGGGATCGCGCCGATGGAGGCGAACGAATGGATCCGGTTCTCTTTCCCCATCCGGACATGGGACTCGATGACGGCGTGCGAGCCGACGGTGGTTCCGTCCCCGATCGTCACCTTCGGCCCGATCACGGCGTACGGCCCCACGGTGACGCCCTTCCCGATTTCCGCCCCCGGGTCGATCACGGCGGTCGGATGGATCATTTCGTCTCCCCTTCCTCGTGCGGTCCGACGCCGTCCGGAATCGTGGCCGTCACGTCCGCCTTCGCCACGGTCGCTCCGTCCACCTTGGCCTCCCCGTGCATCTTCCACAGGGGCCCCTTGTGGGCGATCACGGTGACCTCCAGGCGAAGCTGGTCACCGGGGACGACCGGCCGGCGGAATTTGCAGTTGTCGATTCCCGTGAAGTAGGCGATCCGCTTCTCACCCCCCATCGCCTTGAGCGCGAGGATCCCCCCGACCTGGGCGACGGCCTCGATGATGAGGACGCCGGGCATGATCGGGTGCCCCGGGAAATGCCCCTGGAAGAACGGTTCGTTGATCGTCACGTTCTTGATGCCGACGATCCGTTTCCCGGGATCCCACTCCACGACCCGGTCCACGAGCAGAAACGGATACCGGTGCGGCAACAGCTCCATGATTTCCTGGATTCGGAACACGTCACCCCTCCCCTTCACCCGGTTTCTCCCCCTCCAGCCGCTTCACCCGCCGGAACAGTTCCGGCAGCCTCGGCAGGAGCGTTACCATTTTCAGCCACGTCTTGTGCGGCACCGCGGGGACCCCCGACCACGCCCGGGTCTCGTCCGCGCTGATCGACGCGGCCACCCCCGACCTGCCCCCCAGCATCACGCCGTCGCCCACGGAGATGTGCCCCGCCAGCCCCGACTGCCCTCCGATCATCACGCGGTCCCCGACGCGGCTGCTCCCGGCGATCCCCACCTGGGCCGCGATCACCGTGTCCCGCCCGATCTCGACGTTGTGCGCCACGTGGACCATGTTGTCCAGCTTGGTCCCCGGGCCGATGCGGGTGACCCCGAGGGCGGCGCGGTCGATGGTGGCGTTCGCCCCGATCTCCACGTCGTCCCCGATCTCCACGGTCCCCACCTGCGGTATCTTCCGGAACCCCTGCGGCGTCGGAACGAACCCGAAACCGTCGCTGCCGATCACGCCGCCCGCGTGCAGGATGACCCGCTTCCCGACCCGGACCCCTTCGTAGAGGGTGACCCCCGGATGGAGAACGGAGTCCTCCCCGACGGCGGCCCCCTTCCCGACGTACACCCCGGGGAAGAGCGTGACCCGGTCCCCGAGGACCGCTCCCTCCGAGACGACGGCGAAGGCGCCGACGTGGACGTCCTTCCCCAGCACGGCGGTAGGATGCACGCTCGCCCGGGAAGAGACGCCCGCGGCAAGGCGCAACGGCGGGTGGAACTGCCCGACGGCGGCGGCGAAGGCAAGGTACGGGTCCTGGGTCAGCAGGAATGCGCACCCGGCGCCGGGGATCGCCTCTTTCGCGATGATCGCGGACGCCTTCGTTTCCCGCGCCTGGCGGGCATACTTCGGGTTCGACAGGAAGGTGACCTGCCCCGGACCGGCCTGGTCCACCGCCGCGATACCGGTCACCTCGTCGTCCGGCCCCTCGAGCCGGGCCCCGATCTTCTCCGCCAGGACCGAGAGGAGGAATTTACTTCCCACCGCCCCCCTCCTTTTTCTCCGGCGCCCCCTTGGCATCCTCGTTCACCATCTTCAGGACGCGCTGCGTGATGTCCATGGAATCGTTGTGGTGGATCACCCCGGCCGACTTCTCGAGCACGAGATCGAGCTTGTCGGCCTTCACGACGGCTTCGACCTTCCCCTCGACCGTCTTGAGCACCTCGCGGGTGAGCTCCGCCTGCCGGGTCTGCATCTCCTTCTCCCCTTCCTGCGTCGCCTGCCGCAGCTCGTTCAGCTTCGCCTGGAGGGCATCCTCCTTCTCCTTGAGCTTCTCCTTCCCCACCATCACCTTCTGCTTGTCGATCTCTTCCTTGATCTTGCGCGCCTCTTCCTGTTTCGCATCGATCGATTTCTTGAGCTGCTCGTAGCGGGCCTCCATCTTCTTCTTCGCCGCCTGTCCCGCTTCCGACTCGTTGAGGATCTTGTTGACGTCGATGACCGCCACCCGCAGCCCTTCCGCAAGGGAGGTCCCCGCGAAGACCGCCGCCACGGCGGCGGCCAGGAGGATGATTCGCATATTCCGCATCTTCTGGCTCCTTTTGCCTTCCCGTAGTTCGATCAGAACGCCGTCCCGATCGTGAATTCCATCACACGCTTGGGCGCCCCCTCCGGGCGGTTGATATTCCATCCCCACTCGAAGCGCAGCGGTCCCATCGGAGAGTACCAGCGGACGCCGAACCCGTAGGCGGCCCACACCCCCTGGTCCGCGACGGGCCAGGATCCCTGCGCCCAACTGTTCCCCGCGTCGAAAAAGACCACCCCCTTGAACCCGATCTCGGCGACGAGGGGGAACAGGAACTCCAGGTTCGCGATCAGTTCCTTGTTCCCGCCGACCAATTCCCCCGTGTTGGGGTCCACCGGCGAGAGGGACCGGGACTGGAAACCCCGGATGCTGTAAGGCCCCCCCAGGAAAAACCTCTCGGCGAGGGGAACCTCCCCCCCGCCCCAACTGTCGTACGTCGGGATCACGTGCCCCCACAGGACGTTCCACGAAAAGACGGTGGAAGCGGTCACCGGGTGGAACGACTTCGCGTTCAGAAAATATTTGACGAACTGGGTGTCGCCGCCCAACGGCCCGCCCGCGTACTCCAGAGTACCCGATAGCACGCTCCCGCGCGAGGGGTCGATGAACCGGTCCGTGCTGTTCCGCGTCACGTTGAAGGCGATGCTCCGGGTCCTCTGAAGGCCCTTTTCGATCTCCTGCTGCACCGTCTCGGTGGTGGGGTACCCGGGAAGGGGGAGGATCCGGGTGTCATCCAACCGGTAGGAGACGGACCCGTTCGTGAACCTCGTGAAGTTGTACCCGAAGCCTACCCTTCCTCCCTGCGAATCCTTCTCGTAGTCGGTGTACTTGATCTTCGAATTGTAGGCGGAGAGGAGCAGGCTGAAGTCGCTGTCCAGGAACTGGGGGTCGCGGAAGTCGATGATGTAGGTGGTCCTGCGCGCCCCGAACTGGGAGTTGAGGGAAACCTTCCACCCCCTGCCGAACAGGTTGTTCTCGCTCACCTGGACCACGCCGAAGATCTTGTCGAGCGAACTGTACCCCAGCCCGCCCGACAGCGTCCCGGTGGGGCCTTCCTGCACGTCGACCTTGACGTCCATCTCGCCCGGCACCGTCGAAGGCGCCGTGCTGATCTTCACGTCCTTGAAGTACGACGTGCGCGTCAGATTCTCCTTGCTGGTCTTCAACCCCGTGGCGGTATACGTGCGTCCGTCGGAGACGTCGATGTTCCGGCGGACGATCCGGTCCATCGTCTTCGTGTTCCCGGAGATCTCCACCTTCCCGAAACGGAACTTCGTCCCTCGCTCGAACCGGTACGTCACGTCGGCCACCGGGTACTCCTTGCGCTTTTCCACACCCGGCGAAACGAGGGCCTGCGCATACCCCTCGTCGTTCACGAGGGTGGTCATGGCGAGCAGGTCGGACAGGAGCGTCTCCCGGTTGAAGACGTCGCCCGGGGCGATCTTCACGGTCTTGCGCAGGGTCGCTTCCGGGATGCCGGACTCTCCCGCGAACCGGACCTCGCCGACGCGATACTGCCGCCCCTCGTAGATCCGGATCGTGACGATCAGTCCATCCTTCCCCCGCCCGATGACGGGCTCGAAGATCTTGGAGTCGAGGAAGCCGCTGTTCTGGTAGAGCGCCTCCAGTTTCCGCACGTCGTTTTCAAGGACATCCTTCTTGAACGTCCCGGAGTCGGTGATGAAGGAGAACAACCCCTTTTCCGTAGTGTCCATCGCCTTCCGGACCGCTTGCGACGCGTGGAACTGATTCCCGGTCACGTCGATCCGTTCGATCTTGAGTTTCGGCCCTTCCGCCACCCGGAAGATCGCCCGGATCGCGCCCTCGGTATCTTCCGAGATGGACGCCTCCACGGATGCATCTATAAAACCCTTGTTTTGGCACACTTCCACCAATTTAGCGACCGATTCCTTTACCTTTTCCTCCTGAAAAAGAGAGCGCTCCTTGACGGTAAGGGCGGCACGCAGGTCGGAGCTCTCGACATCCTTGTTCCCCTCGATCTGCACCGATCCGACGATCGGTTTCTCCACGACGATCACGGTCAGGCGATACCCGCCCGGAACCTCCTCCGCGTCGAACGTCACGTCGCGGAAATATCCCATCCGGTAGATCGCCTTCACGTCTTCCCGGACTTTCGCGAGGTCCAGTTCCTCTCCGGCCCGGGTCGCCATCACCTTCCGGACGGCGTCGGGAGCGACGCGGCTTGCCCCGCGCACCTCGACGGCGACCACGCGGAACCCGTCCGCCCTCCCGGTCCCCGCGACGATCGCAAGGAGGATCGCGCCCAGGAACAAGGCGCGCGCGAGGGACGATCTCCACCTCACGAGGCGATCTTCCCGTCATCGATCCGGATGATCCGGTGCAGTTGCGACGCCACCCGGTCGTTGTGCGTCACCATGAGCAGGGAGAGCCCCCGGGACCGGTTGAGCGCGAGGAGAAGGTCGACGACGCCGGACGCCGTCGCGCGGTCGAGGTTCCCGGTCGGCTCGTCGGCCAGGAGGACGGACGGCTCCATCACGAGGGCGCGGCAGATCGCCGTGCGCTGCTGCTCCCCGCCGGAGATCTCCCCGGTGCGGTGCGTGATCCGCTCCGAGAGGCCGACCTCTCCGAGCAGCGCGACCGCCCGCCGCCGCGCCTCCGCCGGATCCATCCTTGCGATCAGGCACGGCAGCATCACGTTCTCGAGGACGCTGAACTCCGGCAGGAGATTGTGGGCCTGGAAGACGAAGCCGACGAACCGGTTGCGGAAGGCCGCCATCTCGTCCCCCCGCAGGTCCGTCACGTCTTTTCCTCCGTACAGAACCTTCCCGGAGGTCACCCGATCGAGCGTCCCGAGGATCTGCAGCAGCGTCGTCTTCCCGGCCCCCGAGACGCCGACCACCCCCGCCGTCTCCCCCCGCGCAAGGGAGAGGGTGACCCCTTTCAGCACCTCGAGGTCGTACCCGTCGCGGCGGAACACCTTCCGGACCTCCACGGCCTGCAGCGCGGGTGCGTCACTCATACCGGATCGCCTCGGCGGGTTCGATACGGGACGCCTGAAATGCAGGATACAAGGTGGCGAGGAAGCAGATCAGGATGGAGCTGACCACCACGAGGAGGACGGTCGTCGCATCGAGGGAGACGGGGAGGGTGGAGATGTAGTAGACGTCGCTCGGAAGGCGGATGAACTGGTACCGCCTGAGCAGGGCGCACAGCAGCGCCCCCAGCGCCGTCCCCGACGCGGTACCGGCGACCCCGATGATCAGTCCCTCGATGGCGAAGATCCTCCGGATCGAGCGGCGCGTCGCCCCCAGCGTCATCAGGATCGCGATGTCTTTCGTCTTCTCCATCACCACCATGATGAGGGTGGAGATGATGTTGAAGGCGGCCACCATCACGATGAGGACGAGGATGATGAACATCACCACTTTTTCGAGCTTCAGGGCGGAGAAAAGGTTCCGGTTGCTCTGCATCCAGTCCTTCGCCCAGAACGGATACCCGAGCGACGTCCGGATCCGCTGCGCGACCTCCGCCGCGGCGTAGACGTCCTTCACCTTGACCTCCACGCCGCTCGCGCGGCCCTCCATCCCCAGCAGTCTTCCCGCTTCCTCGAAGGCGACGTAGGCGAAGGTGGCGTCGTACTCGTACATCCCCGATTCGGAGACGCCGACGACGCGGAACCGGGCGGTCTTCGGGAACGCGCCGAGAGGGGTGATCGTGCCGCCGGGGACGAGGACCTCGACGACGTCCCCCAGCCCGACGCCGAGGTTCCCCGCGAGCTCCTTGCCGAGGATCACGCCCGGCAGTCCCTCCTCCGTTTTCCGGTGCAGGTCCTCGAGCCGTCCGACCCGGAGGTCGCTCCGCAGCCGGGTGACGTCGCCGATCGTCGCCGTGTCGACGCCGCGCAGCACCCCGCCGACGGCGCCGCTGCCCGACGCGATCATCATCTGGGTGAAGATGTACGGGGATGCGGCGGCGACCCCGTCCACCTTCCGCACTTTCCCTGCCACGGCGAACGGGTTCTCGATGCTGCCGCTCAGGCTGGTCACGTGCGCGTGCGCGGTCGCGCCGAGGATCCGGTCCTTGAGCTCCCGCTCGAAACCGCTCATCACCGCGAGGACGATGATCAGCGCCATCACCCCGACCGCAACGCCGCCGATGGAGATGAACGTGATGATCGAGATGAAGGTCTGCTTCCGTTTCGCCAGCAGGTACTTCCGGGCGATGTAGAACTCGACGGGGAGGCGCAACCGCCCCTACCCCTCTTTCCGCAGCTGCGGGAACAGGATCACGTCGCGGATCGACGGGGAGTCGGTGAGCAGCATCACGAGCCGGTCGATCCCGATCCCCTCTCCCGCCGCCGGCGGCATCCCGTGTTCGAGCGCACGGAGGTAATCCTCGTCCATGAAATGGGCCTCCTCGTCCCCCCGTTCCCGCTTGCGGAGCTGTTCGTCGAAACGGTCCCGCTGGTCCACCGGGTCGTTCAGCTCGGAGAAGGCGTTGGCGATCTCGCGCCCGCGGACGATCAGCTCGAACCGGTCGACGATTTCCGGCCGTCCGTCGTTGCGCCGCGAGAGCGGGGAGACGTCGATCGGGTACTCCGTGACGAAGGTCGGCCCGACGATCCTCCTCTCGGCCACCTCCTCGTAGATCGCGACCAGCAGGTGGCCGGCGGACGCCGTCCCCGCTTCCTTGACGCCGAGCTTCGCCGCCGTCTCCCGCAGGAACGAATCGTCGGAGAGGCGCTCCTCCGGGAAACCGCCGTACCGGGCCGCGGCCTGCCGGACCGTGATCCGCTCCCACGGGGGGGTGAAATCGACCGTCTCCCCCTGGTACGGAAAGATCGGGGCGCCGAACAGCTCCGTCGCCAGGGAGGAGAGCATCTCCTCGGTCAGGTCCATCATCTCCTTGTACGTGGCGTACGCCTGGTAGAACTCGATCATCGTGAACTCGGGGTTGTGCTGGGTGTCGATCCCCTCGTTCCGGAAGTTCCGGTTGATCTCGAAGACGCGC
>Ga0209253_10001247_pt1 | contig 22320 bp, 21 predicted proteins | sample FrelakmetBRP12BR_FD_187145 | JGI IMG/M metagenome (GOLD analysis project Ga0209253, IMG submission 187145) | Freshwater lake sediment microbial communities from the University of Notre Dame, USA, for methane emissions studies - BRP12 BR (SPAdes)... | ecosystem: Environmental > Aquatic >...
CCTGGCACGCCTCTTCATATTGGAGAAGATCCTTGAAGTCATTCCTGCTCCCCGGCCTGAACTGAAACCGCACACCCCGCGCATTACCACCGTCAAGATCCCATCTGACAAGATCGGCGCCGTTATCGGACCTGGTGGCAAGAACATTCGCGCTTTGCAGGAAGAGACCGGTACCAAGATAGACATCGAAGAAGATGGCACGATATACATCGCCTCAACCAATGGTGAAGGGGCTCAGATGGCACGCGATCGGATCGAAGCCATAACCGAGACTCCGCAACTGGGTCGCATCTACACCGGTAAGGTTGTCCGTGTCGCCGACTTTGGCGCATTTGTAGAGATCCTGCCTGGTACCGACGGAATGGTACATATCTCGCAGCTTGACAGCGAACGGGTTGAGAAAGTCGAAGATGTCTGCAAGCTCGGCGACGAACTTACTGTTATGGTGACCGGCATCGACCCAATGGGGAAGATCCGTCTCTCCCGCCAGGCCGTGCTCGAGGGTTGGACCATCGAAGAAGCCCAGGAGCGCGATTCCCGCAAGAGTGGTGGACGCTCTGGAGGTGGCGGTCGACCTGGTAGCGATCGGCGCCCCGGTGGTCATGGTAATGACCGCCGCGGTCCCAGGCGCTAAATCCGCAGGGGCGACACCCAAGTGTCGCCCCTCCTTTTTTCAATTATGCTAAAACGCATCCGCAGCACACTTGCAGAATATCCTCCTCAATTCTGGCTGATGGCCTCCGGCCTGCTGATCAGTTCGGCCGGGGCATCCATGATCTGGCCCTTTTTGATGATTTATGTCAGCGAAAAACTTGATCTTTCTCTAAGCACCGTTTCGACATTAATCTCGATTAACGCATTTACAGGCTTGATTACCTCTCTTATTGCGGGAGCGGTGGCTGACAAGCTTGGACGTAAACCGGTCATGGTGCTCAGCCTGGCAGTAAATGGCCTTGGCTATCTGTTCATGAGTCAAGCTCATACCTACCTTGGCTTTGCCATTCTCATGCTCGTGATGGGAGCATCGAATCCACTTTACCAGGTCGGCGCGGATGCCATGCTCGCCGATTTGATCGAACCGGAAAAACGCACAAACGCCTATGCGATCGTTCGCATGGTCAACAACGCCGGAATTGCCATTGGACCTGCGGCAGGGGGTTTTTTAGCTTCCAGATCCTACACATATGCTTTTCTGGGCGCTGCCTCCGGTATGCTCATATACAGCCTGTTGCTCTTCCTGCGCGCCCGGGAGACCCTTTCCAAAACATATTCGGAAGGAGATGCGCTTGACCGTAAAGGCCAGGGAGGCTATGGACGAGTCTTCCGCGACCACCCGTACATCATATTTGCTTCCCTTGTCGGATTTGGCCTGATCGCCCCCGCCATGTTATGGTCGCTAATGGCGGTATATACAAAGCTAAACTTCAATTTACCTGAAAATCTATTTGGCTGGCTTCCGACGACCAACGCGCTGATGTGCGTTTTTGTCCAATTATTCGTGACCGGCATCTCGCGCCGTTTCAGACCTCTGCCAGTCGCGGCTATTGGGATGTTGACCTACGCTTTGGGAGTGGGAAGCGTGGCATTGATGAAAAGCTTTTGGGGTTTCTGGGCGAGTATGGTTTTGATGACTTTTGGCGAATTAATCCTCATCCCCACTGTCAGCAAATATATCGCCGATTTGGCTCCGGTCGACATGCGCGGACGTTATATGAGTTTCTATTGGTTCGCCTGGGGTATCGCTCGCGGCTCTGCTCCACTGATTGGTGGCTTTTTAAATGATGCCATTTCCCCCCGCGCCATCTGGTTTGGTGGTTTATTGATCGGGTTAGCAAGTACAATTGGTTTGTTCATATACAGCCGGCTTTCCAAGGCCGGTAACCGCCAGAATAATCCTGGAAGTCTTGCTGCATGAGAAAACAAGGAGGAATAGTGAAGAACATATCCATAATTGTAATCATCCTGGCTATTTTCCTTGTTCTTTGCTGTTGTCTGATCGTGCTCCTGGGAGGTGTATCGTATTCCATCCTCAAGTTCATTAATGTGCTCCCAACTCTTTCGGAAAATCTGCCCTTCCCATCAATTGCTGCAACTCCCACTCCCTTTGAGATAACCCGCCAGCCGGTAGATCAGATCCCCACAGAATCCTTGAAAATCCTCGAGCAGACCATCATCCCTGAAAACAACCTGGCTGAACTGGCCTGCCATTTTAAGGGAGCGTGTAATGTTCCCCCAAACTTGACTCCACCTGCCGCGCCTTTCGCAGCTGGAGCCCAACAAACTTTTTGGGTCAACGACGAAGATACGCATTCTTATTTCCAGGTACATGCCACATTACGCTACGTTACCCCACATGCTTATTTCTGGATCGAAGATGGTACGCGCTATGCAGAACAAGATGTCAAGAATCTGGTGGACACCTTCGAAAACAAGATCTATCCCACCGACCGCGAGTTTTTTGGTTCGGAATGGACACCGGGAGTGGATGGTGACCCCCATATTTACATCCTTTATGCCAGCGGTCTGGGTTCCACAGTCGGTGGATATTTCTACTCTCCGGATGAATATAATCCACTGGTGCGGCAATATTCCAATGCCCACGAAATGTTCTATATCGCCTCATCACAACCTCTCAACACCAGCTTCACTTATGGTACGCTTGCGCATGAATTCCAGCATATGATCCATTGGTATCAAGACCGAAACGAAACAACCTTTCTTAATGAAGGCTTTTCATCACTGGCTGAATTCATTAATGGCTATGCCAGCGGTGGCATAGAGCTGGATTACATCGCCAATCCGGACATAAACCTGACCGATTGGATTGCAGGTACCGCCGGCGATAATGCCGCACACTATGGTGCCAGTTTCCTGTTCGTAACTTATTTTCTCAACCGTTTTGGTGAAGAGACCACAAAAGCTGTGATTCACGACCAGGAAAATGGTCTGGATAGTCTCGATCATGTTCTTATTGAACATAATGCCATCGATGATCTGACCGGTAAACCTATCACAGCCGACGATGTCTTTCTGGATTGGACTATCACAAACTTCATTCAAGATGAAACAGTTGGCGATGGACGCTACTTCTATCATAATTATCCACAGGCACCTCGTGCCTCCGATACAGAGACAATCTCCACCTGCCCTCTCGATCAGGCGACCCGCACGGTAAACCAGTATGGTGTGGATTATCTTCGGATCTCTTGCCCTGGAAGTTATTTGTTACGTTTCGAAGGTGCTACCTCTTCGCGACTCGTACCTGCCGATCCTCATTCAGGGATTTACGCTTTTTGGTCAAATAAAGGTGATGAGTCAGATATGACTCTTGAACGTTCTTTTGACCTTACCGGGGTATCTGGTCCTGTTAGTATGAGCTACTGGACTTGGTATGACATTGAGCAGGATTTCGATTATGTATACGTGGAAGCCTCCAGCGATGGCCAAAATTGGGAAATCCTCACCACCCCATCTGGTACAGCAAGCGACCCCAACGGTGCCTCCTATGGCTGGGGTTATACAGGCATGAGCGATGGTTGGGTCCAGGAATCAGTTGATCTTTCCAAGTATGCAGGGCAGATGGTGTCAGTGCGTTTCGAATACCTGACCGACCCGTCTGTTAATGGCGAGGGTTTTCTCCTGGATGATGTTACAATTCCAGCCATAAATTATTCCACCGATTTTGAGACGGATGATGCTAGCTGGCAGGTAGCCGGTTTCGCCCGCGTCGTAAACACTATCCCGCAGACTTACCGCCTGGCGCTGATCAGGCATTCAGCCAACGGAACAACGGTTCAGGTCCTACCTGTGGCTACTGACCAGTCAGCTGATATTAAGTTAAACATTGGGCAGAGTGGCTTGCAGGATGTAGTCCTGGTTGTTACCGGGACGACACGCTTCACGCGTATACCTGCCCCATATAAATTTTCTATCCGCTAATTTCTTTATGAAAGGCAGAAGGAATTCATGTCAACTGCATCAAAATCAAAGATATTAAGTATGACTGGTTTGGCTAATTACCAGACCGGCGCAATCGTTTCCTGCCAGGTTACCAAGGCCGAAGGTGGCAACGTTACCTTGTTTGCCTTCGATGAAGGCCAGGAGCTCAGCGAGCACACCGCTCCATATGACGCCTTCGTCCATGTCCTGGAAGGGCAAGCTGAGATTAGAATCTCGGGAAATCCATTTTTACTCAAGTCGGGCGAAGGCATCATAATGCCTGCCAATGAACCCCATGCATTGAAAGCACTTAAAAAATTCAAAATGCTTCTGACAATGATTCATACATAATTGTAAATCCGGACCTGATAATCATCGATAGGTACGCCTGACAACTTCCCCTGCGGATTTAAATTCCTGACATGGAATACGCGTAATTTAATCGTTATATATGAATCCCCATACCTTCGACCACATGGGCCGCTTCCATCAAAGTTTCCGTTAGTGTCGGATGAGCGTGCACGTTGCGGGCGATCTCAGCCGGGGTCAGCTCCATCATGTGAGCCAGCGTCAGCTCAGGTAGAAGTTCAGTAACTTCCGGTCCCACCAGGCTGGCGCCTAACAGCTCATCGTATTTTTCGTCCACGATCAACTTAACCCAACCGGCATAATCTCCTAATCCAAGAGCCTTTCCATTGGCTTGGAAGGGGAAGCGCCCCACCTTGACGGCATAACCGCGTTCCATTGCTTGCACTTCCGTCAGCCCAAAGGAGGCCACTTGTGGTTGGCAATAAGTCGCCCGCGGCATCATTTCGTAATCGAGTGTCACGGTCTCAGCTCCGGCAATGTTTTCGGCGCAGACAATCCCCTGTGCGGTGCCGGCATGAGCCAGCATGAGTTTCCCCGTCAGGTCGCCAATTGCCCAGATGCCAGGGATGTTGGTGGCCATTTTCTCATCGATCTCTACGAAGTCTCGCTCCGATATTTTCACTCCTATGTCTTCCAGCCCTAAATCTTTTGAATTGGGCTTGAATCCTATTGCCACCAGTGCCTGTTCTGCCTCCAGGATCTTCTTCTCGCCGGAAGCAGATACCGTTATTTTGACACCCTCTGTGGTCGTTTCAACCGATTCAACCGTATGGGTGGTTAGCACCTTGATGCCGCGCTTTATAAACGCTTTGGTCACTTCGGATGCAGCCTCCTCGTCCTCCAATGGCAGCACGTGCGGTAGCATCTCCACAACCGTCACACCAATTCCGTAACCGTTCCATATGGTGGCGAATTCCATTCCAATCGCGCCGGCTCCGATAATGACCGCCGACTTGGGCAGCTTTTCCTGCAAAATGGCTTCCAGGTAAGTAACCACCTTCTGTCCATCCATTTTCCAGGCTGCCGGGACAAACGCACTGGCACCCGTGGCCAGGATAATATTGCTTGCTTTTAGCTCAATGACTTTGCCATCCGCGTCGGTAACTGCGATCGTATCCTTCGCTATGAGCTTCGCCGTCCCCATTTGAACCGCGATATTATTTTTCTTCATCAAAAAGGCTACCCCTTTGGTCAGCCTGTCCGAGACCTGGCGGGAGCGTTTGACTGCAATCGAATAATCCAGTTTGAGGTTCTCAAAGGTAAAACCAAACTCCTTGCCGCGCAACCTAAGGATGTTGGCAACTTCCGCATTCTTGAGCAGGCTTTTTGAAGGGATGCACCCGACATTCAGACATACACCGCCCAGCCATTGTTTGTCAACGATGGCAGTCTTCAGTCCAAGCTGGGCAGCCCGGATTGCAGCCACGTAACCGGCAGGTCCTGCACCAATAACAACGACATCATAAATATCAGACATGGCGAACTCCGCTGGAAAAAGTGGAAGTAGTCTGGAACAGTTTTATTTTACTATGACTGCGCCCATTTCAGCCTCGATAATTTACACGCCGATCTCAGAATGGAAGAATTTGGATACTTCAGCCACGGTTAAGTTCAGATCCTCTAGGAATCCATTCCCTTCTTCATAGATATGTGAAAATCAATAATCAAATTGCCTTCCTGTTATGCGCTACTTCACCGGTTTATAGGAGGTGCAAATCCATTACCTGGCGAAAATGATAGCCATAGATCGCGAACGTAATGGCAAGCGCAAATAGTTCCGGGCGGCGAAAGAGCGTCCAGAATATGAGTTTCCAATATTGGATGCGTTCCTTCCCGAGAATCCCCAAATGTAGTATGGAACGGAAAAACGCCTTGATATATTCTCCCTTCAGAGGAATGGTAATTTTGGGAGCCTTGTATTCTTTCAAGAAGGTTTTAACGCGTGCGTAGTAATTTTTGGGAGAATAAAGCGTTTTCAGGACAGCCCGGTAGCCCTTCCGCAGGAAGTCCATATCCATTTCTTTTGGAATGATATTCGTGGCGCCATCCACATTGTCCCCGGAGAATGATCCTAGTAGTCGTCCATCCTGCTTCATGCGCTTATACAGCCGGGTCCCAATGGGCGCCTGCAAGAGTCCAACCATGGCAGTTACGATTCCGCTCTTTTGGATGAATTCAATCTGTCGCTGAAAAATGGATGGGGTATCATTGTCAAACCCGATGATGAAACCGCCCTGCACCTGCAGACCGGCGCGCTGAATTCGTTTTACATCCGCCACCAGGTCTCGATGCAGGTTTTGTTTCTTATTGCACTCTGCCAGGCTGTCATCATCCGGTGTCTCAACGCCGATAAAGACCGTATCGAAACCAGCTTGGGTCATCATATTCATAAGAGATTCATCATCGGCGATATTGATGGAAATCTCAGTGTTAAAAGGCATTCCTTTCTTGCCCTTGCGCCATTTGATCAGCGCTGGGAGCAAATCCTCCCGCAGTTGTTTTTTATTCCCGATCAGATTGTCATCTACAAAAAATACGGGCTCACGCCAGCCAAGCTGGTACAGCTCATCCAATTCACGGATTATTTGAGTGGATGTCTTGACGCGCGGTAAGTGTCCGAATAGCGCAGTAATGTTACAGAACTCGCAATCAAAAGGGCAGCCGCGTGAATATTGTATCGACATTGTGGCATAATGTTTCATTTCCACCAATTCCCATGATGGTGTGGGCGTGTGCTGTATGTCAGGGAACTCATCCGAAGTATAGATGCGTTGGGCCTGGTTCCTTTCAAGATCACTAAGAAAAGGAGCCAGGGTCATTTCAGCTTCGTTTAAAACAAAATGATCCACGTCCGGGAATTGCATATATTCAGCAGTAAAGAGCGGCCCCCCTGCGACTACTTTTAATCCGGCTTCCTTGCAAAGGGCGATGACTTTGTAAGCGGATTCCCTTTGTACAACCATTGCGCTAATAAAGGCGTAGTCGGCCCAGGCCAGGTCCTTCTCTTTAAGCGAACTCACGTTTAGATCCACCAGGCGCTTTTCCCATTCCACTGGCAGCATGGCGGCTACAGTCAACAATCCGAGTGGCTGGGTGGAGGCCTTTTTTCGGATGAATTTCAATGCGTGCTTGAAACTCCAAAACGTATCAGGGAACTCCGGGTAAATCAATAAGATCTTCATCAAAGCCTCCAAGTAGGAATACGGATAAAATTCTGTTGTCGCACAGCATTAAGAATGGTGCTCAAACAGGATTTTCATTCTTTTCATTAAAGTTGATTGGCAAAAAAAAATTAACTGGCCAAAGTTAACGAACGAATTTCCTTTTTCCCCCAGCTACAAAATTCCCCTGCGCTGCAGTCCAGCAAGGGAATATAAACTTGGTGATTCTCGTCAAATTACATAGAACTTGTAGATATTATAATCCACAATAAATAAGAATTGGATAAATGTCATCTCGCCGATTTGTTGCAGCGATTAAATAAGTGCAATGTTATCTCTGATTCTTTTACGGTACTGAACGGCTGATATCATTAACATAATTTAGCGCCCCCTGGCAGACCGGAGTGAGGTGGGTGGATAAATGCTCCCAATCCAACGGTTCACCCATGCTGCTCGTTCCGTCAACTGCTAGGCCAAGGCAGCCCGGCCCGGCATTGTAATTCACCAATGTGAAGCGCCAAAAGTCGTCATAGCTGACTTCGTCCCCCGTCACGATGTTGTAATTCATTTCAACGACCTTGCCCGTCTGTCTGCAGCTGGCAACCAAAGTTTGAGCAAAGACACCCACGCTGAACTCCGTTTTCTCCAGGTCGATCCCCATCGAGCATTCCGGGCAGATCGCATCCACGCTGCTGACAAGCGCTCTCCTCAAGAGAGCCCGTTCCACTTCGTCCAATCCAATCCCCTGCCATCCCTCTTCCGGTTGTGGATAGATTTTTGTCTTGCAGATTGCTTGGTCAAGGTTCGACGGACAGAATTGCTCGTAAAAAGACGGATTCCATATCAATATGGTATCTGCACCGCCATCAGTCATCTGTCCAAGCCCGACTTCCGGGTGACCGGGGATCTTAACCGGCCAGAACTGGCTTTCGCGCGCAAAAATGTTCTTCAACAATCGGGCGGGCACGCCGGTTTGTAGGGCAGCCTCAAAAATGAGCGTATCAAAACGATTCTGCCACTCATTTACCGCCGGGCGGGCCGTCTCCAGCCCACAGGGATTGGCCAGACCATTCTCCATCAAGCCACTTCCATCACATTTCGAGGCATCCACAACGTTTTGCTTAATTAAATTTGCAGCCAAATATTCGTAAGAGACATTTGTTGCCAGGTCTTCGGATCGTTGAGGCGTTCCAAGCCAGTCTGGGGTACCACCAATAGGTGGAAAAACATCCCAGACCTGTGAACAACCGGCCAGTGGATCGCCTTGCCATTGCGAACTGATTACATCTGCGTACCAGGAATGATCCGCAGGATCTTCTGACTTGGCTACCCGCACACGCGCAGTATATATTTCACTACTATCGCCATAACTCGAGTTTGCCCAAAACTCGATCGACAAGCCATTCGAATCGGTTGGTAACAGGTCAAGTTGACAGACCGGGTCACAAGTAAATGACTTGCCATTGGCGTTCCCAGCCAGGCCGGTGATGTGTTCGCCTTGTATGGGTTCTTCGCCGGTTAGTACCAGGGTGGGTAAATTATCACAACGGAATGATGATTTGTAAGGGACGCATCCATCCAACGTCACCCAAACGACCGCTGGGGCCTGTTGCACGCCAACTTTCCGCTGTTTCGGTTCAGTTTTGATAAACTGCAAATAGTAGCCTTTGCATTCAGATCCCGTCGGACATGCGTTTGTTAGGATCCATTCGTCATAAATATCCTGGCCGCAGGTATCATATATGTCCCCTCCAGTAGGTAGACCCTCATGATCAATTTCGAATGAACACACCACCTTGTTCTCTGTCCAACTTGTCAACCACCATTCATGGGAGATGTATTTCTGCATGATTACAGAATATCGGTCCGGCCCGGGAGGTTGAAACCCCGCGGCAGACACACCTCGGGTTCCAATTATTATCACTGAAACGAGGAAGGATATAAATAAAATAGCAACCCATCCAGCCCGCATGCGAGTCCCCATATCCTCTACATATGTCTCCTGTCTCATTATAGCGAATTCCGGGAGATTTGTGTCTACCACTTTTAACTGACGAAGGAAAGGATTCTCTTGATCCTGGAATTATTCCCTCCGCAATCTATCCTATCAGAATCTTCTCGTTCAAACTACCTTTGCAGATGGAAGGTAAATATTCGAATGTACTGCAATATATTCTTGGATGAAAAGATGATGGAATTTATTGCGCTGCTGTTTCCTTCTCCAGGTTTCTGATGGTCTCCAGATCATGCCTGAACCTTTGCCAGCGGATGAAAAGACTGATAATGTAAGCGCCTAGAACAAGGAAAATGATTGCGTATCCGGCCAGCATGTATTTTATTGAAATGGCATAGTTGATCATAATTTACCTCTACTGCATGAATTGATACTTTAATTGATCGACCTGTTCTGCCAGCCGCCCCAGGCGGACACGGTACCAGAGTAGAGTGACGAATATGACTGAAAAAGTAGCCAGACAAAAGAACATCGTCATGAGCATGGGGGCTGTCATTCCAAAGCTGCCTTGAGCACTAGAATTGCCGCTACCAATCACCGCTGGATGAATGGTTTGCCATATCCGGATGGACAGGAACGAGACTGGTACACTGATTGCCCCAATTAATGTGTAAACCGCGCTGAATCGAGCCCGTCTCTCCGGATCCTCGATTCCCTTACGGAGCAGGAGGTATGCCAGATAGATCATCTCCAGGATGGCTGCCGTGGTAAGACGGGCATCCCACGTCCAGAATGTTCCCCAGGAAGGCTTGGCCCAGATGGAACCAGTAATGATCGCAATGAGGAAGAAAACCAGGCTGATCTCTACGGCAGCCATCTCAACGATATCCCATTTCAGATCCTTCTTGACCAGATATACAACCCCTGCGGTGGCCGCCACAATAAAGCCGAGCATTCCGACCCAGGCGTTTGCTATATGGAAGTAGAAGATTTTCTGCACATAGTTCATCACCGCTTCCAAAGGCGCGTACAAGAAGACCATGGCGAGGGCGCCAATAAACAGGGTGACAGATAGAACTGTCAGAAAAGTCAATGTTTTTGGTTGTGGTTTCATATAACACTCCCAGCTTGTCTGAAAATTGTTCCTTTAAGAAAATAGCAACACTTTTTACCACTAAGAATATTCACTTTATGCTCCCTTTATTCTTCTATCACATAATCAAAAACTATGAATGCCACTGCTATGAAGATTACATCATAAGCGATCAGGATATTCAACCAAGGCCATATCTCGTTCATCGGGAGATTTTGCAGGAATCCACTGCTGGCCTTGACTGCTGCCAGAAGCACTGGGACAATGACCGGGAAGAGCAGCACCGGTAATAGTACATCCCTCGTGCGAGTCTGGACTGCCATACTGGAAAGCAAGGTTCCAACAGCCACATATCCAATTGACCCGAGTAGAACAACCAGTAGTAATCCCGGGATGATAATATTGATATTGTAGAGCAGGCTGTAAATCGGCAGAACGATCAGTGCCACAATCAGCATGAAAGCCAGATTGCTAAAAGCTTTTCCAAAGTAAATCGCTGATCGATCCACTGGAGCAAGCAGGAGCCCATCCAAACAACCGCGATCCTTTTCAATCGCCATCGAGCGATTCAGTCCGAGTGTTCCGGCAAATGCGAAAGTCACCCATAAAACACCGGGCGTAATGGTGGTACGGAGAGCCGGCTGCAATTCGATCGCAAAATTGAAGATCAGGATCACGAGCAGGGCAAAAACGAGCATGGCTGAGAGTAGCTCCCGTGAGCGTATCTCAGCAGCCAGATCCTTCCATACAATTGCGCCAATGGCCTTCAAGTAGTCAAATAACGGGCGTTTGCTGGTTGACATTTTTTCCTGGTATACCCGCCATCGATTGGCGGTAAAAGTCCAAGAGATTATACTTTCCCAGGTTCACCCGTGCCGTTGAAGCAGCGATCACGCCACGCGCGAGCACATCGAAACGGGTAGCAAGGTTTTCGACCCGTGCCAGATCATGCGAGGTCATTACTACAGTCCGGCCGCGTCCAGCTACATCCCGCAATAATCTGTCAAGCATGTCACAGGCATCTTGGTCGAGACCAGTATGAGGTTCATCAAAAAGCATGACCTCCGGATCATGCAGGATGGCTCGTCCGATGGCCAGTCGCTGTTGCATTCCTCGGGAGAACGTTCTCACTAGGTCAGCTCGCCGCAGGGTAAGTCCCAAAATTTCAATAACTTCGTTAATTTTCTGGTTTATCTCCGGGATCCCATACATGCGCCCGTAGAATCGCAGGTTTTCTTCAGCAGTCAGATCACCATAGAGCAGAGGCTGGTGGGTGACCACTCCCAAACGGGCACGTACTGCAGCTGCTTGCGACGGGAGTGCATAACCAGATACATGCACCTCGCCCAATGTCGGACGGGAGAGCGAAGCCAGAATCCTCAGAAAAGTGGTTTTCCCCGCGCCGTTGGGACCAAGCAACGCCACAAACTCCCCTTGTTTCACCTCGAAATCAAGGCCGCGCAGTACGGTCTTGGCGCCGAACCGTTTGACAAGTCGGTGGACTTTTATCATGGTTATTCGTACAGCGATGGGACTAGACTCAGGTATCTTGAAAGTAATTCTGTCATTAGTGAGTTCTTTTCAAGCGATCCTTTAGTTCCGATCGGCGTTTCTCATAGGCCTCTTTGGGAATTTCACCAGCTTTGTACTGGTCATCCAGGACAATCATTGCATCCATTATATTTTCACGATCATCACCGAGGGCGTCTACTTCTTTTTGTCCTTCTTCTTTATCTTCTTCGTTTTCTCTCTTGAGCTTGGCACGGTCGTGCAAATAAAGATAAACACCTGCTCCAATCAAGAGAATTCCAACCACCCCAATACCGATCAGCACCATTGTTTGCCTGTCCGGTGTCAACCCTTTCGCCTGCCCGGGTTTTCCGGATATCGTCAGAGTTAACATGACGCCGGAGGCAATATTATTTGCCTGGTACATCTGGTAAGTTTGACCTTGCATATCCTGAGTGCCGGCATCAATTAACTGCTCACCCCGCAGTCGCATCCCCTCGGGAATCAGGACCGTCAGAGAAGCAACAGGCAGGGAAAAATTCTGTTCAAACTTCAGGCTTTTACTATAGGGCATGGAGAAACTGGCTGTAAAGCCATATTGTTTTTCTGCGCCCGGGAGTAAGGCAAAACCATTGGTGGCATTTAATAACTGCGCGCTGCCTTGTGACAACTGATAATTCAAGTTGCTGGCGGTGCTCGGAATGTGAATGAACGGAATGGTTGTTCCATCGCTTGAAACAGTCACCACTTTATTGCCTGGATTATTAACGAAAAACAATTCGGTAACTTCGATGACATCCTGCGAAGGCGATTTGAAAAACAGATGAACTTGGGAGAACGAGAGAACATTGGGGTCATCAGTCTTTTCATAGATAGTAAGTGGAACAGAGAAATCCTTTGTCTCGGAGGTTACAATAATCGGGTCGGATTGATATTCCACGCCCCCCCAACTGGTTATGACAAGAAAGGCGCGATCTGGCGGTTCCTCAACATCTTTGAACAGGATTGAACCATCTTTTCCGACCGGTGCGGCCAATTCCATCGATTTCTGATAATTTCCAGATGAATCTTTATCAAATCCCACCAAAGTTACCTTCTGCCCATCTGGGATGTTGCCGCCAGACCCATTGACCAATTCAACCGTGACGTTACCCAAAATCGGTTCCGGGGTTTTGGTGAGATCCCCTGAAGGAATCTTTGCTTCGGTTTCACTGGGTACTCGTTCAGGCGTAGCAGTGGCAGGTTCCGGGCTGGGGGTCAATGACGCTGTTTGTGAAACCGGGCTGAGGGTCGGTTCAGGGTTTACAGATTGATAATTGGGTGGAGGAGTAATATCCTCCGCCAGAGTGCAAGAAACGGCAGAAAATAAAAGAAAACTAATCAGAACAGCCAAACGGAATTTCATGGGGGTTCCTTTTACGCCAGGTCAGAATCACTTCACGTTTACTTTCTGACCGCATGACGGACAAAATAGATCTGACTGCAAAATTGGTTTACCACAATTGGGACAAAATCCGGCAGTTTTTTGTTGGCGCATTGCACGCCGTTTGGCAATCAGGCTTTCCAATTCTTCATCAGCTAATTCTTTTCCTGACTCTTCGGAGATTTCTCTCCTGGCATCCTTTTCAGCAGGAAGAACCCCTGCGTCCTGGAGTTCATCCAGTCTACGCAATATTTCCGAACCTTTCTGAATTAAACTGGCACGTTGGGAAATATATTCTTCGGCGGGAATCTTGCCGATCCCATTGTCAAAATCCAGTTCTTGCAGAGCACTCAAACTACGTTCTCGTTCTGCCAAAAGGGTCGAAATTTCGGGTGAATTTTCAACCTTGATTTTCCATTGCTTGGTGAATGGTTTTGCCGCGTAAAGAAGAACTGCAACCAGCACCACCAGGAGTAAGAATATGGCACCTATTTCCATGTACTACCTCGCGCCAAGTAAAGGGTCAATTGCAGAACGAATTTCAGCCAGGGATTGGAATGGACCGATTTGCTTGTATTGCATTATTCCCTGTCGATCAATGATGTAGGTTTCCGGCATTGCTATGTTCCGGTTAAAAATGGGGGTTATGCGCGTCCCCAGGTCCGGTCCATTGGGGTATGTAATCTCATACGTGGCAAGAAAATCGAGTGCTTTCGAGTCCACATCCGTATAATCCACGCCCAGGAAAACCACCTCCCCGTCGGATTGGTAGTATTGCCAGGCAGTCTCCATGGTAGGCGCCTCATCGGCGCAAGTTACGCACCATGAAGCCCAGAAGTTGACTACAACCACCTTTCCGCGCAAGGACGCCAGGCTGATTTGCGATTCATTTTGATATTGATAATCTTCGAACAGGTTCAATGTAAAATCAGGCACTCTCGACCCGATTGAAATGATGGGGTGCTGTGCTCGAAACAATCCCAGCCCGAGAAAAACCATTAAAATCAATAACCCGATCCACACTACGATTTGCACCCATAACGGAGCACTACGGTGTCGCGCAGCGGGAGCATTGGTTATTTTCTGTTCCATGATACTTCCCTAATTTCGTCTTCGCAGTTCATCTTCGAGACGGGTGGCGTATTCATTTCCATGAGCGGGCTTGGAGGCGCTGACTTCTTCCTGGAAAGTCGCCGTCGATTTCACCTTCCACATCCGGAAGGCCCGGAAAAGTAGCAATAATCCGGTAATGAATGCTATTGGTGGAAGAACATATACCAACCAATTCAGCCCGGCGCGAGGTGGTTCGGACAGCACACGGTCGCCGTAATGATCTACAAAGTATTGTTTGATTTCACTGGGTGTTTTGCCTTGTGCCAGCATCTGCCGGATGAGTTCTCGCCAGTCGTGGCAGGCCTCCGTAGGGCAGACATCCAAAGGAGTATTTTCACATATCGGGCAGAACATCTGCCGTGCGATGGCATTGACCTCATCATCAGACGGGGTCGGCTCTTGTGCACGCACTGATTTGAAGCTTAAGACTGTAATTGCAATAAAAAAAAGCAATAAAATGGTGAAAAAGAGGTGGTTTGCTGGTGCTTTTTTTCCCATCAATGTTTCCTTCAAAACACTACATTGTTTCTGCTTCCGGCCATGCCGAAACCAGATAACCAAGCACAAAAATTGCACTTCCAATCCACAGCCAGTTCACCAATGGATTGTGGTAAACCTTGAAAGGCGTTTCATTTATGGATATATTTTCCCAATTGACTAGTACTACATACAGGTCATCTGCAAGTGTGCTGCGAATGGCCGGAATGGTCATCGGTTGACCGTCCGGGAAAAGGTCATAGCGCGGATACAGGTCGCCAAGGTATTTACCATCTTTATACACACTCAGGACAGCTCGTGTTACCTGCCTTCCATCCACATAAGGGAATTGAGCCAGTGAATCATATTGCAAGGTGTACCCGGAAATTTGCATATCCTGGCCTACAGCCAGCGTCTGTTGTGTCTGTGTCTGAAAAACTTCTATCCCAAGAATGCCAATCGCCATAACCACCATGGCTACGTGGATAATGTAACCGCCATATCGCCGTCGGTTACGCCTCGTCAGGCGGACGAGAGCAATGAGGAAGTTCTCGCCTTGTGTTTTCCTGCGTGCAGACACGCCGCGCCAGAATTCATACAGGGTGACAAAAACTACAAATGCCACCAATGTAAAGCCGAGCAACGCGATCCAGTTCCGTACATTCAAAACAATTAACACAAAGGGAACCAGCAGTGTTGGTATTGTTGGCTTCCAGATTGCACGGCCGATCGTTTTAAGCGTGGAATATCCCCAGGCTGAGAGTGGCGCGATTCCCATCAGTGCCATAAGCGCACCCCATAATGGGCCGGTAGCTCTAAGGTAGAATGGTGGGCCAACCGTTATTTTCTGGCCTGTTACAATTTCAGATATCAGCGGGAAGATCACGCCCCAAAAGCATACGATCAATACCCCGAGGAAAAGCAGGTTATTAAGCAGGAACAATGCTTCGCGTGAAAGCAGGGATTTCATCTCTACTTCTGCCCGCAGATCATTCCAGCGATAGATCAGCAGGGAAATCGAAATGATGAATGTGATTCCGATAAAAATAAAAAACATCGGGCCTATTGCACTTTGGGCAAAAGCATGCACGGAGGAGAGTACTCCGGAGCGGGTCAGGAATGTTCCAAAGATGACTAGCGAATAGGTCAGGATGATCAGCAGCATGTTCCACTGCTTCAACATGCCGCGTTTTTCCTGGATCATGACCGAATGTAAGAATGGTGTACTTGCCAGCCATGGCATCAGCGCAGCGATCTCCACTGGATCCCAGCCCCAGTATCCACCCCAACCAAGTACATCATAGGCCCAGCGCATCCCTAGTACCAGGCCAATGGAAAGGAATAACCAGGCCACCAGTGTCCATCGCCGGGTCAGGCGGGTCCAGCGGTCATCGGTACGGCCAGTCACGAGGGCAGCTATGGCAAACGCATATGGAATAACAAAAGCCACAAAGCCCAGGTAAAGCATCGGGGGGTGGAAAACCATGCCGGGATGACGCAGGAGTTCATTCAGACCACGACCCTCCGATGGCAAGAAAAGGCTTGCACCGGCAGGCGCAAACATGTGGGCTGCGATTTCTCCACTGATTGTTTGCCATAAACGGATAAATGGATTCTCAAAGAAGATGATCAGCGAAAGGAAAAAAGCCAGCGTTAATGACGTAACTGCCACAACCCAGGGTAGGAATTCACGATCCCGATCCCATTTGCGCAACGTCATCGCGCTGGCAAAAGCTGACATCAACCAGGCCCAGAATAATAGTGATCCCGCCTGTCCCCCCCACAGTGCTGTGATTTTCAGATATAACGGCATTTCGTGATTGGTTACCGAGTAGACATATTCCAATTCATAATGGCCGGTCGCGAGAAGGTAGATCAGGCCCAGCGCGGACAGGCTGATGAGAGGAAATGTCAATTGTAATGCCCGACGGGCACTCTCCACCCACCGATCAGATTTTGAGAAGTAACCATAGATTGCTGAACTCGTGCTGAAAAGTGACAAAAGGAATGTCACAACCAGGATACCGAAACCAAATTGAGCGAGCATTAATTCTCCTTAAATCCCTCTTCCGATCCATGCAAATATCGGTTAATCCCCACTGGCTTGTGCAGGTATAGCTTCTTCGTATTTGGTTGGACATTTCAATAACAGCTCATCGGCTTGAAATACTCCGTCCTCGCCAAGATGACCTGTGATGATTGCCTGTGCTTCATCGCGCATTAAATCGGGTTTTGGACCGTTATAATTAATGGTTATTCGTTTGCGTGCCGGGTCCACAACAGCCTCGTGCAGAACCTTCGCCAAACCACCCTGGGCTTCAATGGTTGCGTTATCACCCGGAACATTCGCGATATCAAAAGTTAGAATCTGGTTTCCTGGGTTAAATTGGATGGTGCTTCCAACTACCGCCCCAGAAATTCGCAGGTTGCGCCCCATCATATCAGTACTTTGTGCCTGTAGTTCATCTACGGTCATAAAGAATTCAGCATTCGCTTTGGTGGATGAAAAGATCAGATAAACGACCGCTGCCAATATCAATAACCCACCAATAATAAACTTCAAGCGACCCCGAAAACCATTATTTGCTGACAACTGCATGCGCGACCTCCATATCGGATATCCTTAGCATTCTTACATAATTAGATTAGTATTAGCTTAGAACTCCAATATTTTTATCAGTTACCTCTTTAAACGAGTGCCACACGTTCGGCAAAAAACATCCTCAGGCTGGGCACGTTTCCCGCATTGGGGACAGTATGTGACTTCTTCCACGTTCTGGTCGCGATGTGTAACATTCTTTTTGCCTTTCGAAGAATCATGACCTTTTCGTTGCCATGAAACAAACCATGCCACTCCAACTGCAATCAATAAAACACCGATCCCTGCCAATACCCAGGGGATTATGCCTGTCATCGAGATACGCCCTGGAGTATCTGCGCCAGGCGTGGAGGCTGCCTGTACCGGTTGGCTTGAAATGCTCAAATCATTGGTTTGGCGGGTGTAATCGATCGTCACGGAAAACAGTTGATTTTGTGCAAGCTTGGTTGTTTGAATAAGATAATTGGTTAGTCCATCTTGACCTGGGCTGGTACTGACAGGTTCGAGACTCAAGGAGACATTATCAGCGCCAAAGGGTCGAAGGAAATTCACATCCAGCCGATCTACAGCATAATCACCGGGCCATTCAAATACAATATGACGTGCTGATCCAGTCTTGGACAAAGGCTTGTAATACTCAATCTGCACCTGTAACGTATTGGTGGTAATGTTTACTGTCGTCCATTTTCCTTGCGTTGTACTGTCATATGGAGAATTGATCAGACCATTGGTAGGATCTACAACTGCAACTGCGTTGATCTGCCCATCTGATGGGATTCGTAAAGCCAGGCTGGCAGGCAGGACCGTTCCAGGGGCCAAGGTGATACGATAGATCGTTAGTACCGAAGGCTGATCATATTCCGGCCAAATATCAACGCTTACCGAGCTGAGCTGCACTTGATTTTGAGCCACCACAGGAACGGGGGCAAGCGTGAGAATCGCGAATATCAGTACCATTATCAATTTACGCATTACGCACCTCCAGAGAATAATGGACAAATTATATCTTACCAAAATGAGGTAAAACTCTTACCAGCAACCAGGCCGCCCGGTTGACTGGTGTGAGGATCCCCTTCTGCAGCCCCGTTCTTACAATCGCGCCGTTGATGGCATCCACCTCAGTCGGAGCGCCGCGTAATACATCCTGTAACATGGAGGATATGTTATCAGAGGTGTCTCTTGCTACATCTTCTACGGCACATTCCGGAATTGGATATGGCAATACCACCCCACTCATTTCTGCAACGAAGGCAGCCTCACGGGCAAGATCCTTCATTATTACACGTGCCTGAGGATTCTCAAGCAGTTCTCCGTTCTTTACTCTCAATAATGCTGTCAGGGGATTAATCGCTGCGTTGATCATGAGTTTGCCCCATACAAACGGTTGTGCATCCTGAACAACATTTACTTCGAATTCAGCTACGCGCAGTAGCTCCACCATTTTTGTGAGGCGGGCATGTGTCTCGATTGTTACATCTCCCTCCCCACTTGAGCGAACAAAACCCGGCCCAAGCAAAGCCGCGCCGATGGTAGTCACCCCCCGGGCAACCCGCTTTGGGCCAAGCAACCTGGAAAGAATCTCATCATTACCCAGGCCATTTTGGAGTGTCACAACCAGCCCATCTTCTGACAGGCAATCGGCTAATTGATATCCAGCGCGTTCCGTTTGCCAGGATTTAACTAATACCAGGGCATACTTTAACCCTTGGCAATCAGCCGGGCTTTCGCTAACTTGCACGCCATAATTCCCCAAGCCATCCAAATGCGCCCCTCTATAGCGCAAGGCTGCCAGGCCTTCCGTCCAGGTGCCGAGCATCATCACTTCCACTCCCGCCGAAGACAACCGGCCGGCGAAGTAAGTTGCAAGTGCACCACTGCCTACAATTAAAATATCCGCCGTCATTTTCGACCAGATTCAACGATATTACTTAAAAACATCTGCCATTCTTCATCTGGCATTTCGATGCTGTGCTCTTGGGCTGGATAGCGCCGTTCAGTTACATCGGCAATATATTCAAGGATGGCCTTTCGCATCTCATCCTGGAAGTCTGCATATTTCTTGACGAATTTGGGCGTGAAACGGGCAAAGAATCCCAATAAATCATGGATTACCAGGACTTGTCCGTCGCAACCCGGTCCGGACCCAATTCCAATGGTCGGAATGGAGACAGTTTGTGAAATTAATTCTGCCAGACGTGCCGGGATCGATTCCAGCACCAGGCTGAAACAACCCGCCTCTTCCAGGGCAATTGCATCCTCCAGAATATGCCGGGCCGCCTCGGGCGTCCGCCCCTGTGGACGGAAGCCTCCCAGGGCATGTACCGATTGGGGTGTTAACCCGAGATGTCCCATGACCGGGATACCTGCACTAATAATGGCTTTGATGGTGCTGACGCGCGCTTTTCCCCCTTCAAGCTTGACCACATCCATACCGCCTTCCTGGAGGAATCTTCCAGCATTGCGAACCGCATCCTCCACTGAGATCTGGTAAGACATAAAAGGCATGTCCCCGATCAGCAACGCCGCTCTTGCACCCCGCCTCACAGCACGACAATGATGCAGCATCTCCTCCATCGTGACAGGTAATGTATTATCGTATCCTAATACCACCATCCCGAGTGAATCACCGACCAAAATGGCATCAATCCCAGCGAAATCAAGAGCCAGCGCGGTGGGATAATCATAGCCGGTAAGCATGCTGATCGGCTCACCGATCTCCTTTTTCTGACGAAATGCTTGTACCGTCATTTTCTTTGGGATTGTTTGTGCTGTAGAGATATTTGTTTGAGTGGACATGGTACCCTCCATTGGGTAGGGGCCAGATTTGAACCTTCCTGCAGATCCGTATTCGGGGCTTTGGCTGAATATTTACTTCGTCGCGTTCATTGGGATACGCGCGCAAGGGATGATTATTCCATAGAATTAGTACTATGGCAATCTAGCAGCGCTCATTATTTTGCTCTATAATTAGGGAAATCCAATTTATGATTATCCCTGGAGGCTAATATGCGACGGTTTCTAAGTTTCTTTATTGGCGCGATGATTGGCGGATTGGTGGGTGCTGCTACTGCACTGTTATTGGCTCCCGCATCGGGTCAGGAAGTTCGTGGCCAGATCAGCGGTCGTTTCCAGATGTTTGCGTCTGATGTCAGGCAGGCCGCCAATACCAAGAGGATTGAATTACAGGAACGTCTTGATACCTTGCGCAGTCCCAAGCCTTAAGTACGAGTAGGTTGAATTCTACAGAGTACTGCGTAAATAATTGAATCAAAATCGTCAGCTTTTCCCTGCATTTTGGCTGTTTCAGTTCAGTTGTTTTTGCAGGAAGCAGTAAAAGCTCCTATATTCTTGATTTAACGGCATTATAAAAAAATTCTGCACTTGCCATATTGGAAGTGTATTCAGCCCGCTTTTCAACGAGAGCTGCATTGATTTTTGCCGCATTTAATTGCAAGCTGGGCTGTTTGATTGCTTTCACAACGGCATCTGCAATCGAATGTGCTTCTGAGGCATCCACCAGCAGACCGTTGATTCCCGTTTGTATCCACTCTCGCATTGACTCGATATTTCCTACAATTGGAAAACAACCGCAAGCCATCGCTTCTAGGAACGAATTGGGGGTGCCATCATGGATGCTGGGGGATACAAAAATCCGGGAATTTTGAAAAAGGTACCATAACTGTGCCTGATCCAGGTACGGCCATAATTTTGTCCTCGATCGGATTCCTAAAGTATCAACCCATTTTTCGGCCTCAATATCCCCTTGGAGAGTTGGGCATATGAAAAAAGCCTCCGGTACCTTGGCTAACACCAACGGGATGGCTTGAAAAAATACATCCTGCCGAAGGCTGCCAGGACGTTGCCCGCGCGGATTAACAATAATCAATCCATCCGGCAATTCTTCCGGCAGCTCTTGAATCCCTGAACTCAAACTTAATTCTTTCATGCGGATTCCACCCGATCCCGGCACAACCAGAGTCGGCTTTGCCCCAGAGAAACCCCACTCTTGCCCTAGGCGGATATCCCGCTGCGTGTCAGCGATGAGACCATCAGCCCTGTGTAATACCTTCCACGTTAATCGCTTCATAAAAAACGATCCGTGAGCATGCAGTGTGAGGTCATTTCCCCAGATGGACACGATCAGCGGGATTTCATCTGGGGTTGCAGAAGCCAACATTCCCTCATACGGGATACGCAGAGCATGCACCAACTCTGGCTGGATTTCAGCTAACAGGGTTTGAAAGCGCCTCCGGTAGAAAATCAGGGTTAGAGGTCCAAGAAAGTAACGCAAGGCCAGCAAAAGGTCTCGCATGCCTGCCATCCCATGTTGGCGGGACTTTTCAGCAGGTCTTTTTACCTGTCCGCCCGCCATCCTACCAAAGGCTACTGGCAGAACATGAAATGAGTCAACCCCTTTAAGAGGCTTGCAAGGAAATGTTGAGACGAGATGGACACTATTGCCCGTTTCTATCCAGTATCGCAACCAGCTACTCGTAGTTGGTGAGCGTCCATCTGCAACAAAAAGGATGCGCATTAAATGCAATATACCATAAACCTTCGGAAATATTTATCTGACTGAAGTCGCCGGGCATTTATGGCCACTTTTGATGGTGAACTTGAAGGTTTTTCACCTGTTTCAAAACTCCGGTGCAATCCAAATGCGTTTTTCTGGTATATTATGGC
>Ga0209253_10001248_pt1 | contig 22314 bp, 20 predicted proteins | sample FrelakmetBRP12BR_FD_187145 | JGI IMG/M metagenome (GOLD analysis project Ga0209253, IMG submission 187145) | Freshwater lake sediment microbial communities from the University of Notre Dame, USA, for methane emissions studies - BRP12 BR (SPAdes)... | ecosystem: Environmental > Aquatic >...
CCAGTCGGGACGGGCGACGTACTTTTGTCCGCGCTGCCAGCACCGCTGATCGGTTTCGTCGGGCTGTCTTCAGGGGCGCCGTGCTAGATTGATTTTGCCTCTGCGCGGCTGCCGGATCTGCCCGGTTCCCTTGAACTGCTGCCTCTTACGCGCGACTGAAAATGGCCGAACTCGCCGGCTCTTTCGAGCAATACGGCGCCTGGCGTGACGCGCTCGCGCGCGCCGTCGAGCAGTTCCGCCACTGGGGGCAGGAGAACAAGCTGCTGGACGCCGAGGCCGCACGACGCGTCGGCCTTGCGCTTGACCGTCTTGCCGAGGACAAGCTGGTCGTAGCGGTCGTGGCGGAGTTCTCGCGCGGCAAGTCGGAACTGATCAACGCCATCTTCTTCGCCGACTGCGGCCGGCGCATCCTGCCGACTTCGGCGGGGCGCACGACGATGTGCCCGACCGAGCTGATGTACGACGAGTCGATGCCGCCGTGCATCCGCGCGTTGCCGATCGAAACGCGGGCGCGGGCCGGCAGCACTTCGGAGTTCAGAAAGACGAACGACCAATGGCGCACTTTCCCTGTGGACACTGCCTCCGCCGACGGCATGCTCGATGCGTTCAAGCTCGTTTCGGAAACGATCCGCGTGCCGACCGAGGAAGCGAAGATGTACGGCCTGTTCGATCCGGACGATCCGGATCACCGGGCCGGTGTCGACGCCGACGGCACCGTGGAGATTTCGCGCTGGCGGCACGCGGTGATCAATTTTCCCCACCCCCTGCTGAAGCAGGGGCTGGTGATCCTCGATACGCCGGGCCTGAATGCGCTCGGCGCCGAACCGGAACTGACGCTGTCGCTGGTGCCGAGTGCGCACGCGGTGCTGTTCGTGCTCGCGGCTGACACCGGTGTGACCAAGAGCGACCTCGACATGTGGCGCCATGTGGTGCGTGACGCCGGCGCCAACGAGCATCACATCGCGGTTCTGAACAAGATCGACGGGTTGTGGGACGGACTGAAGAGCGCGGCCGAGATCGACACCGAGGTGCAGCGGCAGGTCGACCTCGTCGGCCAGCGTCTTGAACTGGCCAGGGAGCGGATCTTCGCCGTCTCGGCGCAGAAGGGGCTGGTCGCCAAGCTGACCGGCGACGAAGCGCTGCTGACGGCCAGCCGCCTGCCGGTGCTGGAGGGCGCGCTTGTCGAACTGCTGGTGCCGGCGAAGCAGGACATCGTCCGCTCGCAGACCCTGTCGGTGATCGAACGCGTCGGCGAGGAGTTGCGGCAGACGCTGGCTGTCCGCGAGCGCGGCCTGGTCGAGCAGCTGTACGAGATGCGGGCGCTGCGCGGCAAGAACCAGGGCTCGATCGAGCGCATCCTGCTGCGCGCGCAGACCGAGTCAGCCGAATTCGAGAAGATCGCGCGCAAGGTTGTGGCGACGCGTTTCGTGCTGAACAAGATCGCCGCGCAGGCGCTCGCTCCCCTCGGGCGTGATGCCTTGCGCCAGCTGGCAACGGATACGCGCGAACGCATGCACAAGGTCTGGCTGCCGACCGCTTTCCCGGCAATCATCGGCGAGTACTTCGACGGCCTGCGCGATGGCCTGCGGCAGGCCGGGGCGCGCGTCACCGAGATGGAGAAGATGATCCTCGGCGTGCACAACAACTTTGCCCGGGAACTTGGCTGGACCCTGGCGGCGCCGATGACTTTCTCGATTGATTCTTACCGGGAAGAACTCGACCGGATGCAGGAGATTGCCAAGGTGCAGTTTGGCACCTTCGTCGTGCTGACGCGGGGCAAGTGGGAGCTGATCGAACGTTTCCTGGAGACGGTCGTTGCCAGATCGCGCGATCTGTATGTTGCCGCCGAGCGCGACGTCGAGGCGTGGGTGGGCTCGCTGCTGCCGCCGGTGGAGGCGCAGGTGCGCGAGCAGCGCGCGCAGCTGATCAGGCGTGCGGAATCCGTGCAGAAGATCCGTGACGCGCAGGAGTCCCTCGATGGCCGCATCGCCGAGCTGGAGCAGGCACTCGAAACGGTGCAGGAGAAGATCGAGGCTCTCAAACACCAGCTTGGTCGCGTGCGTGCGCTGGCCCGAGGTGCCGAGTTGCAGCTGGCCGGGGCCATTGCTGCCGATGCGCCCGCCGTGCACTGGCCGATGACCGGCGCCGAGGAACCGGGACAGGCCCGGCGCCGTGTCAGCGCGTAGCAGCGGCCGCTCGTTCGCGGCGCGGATCGTCGCCTGGCAGGCCGCTTGCGGACGGCGAGCGCTTCCCTGGCAGGGAACGCGTGATCCGTACCGCGTCTGGCTGTCCGAGATCATGCTTCAGCAGACGCAGGTCGCCACGGTCATCCCTTACTACACGCGCTTTTTCGACCGGTTTCCCGATGTGGCCGCACTGGCCGCGGCCCCGCTGGCCGACGTGCTGTCACTATGGGCGGGGCTCGGCTACTACGCCCGTGCCCGCAACCTTCATGCATGCGCAAGGCAGGTCGTCGAACACTTTGGGGGAAGCTTCCCGCTCGAGGCGCAGACGCTGGCGCAGTTGCCGGGGATCGGGCGCTCGACCGCGGCGGCGATCGCCGCGTTCTGTAGCGGCGCGCGGGTGCCGATCCTCGACGGCAATGTGAAGCGCGTGTTGGCCCGGCACTTCGCAATCGAGGGCGATGTCGGGGCAGCCAAGGTCGAGCGTGTTCTGTGGGACAGGGCGGGCTGCCTCCTGCCGCCGTCGGTCGATATGCCGGCGTACACGCAGGGGTTGATGGATCTCGGCGCCACCGTGTGCACGCGGCGCGCGCCAGGATGCGGCGCGTGCCCGCTGGCGCGCACCTGCATGGCGAACTCGACCAACCGTGTCGATCAGTTTCCCGCGCCGCGGCCGCGCCGTTCGCTGCCGCAGCGGCGCGCCTGGGCGCTGCTTGCCTTGCACGAGAACCACGTGCTGCTGCAGCGACGGGCGCCCTCTGGCCTCTGGGGCGGCCTGTACGCGTTGCCGCAGTTCGATTCGGCCGCCGCGCTGCGCCGGGCGGCGGGCGAGGTCGACGCACGACCGAGGCTGCAGAGCCTGCCGCCGCGCCGGCATGCGTTCACCCACTTCACGCTGACCCTGATGCCGCGGCGGCTCGATGTTCGTTCGCCGCCACCCGCGCTGCGCGAGGATGACCGCCTCTGGCTGCCGCTGGCGTGCATCGACACCGCGCCGCTGCCAGCCCCCGTGCTTGCGTTGCTGCGCGAGATCACCGGCGCCGGCGAGGGCGCGGCGGCCGATCAGCCTGACCGCGCTGGCGGCCGCCGCGCTGCCTGAGTCGCCTCAGCCCTGCGCCTCGGGCTCGACACCGAGGGCGACGAGGAAGCGCGACACCATGTTGTAGGTGGCAATCACGGCGACCAGTTCAACTGTGCCCCGGTCGCCGAGCGCGGCATGAACGGCATTGAATGCGCCGTCGCTGACGACGACCTGTCGTGTCATCTCGATCGTCAGCCGCAGTGCCGCCAGCGTGGTGTCGTCGAACAGGCCCGCCTGGTGCAGCGCCTGTTCGGGCTGGCGCAGCGCCTCGACCTGCCGTGCGCTGCCTCCGGCGCGCAGGAATTCCGGTGCATGGTGATGGAATTCGTAGTGCGCGCCATTGAGCGACGCCACCACGCACATCGCCAGCTCGCGCAGTCGTGCATCGAGCGCAAGCTCCGTGCGCACCGCCTTCAGGTAGCCGTTCCAGCCGGCGGCAAGCGGCGGGCTGTGCAGCAGCATGCGGTCGAGGTTCAGCAGCCGCCCGCCGCGGCGGGCGCGGATTGCATCGACCAGAGCGGCCGGTTCGGCGAGATTCTCGGGCTGGTAGGCGATGCGTGGCATGGGCGGTAGGTGGGTGGGGGTGCTCTATTTCAGCACGCCGTGCTGTCTCAGGAAACGCTGCACGAGTTCGAGGCGCGAGGCGGCGTCCGGCAGTTCCATCAGCTTCTGCTTGGCGCGCAGCGCAATGGGCATGAACTCGCACAGCCGGTTGCTTACCCAGACGCTGGATTCGAAGCGGTAGGGGGCCTCGAAGGGGATCGCATTGATTGGCTCTCCGGCCTCGTCGTCGTCCGCGGCCCGCTGGCTGCCCACGTCGGCGATCACACGCCGCAGCAGGTCGGCACAGGGCAGGTACTGCTCCTGCAGCGGCAGATCGTCATCCGGGGCTATCGGCTCGATGCTGGCGACCTGAAGGCCGTCCGCCATGACCTCGGTCTGCGCGATGCGGAAGCGGTCGCCGCCGATGGCGCGCAGATGCAGCAGGCCGAGTTGCGGCATGTCCCAGGCCGCGATGTGGGCCAGCGTGCCGACCGCTTCGGTGGCTGCAGGCCTGCCGACCTCGCTGCCCTTGGTGATCAGCACCACGCCGAACGGCGCCGAGTCCTTCATGCACGCGCGCACCATATCCATGTACCGCGCTTCGAACACGCGCAGCGGCAGCACGCCGCCGGGAAACAGCACGGTGTTCAGCGGAAACAACGGCAACTGCATCAGCGGCCGAGGGTACGGTGCCGTGTCAGCACGCGCTCGCGGTTGCGGGCGGCGAAGCGGGTCGCAAGCTGCTCGACCACGTACGGCGAGCGATGCTGTCCGCCGGTGCAGCCGATGGCGACCGTCAGGTAGTGGCGATTGTCGGCGTGATAGCTCGGCAGCCACTTTTCGATGAACCGCTCGATGTCGTCGATCATCTGGCCGACGATCGGCGCGCGGGCCAGGAAGTTCGTCACCGGTGCGTCGAGCCCGGTCAGCGGTCGCAGCGCCGGTTCATAGAAGGGGTTGGGCAGGTTGCGCACGTCGAACAGCAGGTCGGTCGCCGCCGGCACGCCGTTCTTGAAGGCGAACGATTCGAAAGCCAGCGTCAGCGTGGCCGGCGCGCAGCCGGCAAACTGGCGGACCCACTCGCGCAGTGTGCCGGGCGCCAGATCGCTGGTGTCGATCACATAACCGGCCTTGTCCAGCGGGGCGAGCAGTTCGCGCTCGGCCTCGATCGACTCGACCAGCGTGGGTTCGAGGCCCTGCTCGGCGATCGCCAGCCGCCCGGAGAGGGGGTGGCGGCGCCTCGTTTCCGAATAGCGGTGCATCAACGCCTCGGTCGAGGCGGTCAGGAACAGCACGCGCACGTCATGCCCGGCGTTGCGCAAGTGGCCGATGATCTGCGGCAGTTCGCCCAGCGACAACTCCGAGCGGGCGTCCACCGACACCGCGACCTCCTCCTGGCCCGCGTCGGCGAGATAGGCAGCCAACTGGGCCAGGAAGCGCGGCGGCAGGTTGTCGACGCAGTAGTAGCCGATGTCCTCCAGCAGGCGCAGCGCGACCGATTTGCCGGAGCCGGACATTCCCGTGATCAGCACCAGCCGCATCGGGCGAGGATCTCCTGAAGGTGCACGATAGGATGCGGCCGATTCTGTCACGCGTAGCGGCCGAAAAACAAAGGGCGCGGCATCGCCGCGCCCCCTCGCCTGCCGATCCGCGATCGGCCGGGTGCGCTCAGCCTCCCGCGCTCAGGCACTTCGACATGAAGGCCTTGCGGTCATCACCCTTGAGGTTCTTGGCCGAGGCATCCTTGTTGCAGGTCGCCATCTTTTCCTGCTGGGTTTGCGACACCCCCTTGGCCGACAGGCAACTGGACATGAACTTCTTGCGCTCATCGCCGGCCAGCTTCTTGTCGGCCGCTTCCTTGTTGCAGGCGGCCATCTTCTCCTGCTGTGGGGTCATCTTCTTTTCTTCGGCGGCGTGGCCAGCGAGCGGCAGCGCGAGGCAGGCAGCGAGCAGCAGAGTCTTGTACATGGTCAGTCTCCCCGGTTAGGTTGTGGTCGGGCCGCCGGCCCCGATGAACCGCTGCGGCCTGTCCTGCTAGGCATTAGAGCACCGGCGGGCGGGCGGAACTGCCGAATTATCCGCCATCGATTGCCTGCCTTTGCCGTTGCATGAACTCGGCCATGGTGTCGATGCCGCGCAGCTTCAGGATCGTGTTGCGCACCGCCGCTTCCAGCAGGACGGCCAGGTTGCGGCCAGCGGCGACCGGAATCACGACCTTGTGCACCGGCAGGCCCAGCACCTCCTCGGTGGTTCCCGCCAGCGGCAGCCGTTCCATCAGGGCGGCCGCGGCCTGGCGGCGCAACTCGACGATCAGCCGCAGCTTCATCTTGCGCCGCACGGCAGTCTCGCCAAAGATCGACTTGATATCGAGCAAGCCAAGCCCGCGCACTTCGAGCAGGTTGGCCAGCAGCGGCGGGCAGTGCCCTTCGATGGCGTCGGGCTCGACACGGGCGAAGTCGACGACGTCGTCGGCCACCAGGCCGTGGCCCCGGCTGATCAGTTCGAGCCCCAGTTCGCTCTTGCCGACGCCTGACTCGCCGGCGATCAGCACCCCCATGCCGAGCACGTCCATGAAGACGCCGTGCATCGTGCAGTGCACGGCCAGCTTCTTGTTGAGGTAGACGCGCAGCCGGTCGATGACCAGGCCGGCGGCCAGCGGTGATGCAAACATGGCCAGCCCGACCTGCTCGGCGACGGCCGTCATGTCATCGGGCAGTTTCAGGCCCTCGGCCACGATCAGCCCGAGGGCCCCGCCGGCAATCAAATCGTGCGCGTAGTGAGCACGCCGGCTGCTGTCCATGCGCGTCATGTAGCCGACTTCCGGCGCACCGAGCACATGCAGGCGGTCCGCGTGGATCAGGTTCAGGTGGCCGACGATGTCGGCGGCCTGCACTTCGGCGCTCGTCGCGCCGGCAATCGTGCGCAGGCCCCCGCTGCGGCCAGCGATCCAGTCGAGCTTCAGCGACTGCTCGTTGTCGTCGAACAGTGTCTGCAGGGTGGGCATGGACGGAGGGCCGCCGAAGGGGCGTGTGCGCGGCTCACGCCGCCGGGCGCATCGGCTCCCATTGCGCCAGCAGGGTGTGCGCGACGCTCGGGTCGGTGGCGGTGAGCAGGTTCTCGCGGAAGGTCCGATCCGAGAGCATCTGCGCCAGTTCGGACAGGATGTCGAGGTGCTGCTGCGTGGCCTGCTCTGGCACCAGCAGGACCACCAGGATGCTGACCGGCCGCCCATCCGGGGCGTCGAATGCGATTGGCTCGGCCAGACGGATGAATGCCGCCACAGCCTCCTTCAGGCCCTTGATGCGGCCATGCGGAATCGCCACACCCTGGCCGAGTCCCGTCGAGCCCAGGCGTTCGCGCGCAAACAGGCTGTCGAACACGGTCGCGCGGGCGATGCCCTGGTTGTTCTCGAACAGCAGGCCGACCTGCTCGAAGACGCGCTTCTTGCTCGAAGCCTGCATGTCGAGCACGACATTCGAGACGGGCAGCAGGCGGGAAATCTGGTTCATGGCCGGTCAGGCAGATGCGATCAGGTCGCGCACTATGTTCAAGCTGGCAGAGAAGGCCGGCGGGTGGTGTCGATCGCCGCCGAGATTCGTTGTCCGGGGGCCCATCGGCCACTCGAAGCCGCGGTCATTTGCCGGCCCCACGCGGACGCGAAGGGGCGAAGTATAGGCAGGCGAGGGGGCGGGCGGTAGCGCGCGGCATCGGCCGGGAACCGGGGCGGAGGTGATGTTGCCGCGCGGCAACGCGATGGGTCCGGCGGTTCCCGCCGACCTCGACGGGCGTCGCCAGCACTGTAGTCGTGGGCAGACACGGATGTGGGCTTTGCGCAGGACAAACGGCCCGCACGCGCGGGCCGATGCGATGGCAGCGACCGGCGGCTACTGCTGCGACTGGACCTGCTGGTGCTTGAGCGGATCGCGGGTGTGCGTCTTGACGCGATCCTTGTGGCGCAGCACCTGGCGATCGAGCTTGTCCATGAGCAGGTCGATGGCCGCGTACATGTCGCCGTCGGTGGAGGCGGCGTGCAGGCTGCTGCCGCGCACGCGCAGCGTGATTTCCGCCCGCTGTCGCAGCTTGTCCTCGACGGCCAGCACCACGTCGGCGTCGATCACGTCGTCGAAGTGCCTGCGGATCCGTTCCAGCTTGCCGTGTACATAGTCGCGCATGGCCGGGGTCACTTCGACGTGATGGCCCTGGATGACGAGGTTCATGCTGCACTCCTGTGGTTGGGCGCCGAAACAATCGGCGAGTGGATCTCTCACGGGCTCTTGCGCAGCGCGACCGCGGGGATTTTCAGCGCATCGCGGTACTTGGCGACGGTGCGCCGCGCGACCACGATGCCTTGTTCGCCGAGAAGCTCCGCGATGCGGCTGTCGGACAGCGGGTCCTTCGGGTCTTCATCTCCTATCAGTTGCTTGATGAGAGCGCGGATCGCCGTGCTGGAGGCCGCGCCGCCGGTATCGGTCGCCACGTGGCTGCCGAAGAAGTACTTCAGTTCGAACACGCCGAACGCCGTCGACATGTACTTGTTCGTCGTCACGCGGGAGATGGTCGACTCGTGCAGTTCGAGGGTTTCGGCGATCTCGCGCAGCACCAGGGGCCGCATGGCAATGGCCCCGTGCGTGAAGAAGCCGTGCTGCCGGTCGACGATGGCCTGCGCCACGCGCTGGAGCGTCTCGAAGCGCTGCTGGATATTGCGAATCAACCAGCGAGCCTCCTGCAGGCGTGATGACCACTGCGAGAAACCGTCCTTGCTTCTTTCCTCTTTGACTGCGGCCGCGTACGCGTGGTTCAGCCGCAGCCGGGGCATCACCTCGGGATTGACCTGCGCCACCCATCGATTCCGGCTCTTCCCGACCAGGATGTCCGGGACGATGTAGTCGACCACCGATGCGGCAAAGCCTACGCCCGGATGTGGATTCAGTCTACGAATGACCGCGTGGGCCTCCTGCACCTGGGCCTCGGTAAGTTCGAGGGTCCGTGCCAGCTTCTGGAAATCCCGCGCGGCGAGCAGATGCAAGTGGTCACTGACGATCCGCCTGGCGTGGTCGATCACGGCGGCCGGGTAGGGGGGCGGCGTCTGCGTGGCCAGCGTATCGAGCTGGATCGTCAGGCACTCGGCCGCGCTGCGTGCGCCCACGCCTGCAGGATCAAAGCTTTGCAGCAGCTTCAGTGCAGTGGTCAGGTCTTCGAGTTCAACGCCCGCCTCCGCCGGGCAGAGAGCAAGGAGTTCATCCAGCGAGGCGGCGAGATAGCCCTGCTCGTCGAGCGATTCGATCAGCATCTGTACCAGTGCACGATCGCGCGGAGAGGCCGAGGTCGTGGCAAGCTGGCTCTTCAGGTGCTCGCACAGGGAGGTCGGGACGGCGGCCCAGGCCCCGGGGCCATCGTCGTCCTCTTCGCGGTCGCCGCGCGCCACTCCCCAGTCGAGCGCCGATACGCTGGCCGCCGCGTCGCTCTCGCCTTCGCCCGGTTCAGGCTCCGATCCGCCGGGCGCGGGCGCTGGCCCCGAGTCGCCAAGGATCGCTCCGTCTGAGGCAATCCGCATGGCCGCGCCCACGGGCGGGTCGTCGCATTCGAGGAGCGGGTTGTCGCTGAGCGCCTGCTCGATTTCCTGGGAAAGTTCAAGAGATGACAACTGCAGCAGTCGGATCGACTGCTGCAGCTGCGGCGTCAGCGCCAGGTGCTGGCCGAGCTTGAGCTGGAGGCCTGGCTTGATTGCCATCGGCCCTACATCCGGAAATGTTCGCCGAGGTAGACGCGCCGCACCGATTCGTTCTCGACGATTTCGTGCGGGCTGCCGGCGGCGAGCACCTGGCCCTCGTTGATGATGTAGGCGTGGTCGCAGATGCCGAGCGTCTCGCGCACGTTGTGATCGGTGATCAGCACGCCGATGCCGCGCTCCTTGAGGAAGCGCACGATGCGCTGGATCTCGATGACCGCAATCGGATCGACCCCGGCGAAGGGCTCGTCGAGCAGGATGAAGCGCGGCGCAGCGGCGAGCGCCCTTGCGATCTCGACCCGCCGGCGTTCGCCACCGGACAGCGAGAGCGCCCCGTTGGTGCGCAGATGGTCGATCTGCAGGTCGCCGAGCAGCGCATCCAGGCGGCGAGCGACCTCCGCGGGTGCCAGTGGCTGGCCGTCGGCGCCGAGTTGCAGTTCGAGCACCGCACGCACGTTTTCCTCGACCGTCAGGCGCCGGAACACCGAGGCTTCCTGCGGCAGGTAGGACAGGCCGAGGCGCGCGCGGCGATGGATCGGCAGATGCGCGATCGACACGTTGTCGAGGAAGATCGCGCCGCCGTCCATCGGCACCAGGCCGACGACCATGTAGAAGCAGGTCGTCTTGCCCGCGCCGTTCGGGCCGAGCAGACCGACCACGGCGCCGGCCTCGACTGACAGCGATACGTCCTTGACGACGACGCGCGTGCCGTAGCGCTTGTGCAGATGCTCGACCAGCAGCCGGCTGCCAACGCCATCCGGGCCGCGGCCGGGCGCGCTGTCGAGGGCGGCTGCCTCCGGCGTGTTCATGCGCGCAAGCCGGCGGTCGGGTCCATCACTTCTTCGCGGCAGGCAATTCGGTGGCGGGCCGCAGCGCCGCCGGGCCGGGCCTGGCCGCCTCACCGCCCTTCTTTGATGGCTCGCCCGCCTTCGCGGCCTCGCTAGTGCGGGGGGCGATCACGGCGCGCACACGACCGCTGCCGCGCTCGCCGCCATCGACGCGATAAGTCGATGCGGCGGCGTCATAAACGATGACCTGCCCGCTGACTTCGTCGCGGACAACGCCGTTTTCGAGTCGCCGCCACTGGGCCCGGTTGACGAAGCGCACCGATTCGGTCTTCTCGTCCCACTCAATGCGTTCGGCGGTGCCTTCGATGTACTCCTCGACTCCAGGCTGGCTCGCGTCCCGTCGCTGGCGGAAGGTGGTCAGCGCATCGGGTCCGGCCGTCACCACGGCGCTGCGATAGCCATCGGGCGTGGTGCGCATTTCCATCCGCTCGCCGGTGATGCGCAGCGTCCCCCGGGTCAGCGTCGCCCGTCCGCTTACTACATTGACCTGCTTCAGTTCGTCGAAGACGCCGCGGTCGGCCTCGATGATCGTCGGCTGGCTCTGGTCGGCGCGCTCGGCGTGCGCCGGCAGCGTGCAGGCAGCGAGCGCAACAAGCAGCAGCATTCGCATCGGAATCCCCCGTCAGCGGTGAGCCGGCGCCATTTCGCCGCGCAGCCCGCCGCTGACTGTCAGCACGCGCTTCAGGTTGTCGTATTCCATCGCCGCGCCCGCCAGCCGTGTATCGCCCTGCTCGATGAGCACCGGCACGTCGGAGGCAAACTGCTCGAGGTCCGGGATTGCCGTCATCTGCTCGGTGCGGATGGTCAGCGCCGGTCGGTCGGCGGCCGCCGCGCGCTGCAGCAGCACGCCGCCCTGCATCAGCACCCTTTCGCCGGCGTTGGTGATACGCGCGCGGGCCGCCGAAGCCTGAAGCTGCGGCTCATCCGGTTGCAGGCTGACCAGGCGCGGCATGGCCAGCTCGGCGTCGTCGTTTTCGTTGAAGTAAGACAGTCGTTCAGCGATCAGCCGGTAGCGGGCCCGGCCGCTGTCGTCGAACTGCGTCAGAACCACGCTGTCGACGATGAAGTCCGGCGTGTCCGGCGATGACGGCGTGCGGCTCGTGGGCCGGCGCATCTCGCGCGAGTACCAGTAGCTGGTGACCGTGACGACGGCCAGCAGGACCGCCGCGATCAGCATCGTCAGCCGGTCACGCATCGCTCGCTGCCGCCCCGCCGCCTTGCCGTCGCAGCAGCGGTTCGAACCGCCCCTGAGCGCGCAGGATGAACTCGGCAAGTTCGCGCACCGCCCCCCGGCCGCCTGCCGCTGCCGTAACCCAGTGCGCGACTCGCCGCACTTCAGGCGCGGCGTCGGCGACCGTGACCGCGAATCCCGCCTGCGCCAGCGCGGCGAGGTCCGGCCAGTCATCGCCGATGTAGCCGCAGTGCTCGGATGCCACCTTCAATGCTTGTGCCAGTTCGGCAAAGCTGGCCCCCTTGTCGGAAGCTCCCTGGATCACCTGCGTGATACCCAGTTCGCGTGCCCGTCGCTCGACGATCGGCGAGCGACGGGCGGAAAGGATGGCGACCTCGATGCCCGCCTCGCGCAGCAGCTTGACGCCGTGGCCGTCGCGCACATCGAAGACCTTCAGCGCCTCGCCTTCGGCGCCGAAGTAAAGGCGACCATCGGTCAGCACGCCGTCGACATCGAGCACGAGCAGCCGCACCGCCGCGGCGCGCTGTTCCGGGCTCACAGGACTCTCGCCGCGGTCAGGTCGTGCGCGTGCAGGGCGCCGACCAGCCGTCCGTCCTCGACCACCAGGAGCTGGTTCCTGAGCGTCGCCTCGATCAGTTGCGCCGCCTCTGCCGCCAGTGCGCCGGGGCCGATGGTCAGTGGATCGCGGGTCATCACCTCGGCGACGGCAAGATCACGCACGCTGGCGCCGCGCTCGAGCAGCCGACGCAGATCGCCGTCGGTGAAGATGCCGGCCAGGCGGCCATCGGCCTCGAGCACGGCGGTCATGCCCAGTCGCTTGAGCGAAATCTCGCGGATCGCCTCCATCACGCTGGCGGTGATTGGCACCGACGGGATGTCGCCGCCGGTGGCCATCACGTCCTCGACCTTGGTGAGCAGCCTCCGGCCAAGCGCGCCGCCGGGGTGCGAGCGGGCGAAATCCGCCGGCCCGAAGCCGCGCGCGTCAAGACAGGCCACCGCCAGCGCATCGCCGAGCGCCAGCATCGCCGTGGTCGACGAAGTGGGGGCGAGGTTCAGCGGGCAGGCTTCCTTGTCGACGCGCACATCCAGGTGCACATCCGCGTGCCGGCCCAGCGATGAGGCCGCGTTGCCGGTGATCGCCACCAATGGCGTGCCCTCGCGCTTGAGCGTCGGCACGATGGTCAGCAACTCGGCGGTCTCGCCCGAGTACGACAGGGCCACCAGCACATCGCTGCGGGTGATCATGCCCAGATCGCCGTGCGCGGCCTCCGAGGCATGCACGAACATCGCCGGCGTGCCGGTGGAGGCCATGGTGGCGGCGATCTTGCGGCCCACATGGCCGCTCTTGCCGACGCCGCTCACCACCACGCGTCCGCGGCAGTGCAGCAGCAGATCGACCGCACGCAGGAAGCCGTCATCCAGCCGATCAACCAGCGCTGCCACCGCCTGCGCCTCGATCCTGAGCACCGTCCGCGCCAGTTCGAGCGCGTTGGCGTGGGGCGGGCCGGGATCCTCGACAGGGGGCATTTTCTGAGGGTGGCGGTGGGGCCGCGGAATCGGCGGAAACTGCGGTCGATGATACTCTGGCGCCCTGTACCTGGCACGGCTCTTGCTCGTATTAGCCGTTCCGGTTGATCTTCATGCCCACCGCGCTCGAGCTAACCCTGCTGCTGCTGGCTGCTGCCGTGATCGGTGTGGTCGCGTTTCGGCTGCTCAACCTGCCGCCGATGCTCGGCTACCTGGCGGTCGGGATCCTCATCGGACCACACGCGCTGGGCCTGGTGCCGGACGCGAAGGGGACCCGCTACCTGGCCGAATTCGGCGTCGTCTTCCTGATGTTCTCGATCGGGCTGGAGTTCTCGCTGCCCAAGCTCAAGAGCATGCGCAGCCTGGTCTTCGGTCTAGGCATGGGGCAGGTCCTGCTGACCATAGTCGGAACGCTCGTCGCCGGCTGGGTGGTCGGGCTGTTCTGGCCGCTGCCGCTTTCGGCGGCGTTCCTGCTCGGCGCGACGCTGGCGATGTCGTCGACGGCGATCCTGATGAAGCTGCTCGCCGACCGACTCGAACTGGAGACGGAGCACGGCCGGCGCATGGTCGGCGTGCTGCTGTTCCAGGACCTGGCCGTGGTGCCGCTGCTGGTCGTCATTCCGGCGCTGGCCGCCCATGCCGAGAACCTCGTGGAGTCCCTGGGGTGGGCAACGCTCAAGGCGGTGGGGCTGCTGACCCTGCTCCTTGCCGGCGGGCGCTGGGTCGTGCGCCGCTGGCTGCACCTGGTGGCCAGGCGGCGGGCGCACGAACTTTTCGTCCTCAACGTGCTGTTGATCGCGCTCGGCCTCGCCTGGCTGACCGAGCATGCCGGCCTGTCGCTGGCGCTGGGCAGCTTCGTTGCCGGCATGCTGATTGCCGAAACCGAATACCGGCACCAGGTCGAGGAGGACATCAAGCCGTTCCGCGACGTGCTGCTGGGGCTGTTCTTCATCACCATCGGCATGCTGCTCGACGTAAACATTGTGATCGAGCAGTTCGGCTGGGTCATGCTGGCGCTCCTCGGCCCGACAGCCCTCAAGTGCCTGCTGGTCATCGGGCTGGCGCGCGGACTTGGCGCCTCGGCGGGCACGGCGATCCGCGCCGGCCTGGGGCTCGCCACGGCCGGTGAGTTCGGCTTCGTGCTGCTGGCGCAGGGCGCGCCGCTGCTCGACCCGACGGTGCGCCAGGTCGTGCTGGCGGCGATGCTGCTGTCGATGCTGGCGGCGCCGTTCCTGGTCCAGTACAGCGACCGCATCGCGATGCGCTTCGTTGCCTCCGAATGGATGCAGCGCGCCCTTGAACTGCACTCCATTGCCGCGCGCTCGATGGCGGTGGACAAGCACGTGATCATTGCCGGCTATGGCCGCAGCGGCCAGCACCTGGCGCGCATGCTGGCCGACGAGGGCATCGGTTACGTCGCCCTCGACCTCGATCCCGATCGGGTGCGCGAGGCTGCCGCCGCCGGCGACTCGGTCGTCTACGGCGACGCGGCGCGGCGTGAAGCCCTGATTGCTGCCGGGCTGTCACGGGCCTCCGCACTGGTGGTCAGCTACAACGATGCGCATTCGGCGCTCAAGGTGCTGCACTTCGCGCACGAACTGAATCCGACGCTGCCGGTGATCGTTCGCACGCAGGACGACGCCGATCTGGACCGCCTGCTCAAGGCCGGGGCAACCGAAGTGGTGCCGGAGGTGTTCGAAGGCAGCCTGATGCTCGGCTCGCATGCGCTGGTGCTGCTCGGGGTGCCGCTCTCGCGCGTGGTCCGCCGCGTGCAGAAGGCGCGCGATTCGCGCTACCGCTTCCTGCGCGGCTACTTCCACGGCGCCGATGACCATGTCGACTTCGATGACGCGGCGCACGCGCGTCTGCACTCGGTGGCCATCGAGCGCGACGCAGCCGTGGTCGGCCGGCCGCTTGGCGAGCTCGGGTTGATCGAACTCGGTGCCGAGGTCACCGCCGTGCGCCGGCGCGGCATCCGCGGCGCGGATCCAGCGCCCGATCTGGTACTGCAGGCAGGCGACGTGCTGGTCCTGCGTGGGCCGCAGGAAGCGCTCGAACTGGCCGAGATGCGGCTCGCCGAGAAGTGAACCGCGGGCGTCGCAATCTGCTGTGCGCGGCGTCGCTGCTCCCCGTCGGCCCCCGCTGGGTGTCGGCGGCAGCCGCCGACGAATCAGCCTGGCGCTTGCTGACAGCCGGCGGCTGCGCGGTGCTGCTGCGGCATGCGCAGACCGTGGCGGGCCTCGGCGATCCACCCGGGTTTCGTCTCGACGACTGTTCGACCCAGCGCAATCTTTCCGAGGCGGGCCGCGCCGAGGCGCGGCGCTTCGGCGCCGAGTTTGCCCGCCGTGGCATCAGTGTCGATGCGGTGCTGTCGAGCGGCTGGTGTCGCTGCCTGGACACGGCGCGGCTCGCTTTCCCTCGGCACGAGGTGCGCGTGTTCGAGGCGCTGAACTCCTTCTTCGCCGACGGCAGTGCGCGCGAAGCGCAGACCGCGGAGTTGCGTGGCTACCTTGCGCGGCCGCGCGCACCGCGACGCATCGTGCTGGTGACACACATGGTCAACATCGCCGCGCTGACCGGGCAGTCGGTGGGGATGGGGGAGGCTCTTCTCGTGCGCACCGGAGCGGCGAAAGCCGGTGAACTGCTCGGTCGTTTCGCAACGACCTGAATTCAGGCGGCGCGTCGTTTGGCGTCGCGCGCTAGCACTGCTCCGAGATGGCGACCGGTATGACTGGCCGGTTCCGCGGCGATCATCTCCGGCGCGCCGGTGGCGACGATGCGCCCGCCGTCATCGCCGCCGTCCGGGCCGAGGTCGATGACCCAGTCGGCGGTCTTGATCACGTCGAGGTTGTGCTCGATCACCACCACGGTGTTGCCGGCATTGCGCAACTGGTGCAGCACCGTGAGCAGCAGTGCGACGTCGTGGAAGTGCAGCCCCGTGGTCGGCTCGTCGAGCACGTACAGCGTCCGCCCCGTATCGCGCTTGGAAAGCTCCAGCGACAGCTTCACGCGCTGCGCTTCGCCGCCGGACAGGGTGATCGCGCTCTGGCCAAGACGCAGGTAGCCGAGGCCGACATCGGCGAGCGTGGCCAGCTTGCGCGCCAGCACTGGCACCGCGGCGAAGAACTGCGCCGCATCCTCGACCGTCAGGTCGAGCACCTCGGCGATGTTCCTGCCCTTGTACAGGACCTCCAGCGTCTCCCGGCTGTAGCGGCGGCCGTGACAGGTGTCGCAGGGTACGTAGACGTCGGGCAGGAAGTGCATCTCGACCTTGATCAGGCCGTCGCCCTGGCAGGCCTCGCAGCGGCCACCCTTGACATTGAATGAGAAGCGGCCGGCCTCGTAGCCGCGCTCGCGGGCGATCGGTGTCTCCGCGAACAGTTCGCGGATCGGCGTGAACAGCCCGGTGTAGGTGGCCGGGTTGCTGCGCGGTGTGCGCCCGATCGGACTCTGGTCGACGCAGATGATCTTGTCGAAGTGCTCCAGGCCCTCGATCGCTGTGTACGGTGCCGGCTCGGCGCCGGCACCGTGGACGCTGCGCGCGACCACGACGGCGAGCGTGTCGTTGATCAGGGTCGATTTGCCGGACCCGGAGACGCCAGTCACGCAGACGAACAGGCCGACCGGCAACTCGAGATCGACGTTGCGCAGGTTGTTGCCGCGTGCGCCGGTCAGCCGCAACCAGCCCAGGCCGGGCGGCACGCGCGCCGCCGGCACGTCGATGCGGCGGCGGCCGGAAAGATACGCGCCGGTGAGCGACGCTGGCGCGGCCTCGATCTGCGCCGGTGGGCCGGCGGCGACCACCTCGCCGCCGTGCGCACCGGCGCCCGGGCCCATGTCGACGACGTGGTCGGCGGCCCGGATCGCCTCCTCGTCGTGCTCGACGACCAGCACGGTGTTGCCGAGGTCGCGCAACCGTTTGAGCGTGGCGATCAGGCGCGTGTTGTCGCGCTGGTGCAGGCCGATCGAAGGTTCGTCGAGAACGTACATCACCCCGGTGAGTCCCGAGCCGATCTGCGAGGCGAGGCGGATGCGCTGCGCCTCGCCGCCGGAGAGCGTGTCGGCGGCGCGATCCAGCGTGAGATAGGTGAGCCCGACGTCGCTCAGGAAGCGCAGCCGGGTCGCGATCTCGCGCACGATGCGCGCGGCCACCTCGCCGCGGGCGCCTTCGAGCTGCAGCGCATCGAAATAGGCGAGCGCCGCGAGAAGCGGCGTCCGCTCAATTTCGTAGATCGCGCGCCGCGCGTCGCCGTTGCCGACGAAGACGAAGCGCGCCTCGCGCCGCAGCCGGGTGCCGCCACAGGCCGGGCACGGATGCGTGCTGCGCAGCCTGCCCAGCGCCTCGCGCACCGCCGGCGAGTCGGTTTCGCGCCAGCGCCGCTCGAGGTTCGGCAGCACGCCCTCGAAAGGATGGCGGCGCGTGACCTTGCGGCCGCTATCGCTGGTGTAAGTGAATGCGATCGCCTGGTCGCCGGAACCGTGCAGCACCTGCTGCCGGAACGCTGCCGGCAGTTCGCCGAACGGCTGCCCGATGTCGACTCCGGCGTGGCGGGCCAGCGAGGTCAGCAGCTGGAAGTAGTAGGTGTTGCGGCGGTCCCAGCCAGGGATGGCGCCGGTGGCAAGCGACAGCTCGGGGTGTTCCACGAGTCGCGTCTGGTCGAAGAAGTCGACGCGGCCGAGTCCGTCGCAGCTCGGACAGGCTCCGCTCGGGCTGTTGAACGAGAACAGGCGCGGCTCGAGGTCAGGCGCCGAATACGAGCACACCGGGCACGCGTAGCGGCTCGAGAACAGCTGCTCGGTGCCGTTGTCCGTGTCGAGCAGCAACGCCCGGCCGTCGGCCACGCGCAGCGCGGTCTCGAACGATTCGGCGAAGCGCTGCCTGGCCTCGGGCCGCACCTTCAGCCGGTCGACGACCACGTCGATCGAGTGCTTCTCGGTGCGCGCCAGCTTCGGCAGGTCACTGAGTTCGACGATCGCGCCGTCGATGCGCAGCCGTACGAAGCCCTGCGCCTGCAGGTCGGCCATGAGCTCGGCGAACTCGCCCTTGCGTTCGCGCACCACGGGCGCGAGCACGGTCACGCGCGAGTCCGCCGGCAGGGCGAGCGCCGCATCGACCATCTGCGCCACGCTCTGCGCGGCGAGCGGATGCTGCGGGTGGTCGGGGCAGTGTGGTGAGCCCGCGCGTGCAAACAGCAGGCGCAGGTAGTCGTGGATCTCGGTGACCGTGCCGACTGTGGAGCGGGGGTTGTGCGCTCCAGCCTTCTGCTCGATGGCGATTGCCGGCGACAGGCCCTCGATCAGGTCGACGTCCGGCTTCTCCATCAACTGCAGGAACTGCCGTGCATAGGCCGACAGCGATTCGACGTAGCGGCGCTGGCCTTCCGCATAGAGCGTGTCGAAGGCGAGCGAACTCTTTCCCGATCCAGACAGGCCGGTGATGACGATCAGCCTGCCGCGTGGCAGGTCGAGGTCGATGTTCCTCAGGTTGTGCGTGCGGGCGCCGCGGATGCGCAGGCAATCCATCGTTCTTTCCGGTCGTTCCGCGCACATCGTGCCGGCCGACCATCGCGTAGAGGTCAACTTGTTACTATAGCTACGCGTGCCTGGCGCACGCCAATGCGCAGTTGCGCATCTTCCGCGGCCGGTTCGCGCCGTCTGCCGTCTGCCGTTTGCCCAGCCTTCCCGATGAAAAATCGCAACCGGATGTCCGCCGGTGAAATCCGCGCCAGCGTTGCGCTGGCGTCGATCTTCGCCCTGCGCATGTTTGGCCTGTTCCTGATCCTGCCGGTGTTTGCCGTGCACGCACGTGGCATGCCCGGGGGCGAGGACGCCATGCTGGTCGGCATCGCGCTGGGGATCTACGGGCTGACGCAGGGACTGCTGCAGATTCCGATGGGGGCGGCGAGCGACCGCTACGGCCGCAAGCAGGTGATCGTTGCCGGGTTGGTGGTGTTCGCGCTTGGCAGCTTCATCGCTGCGGCGGCCGCCGACGTGCTGTGGATCATCATCGGGCGCGCCCTGCAGGGCGCCGGCGCGATCTCGGCCGCGGTGACGGCCTTCATCGCCGACAGCACGCGCGACGAGCATCGCACCAAGGCGATGGCGCTGGTCGGCGGATCGATCGGACTGACCTTCGCCGTGTCGCTCGTCGCCGCGCCGGTCCTCTACGCGGCGATCGGCCTGGGCGGATTGTTCACGACGACAGGAATCCTCGCGATCGCCGGCATCGCTGTCGTGCTGTGGGTCGTGCCGCAGGCGCCGGCGAAGATCGTGCACGAAGACGCGGCGCATTGGCGCGAGGTCCTCCTCGACCGTCAGCTGCTGCGGCTCAATGCCGGCATCTTCGTGCTGCACGCGGTGCAGATGGCGATGTTTGTGGTCGTTCCGGTGCTGCTGGTCGAACTCGGTCTGCCGCTGCCGCAGCATTGGAAGGTCTACCTGCCCGCGGTGATCGCATCGTTCGCCCTGATGCTGCCGCCGATCGTGATCGCCGAACGGCGCGGTCGAATGCGCCTGCTGCTGCTGGCCGCCGGTGTGCTGATGGCCGTGGTGCAACTCGGCCTGCGCTGGCTGGCGCCTTCGGTGGCCGCGCTTGCCGTCTGGCTGCTGGTGTTCTTCATCGCCTTCAACATCCTTGAGGCGAGCTTTCCCTCGCTGACCTCGCGCCTGGCGCCCGTATCGGCGCGCGGCCTCGCGCTCGGCATCTACAACACGACGCAGGCCATCGGGCTCGCCGTCGGCGCTGCCGCCGGCGGCTGGCTCGCCGAGCATCACGGCAGCGGCAGCGTCTTTGTCTGCGCAGCGCTGGCAATGGGCCTGTGGGTTGCCCTGGCAGCGGGGATGCGCGAAGTGCCCGTGCGGGCGCGCCGCAGCGGCCTGGCGGCGGCCGACTCCGCTCTCCGATGAGCGCTCCGGCCCGTGTCAAGGGCGAATTCCCGGGCCATCAGGCCGAAGATTCAATTCATTAGCCGGCCGACCCGGTCGGTATCATCGATTCGCACAACAACGAGGGGCCAGCGCGCAGCGGCTGCCCTGCCGATGGGAGAAGAGCAATGGCTTCAGTGAACAAGGTGATCCTGGTTGGCAATCTTGGCCGCGACCCCGAGACGCGCTACAGCCCGGACGGTGCCGCCATCACCAATGTGACGATTGCCACCAGCGACCGCTGGAAGGACAAGGCCAGCGGCGAGATGAAGGAGGCCACGGAGTGGCACCGCGTCGTCTTCTTCGGTCGCCTGGCGGAAATCGCCGGCGAGTACCTGAAGAAGGGGCGCCCGGTGTACGTGGAAGGCAAGCTGCGCACGCGCAAGTGGACCGACAAGGAAGGGCACGAGCGCTACACGACGGAGATCGTCGCCGACAGCATGCAGATGCTCGGCTCGCGCGAAGGCGCGGGCGGCGGCGACTTCGAGGATGCCGGTGCGGCCCCGTCCCGTGCGCCCGCAGGCCGCGAAGCCGGCGGACGCCCGCCAGCGAAGCAGGCGCCGAACATCGCCGACATGGACGACGACATCCCGTTCTAGGGGGGGCCGATTGAGCCGCGGCAGGGGCTGCGGCCGCGGTTCGTTCGTCCGGGCGCAGCGCTGGAAGCGGTATGGGCGGCGCTGCTGCGGCCGGGTTGAAGCGGTCCTGGACTCCGGCGCTTGTGCCGGGGGGCGGCATACCTTTCGTCCGTGACCCCGCATTCTGGGGATGGCTGGGGTATTCTGCCGGTCACGCCCGACACAGGCGCGCCGACTGCCGCCCCGTTCCTTGGACGCCTCCGACCTGCCGCCCTCCGCCGCGAGCGTATCGCTGCCCCCGGCCAGCCTTTTCGAGGCGCTGCCGGATGCGCTGCTGCGCTTTGACGCAGCGGCGCGGGTCGTCTATGTCAACCCGGCCTTCGAGCGGGCGACGCTGGTCGCCCGCCGCGCCTTGCTTGGTCGCCGTCTCGGCGAAGTCGAAGTCCTGGCGCCCTATGCCGCACTCTGGGAACAGCAGCTGCATGAACTGCTGCAGACCGAAGAGGAGCGCTGGTTCAAGTTCAGCTTCGAACATCCGCTGGGCCGCCGCCACTTCGATGTCCGGCTGCTGCTCGAGCGAGACGAAATTGCGCCCCACGTCACGGCGTTGCTGCGCGATGTGACCTACACCCGCGGCGTCATCCGTGCTTCGCGCGGCGCCGACGCGCTGGCCGAAGCGATGCTCGCCGCCGACAACGTCGGCATCGCGCTGCTCGACCGCAACCTGCGTTTGCGGCACTTCAATGGCTTCATGGAGGAACTGGCCGGCGTTGGCGCGGAACAGGCGCTCGGCCGCCGCCCCGACGAGGTCTTCGACCTGTCCGGCCTGCCCTCGGTGATGGCGTCGTTCGAGCGCATGCGAAGCGGCGTGGCGCGCAGCATCGAGCAGCACGAGTACGTGCTGCCCGCCGGTGCCCGTCCCTGGGTCCGCGAGCGGCGGACGCCGATATTCGACGCGCGCGGCTGCTTCGACGGCGTGTTCGTGCTGGTCGAGCGCATCGATCCGGCACGCCTCGCGGAATCGTCACTGTCGGCGCTGCGTGGCGCACTGGAGCAGGCGGGCGAGCTGGTTCTCGAGGTCGGGACCGACGGCGTCCTGATCGATGCCAACGAGACGGCCCTGCGGCAGCTCGGGTTGACGCGCGCCGACTTCGGCTCGACGCCGCTCGCGCAGATCGATCGCGAACTCGCCGCCGGCGAATTCAGCGCAATGGTCGAGCGGCTGAGGTTGCAGGGCGCAGAGCGGCGCGAAACCTCCTACGCGAGCCGTCTGCGGCCGGGCGCCACGCTGCCCGTCGAGGTGATCGCGCAGCGCTCCGGACAAGGCGAGCGCGAGTCGATCCTGCTGCTTGCCCGTGATATCGGCGAGCGCAAGCGCGTCCAGCTTGCGCTGCTCGAAAGCGCGGAGCGTTTCCGCTCGCTGTTCGACGAAAGCCCGGTCGCCCTGCTTCTGCTCGACGAGAACCTGCGCGTGCTGCAGGCCAACCGCGCCGCCGGCCGCCTGCTCGATCGCGCGCTGATCGATCTGGTCGGTGCCGAGGTGCCGTTCCTGCTTCAGGCCGACGATGCTGCGGCGGCCGAACGGCTGCGCCGGGGCCTGGCCGCCGAGGCACTGCCTGAGAGCGATGCGGATGTGCGCATCGTGCACGCCGATGGCCGGCTCGTGTGGGCGCGGCTGGTGGCGCGCGGCTGGCGTGCCGAGCGCAGCCG
>Ga0209253_10001249_pt1 | contig 22308 bp, 20 predicted proteins | sample FrelakmetBRP12BR_FD_187145 | JGI IMG/M metagenome (GOLD analysis project Ga0209253, IMG submission 187145) | Freshwater lake sediment microbial communities from the University of Notre Dame, USA, for methane emissions studies - BRP12 BR (SPAdes)... | ecosystem: Environmental > Aquatic >...
TTGGGATGTAGGACAGCCGCCTTGGGCGGCGCATGGTTTTAGGGCGCCTTTGAGGCGCTCACCTCATAAGCCCCCGGCTTTGCCGGGGGTCATTTAACTAGGATTGTTATCCAATTGTGAATGCGCCCCATATATAGATCAAATTTGGTTATCAATCTACTATATGCGGTATTTTGGAGTCCTATAAGCGAAAGTCCCGAGAGTGAATCGCTACGCTGGCGATGCCGCAGGCAGCGGATGACCCTCATCGTCCAGCGGGATATCGGTCCACTCATCTTTATAAATGCGCCGCAGATCGATGATGGACCAGGGCACCAGCACCAGCGCCGCCAGCAGCCAGGCGATCAGATGCCAGATCCAGCCGCCGCCGGGGATGAAGGTGGCGATCACGATGAAGCCGCCGGTGACGCCATAGAACCGGTAGGCCGCCTGTTGCGTGTAATGGCCCACCTTGGGATCGGGATGATGCCGGTTCATGGCGTACACCAGCATCGAGGCGCCGAACCAGAAAATCAGCAGGGGAAATGGCAGCAGGATCGCAACCAGGTTGCCATAATTCATCAGGGCGGCGGCCCGTTTGGCGGACGATCCGCGCGCCACCTTGCCGATGACCGTGTCTTCGCTTTGCTCCAGCATGTGCATGACTGAAATTCCTTGCATTGAAAATGGGGTGCCCGAGAGTCCTAATGCAAACCAGTTTAATAGATTGAACTTTTCGCGCTTGGCTGCACGAACATGTCCACGGTAATTGTTCCGGCGTATTCAAACTGGAGCGTGACAATCGACAGCGGCAGCGGCGCAGTCTGCCAAGGCTCGTTGCCGCGCCTGTTGCGGAGTGGCCGCCTGCCAGCGCAACCACCAGTCTTGGGTGCTGGGAGCGTAGACTGCGGCGCCGTAACCGTCCGCCGCACTCGATGCGCCCAACCCCGCGCAACCGGCGTTCAACGCCAGGATGAGGATAAGCAGCCCGCCCGTCGCCGCCTTCATGGTTTCAATCCCTCAAAACCACGCCCGCCTTTCCCATGGCCATCGCCCGATGCGGGTCGAGTCGCGCTCTCCGATTTCGCCGGCTTAGTGCCGTCGCCTTTGCCACCCCCACCGCTGCCGCCTCCACCGCTGCCGCCTCCACCACCACCGTGATGGGCATGAGCCGCGGGTAAGGTGAGAGGGTTATCCACCCCCGGCATTCCCAAGCTGAAGGCCAGTACGCCGCTCGCCAGGAAGTAGCGCCAGAGAGATCGATGGGTACGATCGACGTAATGGAGCCCACCACAGTCGCGTCGTTTGGGGTTGAACATGTTCGTGATCTCCGAAATCAATTACAGCCAGAGGGTCGGGGAAAATTGCCGAACGGGTCGGTGAACCGTGGATCACACACAAAACCCCAGTCGGTGAGGCTTTGAAGGAACGCAATGACGTCCTGTTTTTCCTGCGCGGTCAGCGTGAAACCGACGATGAGGGGGTCTTTGTACGGACTCAAGGCGCCATCTCCGGCCAGTGGCCCCTCGCTGATCAGCCGCCCGCTACGGGCATAATGGTCGATGACGCCTTCCAGATTAGTGATGGAGCCGTCATGCATGTACGGGGCAGTCAACTCGATATTGCGCAGGGTGGGTGGACGGAAACGTCCCATGTCAGACGGTTTTTGGGTGAATTCCCACAACCCCCGGTTGTTCAGGGGATAGTCGCCTGTGCCGCCGATGTTGTAGAGGCCATTGTTGAAGAAATTTGTCTGCGGAAGCGGCGTTCCCGCATGGCTGACCGACTGGCTGAAGTTAAAACCGCCGTGGCAATGAAAACATTCCATGCGCTCGGAGAAAAATAGCTCCTGGCCGCGCCGCGCCGCTTCGCTCATGGCGCCGCGATTCCCTTGAAAAGTGACCTTGTCGTAAGGCGAGTTGCCCGAGATCAGGATGGATTCGAACGCGGCGATCGCCTTGGCGACCCGATCCGCCTTGAAGGGATCGGTGTCGCCCGGATAGGCGGCGGCAAACAGTTGCTGGTACTGCGCGTCGTGGCGGAAACGATCCAGGATTTCGGTTTCATGATCGCTCCAGCCCAGTTCCAGGGGAAATTCGCCGAATATCGGGATAAGCGCCTGCGCGTGGAGCGTGGTGAGTCCCGGATTCGCCCAGTTGAAAGTGGCGTTGTAGACCACGTTGGTCAGACTCATGGCGTTGCGCGGATGATCCTCGCCGGTCGCGCCGATGGACGTCGGGCGACCATCGGTAAACGCGCGCGCCGGTTGGTGGCAGGAGGCACAGGCCATGGTCTGATTGATCGACATCCGCAGGTCGTAGAACAGATGGCGGCCCAACTCTACCTTGGCGTCGGTCAGCGGGTTATCAGCCAACTCCTTGGGCTTGGGAAACCCCGTCGGCAACGACCAGGAATAGCCCGAACTGGTGGTTGGCGGCGGCGCGGCTTCGTCCCCGCCGCCACCGCAACCTCCCGCCGCCAGCAACAGCCCCAGCACCATTGCCCAGCCTGGCGCCTGCTTCATGGCTTATGAACGCTGAACAGCCGTTGAGGAACCACCTTGGGATATTGTTCGGGAGTGGCGCCGGCCCCGGCGACATAGGTAAAGTCCAGGTTCAGGCGCGGCATGATCGGGATGCATTCAGGATCGGCGTTGCCCGACATGCAGCCCGGGGCGGTGTTTGGGGTGTTGACGACCACGTTGGACGCCTCCAGCGCCTTGCCCACGTCCATGACGATGTTATCCTTGTCCACGTCGAAGCCATCCAGGCAAAATTCGGCGATGTTCGGATAGCCGCAGGCGGCAGTGGGCGGTGCGGTGGCATCTGAACCAGGACACTCGGTGCTGCCCAGGTGGATAACGAACGACTGTTTGAGATTGCTGGGATCGCCGACGCCGTCTACCCGGATAAACTTGCGCCCGGCCCGCCAGTTCCACAGCATTCCGGAGTTGTTGAGCGGCGAGGGCGCGGTGGCGTCGTTTATATGGTTGAGACTGTAGGGAATGCCCACCTTGAAGCAGATGCCAGTGTAATTCTTGTTGGCTACGGCTCCGGTCACGAATGCATTGGTCGGCAGGGCGCCGCTGCCGCAATCTTTTCTCAGGTCCAGCAGAGCGACGTTCTGGTATTGCCAGACGCCGTCCTGATCCAGGTCCAGCGCTCGGCGACTGCCGTCGGGCTTGACGAGTTCCACATCATGGACGTAGAAGCGCCAGTCGGTGACCTGGTAAGTACCCGGTTGACCGACCCCAACATTGGCGTAGGTCGCGCCACAGACAAAGTCCTTGCCGTTGACCTCAGCCTTGAACTGCACCTTAGCCTGGCGCTCGCCTGGATCGTCATCGCCGCCGCAGCCTGTCGCCAACGCCAGTACGACGCCCAGCGCCGTGGCGCTCCGAAGAGGGAACAATAACTGCCGGTTGCGGGAGTGAGCCATGTGGAATTCTCCTGGATCGAGGTAACAGTTAGGTAGGTCCACGAAGCACGCGAGTGGTAAAGCGGTAAAACTGCACAGACAAAAACCGCGTCCGCTTTCGTGGCGGCCGACGCAATCCTAAGCCGTGGTTGGCTCACTGGGAATGCGACAAATTGCCGCACTCCCCGGGCGGAACCCTGTAATCAGTGGTGGCGATTACAGCGGACCTCCGGCTTTTTCCAGCTCAGCATAGGTGGTCGGCTGCCGCGCTGGGTCGATATCCAATCCAAGCTGCAGGGCGATTTGTGACAGCGAAAAGATGCCGCGCACCGTCGGAACACCCGTTACGGGATCGTTGTCCACCACCAGCGCGTGCTGGCGGCCGACCTGCCGCAGGGTAGCAATGATGTCGCCCACCCGTGCGTTCAGCACATCCGCCATCAGCAGCACCTCCAATTTCCGTCTGAGGGTCATAATATGAGCAACCAGCAGTTCCTCCCAAGCCCCGCCAGCCTTGGCCAGAATGCGGCTGGGCTTGTCCCCAGCAATGTCGCGGCTGGTGAGCAGTCCGATAACTTGGCCATTGATATCGCACACCAGCAGCAGGCGTACCCCGCGCTTGACCATGGTTTCCAGTGCCTTGCCGAGCGGCGTGGACAGTTCGACGGTATGGGTGGTGACCTGACTGAGATCGGTCATGACCATCGCGGCGGGGTCATCAGTGGTTACCCGCTCCGGTTTCCATTGCTTGGGACGCAAGTAACCCGTGCCGGTTTCCAGACGATGCAACGGGAGCGGCTGGTACGTTTGGGTCATCGGGATAACCTCCAGGATATAGTTCCTACCGGCAACTTAAGCACAGTACTGCTGGCCGGAAGATTGCACCTTTCAGGATTCTCCCTGGGTTGAAGTAACATGAGTTATAACCACGCAGCGCGCCGCCGGGGAAGCAGGACTGATCCACTTTACTCCGCGTCGAAATCGACGTTATTCTAAAGCGTGGCCGACACCGTGGAAATGCGGCAAATTGTCGCATACCCCAGCTTGGAGAAAGCATTAAAATGAAGTTTTTATTGCCGCCAGGCGGTGGTTACCTACCCCGGACTTAGACTGATGGAAGATCTACGACGTCTGTTGCTGCTACGCCTGCTGGTGATCCTGGGCCCCTGCGTCATGCTGCTCTGGTTGCGTTTCGGTTTGAACCCGCCCTATTCCCTGCTACCTTGGTCTATCGGATTGTGCCTGGGACTGATGGCACTGGCCTTCGCCGCGTTGCGCCTGCGCAGTCGATTGATGACACCGGTGACCGTCTGGGAGTTGTTCGCTTATCTACAACTCGACGTAGTGGCGTTGGCCTTGCTGCTGTTCTTCAGCGGCGGCGCCAGCAATCCCTTTGTTTCGCTGCTGCTGTTGCCCTTGATCATCACCGCCGCGTTGTTGCCAGCCGGCTGTGCCTGGATGATGGCGGGAGTGACGGTGGCGGTTTATACAGCCCTGATGTTCTATCATCTGCCGCTGCCTGGGATGCTCAGTGGCCATGGACCCGGCTTCCAGGCACACTTGTGGGGCATGTGGCTGGTGTTCGTCATCAGCGCCTTGCTCATCGCCGGCTTCGTGGCGCGGCTGGCGGCGGCGCTGCGGACCCGTGATCATCAACTGGCCCAACTTCGGGAGCAGGCCCTGCGCGACGAGCAGATCCTGAACCTGGGTATGTTTGCGGCCGGTGCGGCTCACGAGTTGGGCACTCCCTTGTCCACCATCGCCGTGTTGGCCAAGGAACTGGAACACACTCATGGCGGAGATGTTGCGCTGTGCAGCGACCTGCGCACTCTGCGCGCCCAGGTTGATGTGTGCAAGGCCACCCTCGGCGAGTTGTTGCGGAGCGCCGATCTGGCAGCCGACCGAGGGACGGCGCAGCCCCTGGATGAACTGCTGGAGCGCACGCGCAGCCGCTGGCAATTGATCCGCCCCCGGGTGCCCTTGCGGGTAAATTGCGCGGGACCGTTGCCGCAGCCCGCGGTAGTGGCCCCGCAAACCGTCAGCCAGACCCTGCTTAACCTGCTCAACAACGCGGCCGACGCCTGCCCAAGGGGCGTGGATCTCGACGGGCGCTGGGACGCGGGCCGGGTGGTTATCGAGATCCATGACCGGGGGCCAGGCCTGCTGCCAGAGGTAGCTCATCGCGCCGGGGACGCGTTCTTCTCTACCAAAGACGGCGGCACCGGCATCGGCCTGCTGCTGGCCAATGCTACCCTGGAGCGACTAGGGGGACAGGTTAGCCTGTGGCGCGATCCACGCGGGGGAACCTGCACGCGCATTAACCTGCCCGCGCAAATCGGCACTACCACATGAGTGCTACTGTCCGCCCCAGCCTTCTGCTGGTGGACGACGACGCCGTCTTCTGCCGAGCGCTGAGCAATGCCATGACGCGGCGCGGTTTCGTGGTGACCACAGCCCACAGCAACACCGCAGCCCTGCAACTGGCGCAGACCGAGCCTCCAGAGTACGCCGTGGTGGATCTCAATCTGGCTGGGGATTCGGGATTGATATTGATCCCGGACCTGCTCGCCCTCGACTCCGCCACCCGCATCGTAGTGTTGACCGGCTACGCCAGCATAGCCACGGCCGTAGAAGCCATCAAGCTCGGAGCAGTGAATTACTTGGCCAAGCCGGCCGACGCCGATCAGATCCTGGCAGCTTTCGCCGCCGTCGGGGGAGACTCCCAGTCACCCGTCAATGATCGCCCCCTAAGCGTCGGCCGCCTGGAATGGGAGCACATCCAACAAGTGCTGTGCAATAACGGCGGTAACATTTCCGCTACCGCCCGGCAATTGGGGATGCACCGCCGCACCTTGCAGCGCAAACTGGCCAAGCGGCCGGTAAAGGCCTAGCTCTCGGTATTTGGCCAATCCGAGTTCAACAGCGCCCCCTGATAACAGGACTTACGCAAACAACCCTTCTTCGTCATACCCGCGAAAGCGGGTATCTATTTTTTTTCAAGCGGTTACTGGATTCCCGCCTACCCGGAAATAACAGACTGCGGAAGTCCTGTGCAAGTCCACCGGGCGTGCTTGAAAGGAACACTCCGGTACACGCCGAGTTTGGCGAATACCAACTGTTAAAGCGGAACGCTGGGTTACGAGCGTCGGGTCACGAGCAGCGGCATGATGGCAAACATCCCAAGCATCACGTAGTAGACCGTTCCCGACACAGGGTCTCGGCTTACGATGTACTCAGCAATCGTTAGACCCCGCAGCCAGAGCACCAGCGTGAATTCCGCGATCAGCACGAGGGCAAGCGCGAGGCAACCCATACCCAGTCGGCTCAATGGTGCGGACGGCACCGCGAGCCGCCGAACGATCCACCGGGCTGCGACGATGATGACCACGAACATGATCGGCATCTCCATCAGCTCGGCCATTCTCATGCCGAAACGCGGGACGAGCCACAGTATCCGAATGGGTCCAAGCACGAAGCCCGCTCCGAATACGAGTGCGAAATAGAGTACGCCAGCTTTCAGGATCTGCATGATGGCTTGCCGCCTCCCAGTAGGCCCGGTCTCACCCTCGCAGTGGTCGAGTTGACTTCCTTATGGCAGAACTTGTCGGTCATTGCTTATCTCTCGAAACCGGTTTTCATCCCCCATTTAGCACTCTGCCGCCTTTAACCCATCAGGATCACTACCGCGTATGCTGACGCTGGATTTCTACCGTACCTTAGTCGCCGCTTCGCTGGTTCTCCTGCTGGGTCGCAAGGTGGTGGGCTGGGTGCCACGCCAACTGCTATCGCCAACATGCAGGCGGTTACCGACCGCTTCGGTTCATCCCATCTGGCCTTCCTGGTCGTTCCCATGGTCGGCGCGTTCTTCATCGACATCGCCAACGCCATCGTTATCAAACTCTTCTTTGCGTTGCCCCTCTTCGGCTGACGCTCAACTTCCGATGCCGGCTGATCCCGTTACCCGGCGCCGGCTCGCCCCGGCGGATATCTATCACCTGACCCTGGTGATCTATGGGCGACCATGCCCCCAGCCAATTCGTCGACAGCACTCATTAAACCGGTTCCAAAACAGCCTCTAGGTTTGATCAGCGGGCGCTTATCGCTGAATCCCAGCCCTGCTCGGCAGGGAATATATTCGTGTATTTCGTGCTGCTGCGTGCTTCGGCCATCATGTCGGCGACCGTGTCGCGCCATCTCGCATAGTGCGCCGTTTCTTTGTGGAGAGCCGCATCAGCCACCGTGCGATAGACCTCGACAAGCACGAAGCGGGTGGTGTCATCCTGCTGCTGGACCACATCAAAGCGGGCAATGCCAGGCTCTTGAACGCTGTGACGGGCATTGTCAAGGCTGGCCGCCTTGAATTCCTCGATCCGATCGGGTTTAACGTGGACAAAGACATGAACGATAAACATAATGCCTCCTGAACTGTTGGATAATGGCACCCTAGGCACCATAGCAAGATGTAGAGCAACACCATCAGCTTGCAAGTCCAATTTGCGATTTTTAGGAATTGTCTTTCAGTCGTCACCCGCTTCCGGCAACCAATCGCCAGCCTCTATCACAATTATCCCCACAGCCCACGTTTCAAAGAGGTACTCACGATGGGGGAAAAAACGTATCTTGCCACCGGCGCCGCCGCCCAGCTACCGCGCCGCGCGCTCGGGAGACCTCCGCCGCGCGCTGGGCAATCCCGGTTGGCCGCGAGAGGCGCTGGATATCCAGGCACGGATGGGCTTTGCGGATGGACTGCGTGAACTGATCAGGATCGGTTGATCTGCTTTCCAACAATTTTTCAAAACCGAATCGCATTGAAACTCATACCCCTGTAGTTAAAGTATTGTGAATATAGTTAAACAGATAATAACTCTGGCAGAGACCAATAATTTATCGCCAAGATTCCGTTTTTTTCTCATCAATCTATCCGGACTTGCGATAGATCTTGGAGTTTTCGGTCTTCTCCATAGCCAAGATTTTTCATTGAGTCTTGTTCACATCGCAAGCTTTCTGATAGCGTCGGGAATCAGCTTTTTTTTAAATTCCAGGTGGTCATTTAAAAATACACTCACGGAAAATAAAGCATATCGTTTCCTGCAGTTTATTATCGTCACTCTGTTGGTATTATTTTTACGCGGTGGAATATTGGCATCTTTGCTGCAGTTCTTCGATTCCTCGCCTTGGTTGGCAATTGTTATTTGTGTATTTGCATCTTTCGTATTCAATTGCATTGGTAATGCTGGTTACGTTTTCCCGCAGCAAACAAACTATATTCAACCAGAAGCCAAATGGTATTACTTTACTATTGGAATCATTATATATACAATATTATTGCGATTATTTTATCTTGGCTCGCCAGAACTTTTTTTCGAGGAAGCTTATTATTGGAATTACACCAAACATCTAGATATTGGATATTTGGATCACCCCCCTATGGTTGCTTGGATTATATGGCTGTTCACGAAATTAATGGGGGATATAGAGTTTGCCGTTCGCTTCGGCGCCTTTACATGCTGGCTGATTGCAGCCTATTTTTCCTATAAACTGACAAGCCATATATATGGTAAGCCAGTAGCCCATAGGGCAATCTTGCTTATTGGAATACTACCGTTTTATTTCGCTGTTGGACTGGTGATGACCCCCGACGCTCCTTTGATAGCCTGTTGGTCGGCAGCGCTTTACTTTTTGTATAGGGCACTGATCGATGAGCGGCGAGCGGCCTGGTTAGGAGTGGGAATAACTATTGGACTTGGACTGCTTTCAAAATATACAATTATTCTTCTAGGGCCAGCCGTGCTGCTGTTCATTCTTATGGATCGCCATTCCAGAAAATGGCTGCTTAAGCCAGAGCCTTATCTGGCAGCAATCATTGCTGTTATCCTGTTTTCACCAGTTATCCTCTGGAACGCCGAGCATGAATGGGCCTCGTTTGCATATCAGGGCTCAAGTAGATTAGCAGGTCATTCTAACTTTAGCTTTCCCGAGTTGATCGGCAGTATTATCTTTTTAATAACGCCAACAGGATTTTTGTCGGTCATCGTAATCCTGTTATACAAGAAAGCTTTCCTATCCAAGCATGCTTCACTTTCAGTTAACGGTACGGAACGCGGCTACAAACTACTGATAACACTTACGCTGTTTCCAGTAGCAGTGTTTACAGGACTGAGCCTGTTCAGAGAGATCAAATTCCATTGGACAGGTCCTTGCTGGCTAGGCATCGTACCTTGCGTGGCAGTTGTCGTAATGCATAACGTCCGCCTCAGTACTCATAAACTCTTTGAATTTAATCAACGTGCATGGCCAGCGACGATTATCATCTGTCTTCTTTGTTACGGCACCTTTTTGCACTATTTAGAGCTGGGATTTCCTGGTATACCTTACCCTCAACGGTTTCACTTGCTAGGATGGGAAGGTTTTGGGCGTGAAATCGAAGCAGTCGTAAATGAATTTGAACACGATACGGGTGAAAAACTACTTGTTGTCGGCATGGATAGAAACAGAATTGCTAGCGGGCTTGCATTTTATTGGACTAAAACCATCGAGCGTTCAACTGATGCGGTAACCCAGGATCCCATACTGCAAACCTCAGGCCCGCACCTGTTCGGAATGAATAGCCTAATGTATAAATATTGGTTTCCCAGCAAGGATCAAAATAATAAAAGCATGTTGCTCATCAGTAGCAACATTTCCACCTTAACCAGCGATAATGTCCGTTTACATGTGCAGCACGTTGGAGATATTAAAGAGATAAAGATTTTTAAAAATGGCAAACAAGCAGGTCATTATTATTACTGTTTAGTACGCGGCTATCAAAGCGAAATACCTGCGGGCAACGCGCCCGAAATTCAAACAATTGATTAATTATATCGACTATCACGAGTTCCTTACAAACAAGAAATTATGGCTTTTATCTTAACCGATTCAATAAAATTATTGATTCGCATCCTGGTAACCGTATCGATTTTTACCCTTATTCTGCGTTCGGTTGATATCAATCAGATATGGGCGACAGTCGAACAGGCTAAGCCAGCACTCCTCCTAATAGCCATATTGATGCAATTTGGCAGCACCACAGTAGCGGCTTATCGCTGGCAACTGATCATGCACAACCTGCATTTCGGCCAGTCATTTTCGTTTTACTGGCGCTGTTATTTCAAAGCTATGTTTTTTAACCAGGGCCTGCCCACCAGCATTGGAGGCGACGCGTTAAGAGTGCTGGAAGTTGCTCGCCAGGGATTTCGCAAACGAGATGCTCTGTACGGTGTGATGCTGGACCGACTCGTTGGGCTTGCCGCGTTAATGTTGCTAAACATCGTCGCGTATGTTTTCAATCCCGGCCTGCTCCCGATACAGGTGTATCACTTTACTGTGTGGCTAATGATTGCCGGGCTGATAAGCTTTGTAGGTGTATCGCTGTTAAGGCGTCTACCCTGGCTTGATAACTATCCCAAACTGACTGTCGTAAAGACCCTATCAGTGAAGCTACACGAAGCATTTTTGACCAATCGCGCCCACCTGATTGTCTCCTCGCTGCTGATTCACTTGCTGGCCATGGTGGGCTGGTTCGCTACCGGTTGGGCGTTGGGTCTTCGCTATGATCTGGTTACCTATTTTGTCATCGTGCCGCCAGCGATTCTCTTGACAGTCATTCCCATTTCCTTGGCCGGTTGGGGAATACGCGAGGGCGTTATGGTGACATTATTTGCCATGATCGGCGCTGATAAGGCAGCAGTATTGGCCCTGTCCATTTTGTATGGACTGACGCTTATCATTGTCAGTCTGCCTGGATTTGTCATGTATCTTAGCGCTCGTCAACGATCATCCTCGATAAGCGAGTAAGGCCGAGGTGAACCAAGATTGTTGATATCCCTTCCAGATTCATTGCCGATACTAAGCAGACGCCATGAAAATTGACACCATGCGGAAAGTGGATTACTTCGCTGGGATGCCACTGTGCTTTCTAGCCACGCTGCTAATCCGCTTTTTCAAACTGTTTGCTGGGCAAAAATCCCAGCCCCCTAAAAAGGTATTGTTTGTTGAGCTATCTGAGATGGGCAGCGCTATTCTGGTGGATCCCGCGATGAGAAAAATACAGCGGGAAGGGAATGCAGAACTGTTTTTTGTGATTTTCAAAACCAATGCCGCAAGTTTGCGGCTCTTGAATACAGTACCTTGGCCGAATGTATTTCTCATCCGCGAAGATGGATTTATGAACCTCGCTGTCGATAGTCTGCGCTGTCTTTTTTGGGCGCGTCGGCGAAAAATAGATACGGTCATTGACCTGGAGTTATTCTCTCGCTACAGCGCATTGCTGACCGGTTTATCCGGTGCGGTGAACCGGATTGGTTTCCATGGTTTTTACAACGAAGGGCTATACCGAGGCGATATGTTGACTCGCCGGGTTGCCTATAACCCACATCTACACATTGCAAAAAATTTTATCGCGCTGGTTAACGCTGCTTTAGCGGACAGGGAGGAACGGCCGTTTTCAAAAACCTGGATCGACGACAACGAAATCAAACTGGCCCGCGCCGACGTGAGCGACAGCGCGCTCGTGGCGATGCGTAATCGCATCCGTAGTGAGTATCCCTCCTATGCTGAGCATCGCCATAGCATCGTACTGATCAATCCCAATGCCAGCGACCTGCTACCCCAGCGGCGCTGGATGCCCGACTACTTTGTCGCTGTCATGCGCGGTTTACTGGCTGAATACGAGGATCTGCTGGTTATGATAACGGGGGCTCCGGCGGAGCGTGCGGAGGCGGAGACATTAAAACAGCAGGTGCAGCATCCGCGTTGCGTTAATTTTGCTGGCTGCCAACGGCTGGAAGAATTACCGGCACTGTACCGAATCGCCGAGGCGATGCTGACGAATGACTCGGGACCAGGGCATTTCTCCGCGGTCACCAATTTGCGCACCTTCGTCCTCTTTGGCCCGGAGACCCCGCACCTTTATGGCTCGCTCGGCAACAGCACGCCGATCTATGCGGGTCTTGCCTGTTCACCCTGTGTAAGCGCAGCAAACCACCGTAAAACGCCCTGTACCGATAATGTGTGCCTACAGGTAATCAAACCGGAAGCGGTGCTGCAGCATTTGCGTGCCGCGCTCAGCCAGGCGAAATGACATAGGCGGCTTCACCTCCCGGCAGTTCCAGCTTGAAGGTCGAACCCTGCCCCGGTTCGCTTTCCACCCATATACGTCCACCATGGCGCTCCATGATGCGTTCGCTGATGGCCAGTCCCAGACCGGTGCCCTTGGGTTTGCCAGCGTGCTGATCGCTGACTTGGTGGAACTTCTCGAAGATTAACTGCTGCTGATCGAGGGGAATGCCCGGACCATTGTCCTGAACTTCGATGCGGACATGATCGTAGTCGGGTAGTAAACGGACAGCCACGTGGCCAGTCTTATCGGGACAGAACTTGACGGCGTTGGAAAGCAGATTGATGACCACTTGAGTAAGCCGGTCATGATCGCCGGCCACCACGATCGGCCCATCGCCCAACTCCTCTTCGATGGCGATGGCCTTGTCCCGAAATAACTGGCTGCTGGCGTTGATAGCGTCCTGCACCAGCGCCTGCAAATCCACCTGCTCGATCCGCCAGTCGACCCGCCCTGATTCCAGCTTGGCCAGATCCAGCACTTCGTTAATGAAGCGGGTCAGGCGCTCGCTCTCCTTGACGATGATGCCTAGAAACTGGTTGTGTTGCTCGGCTTCCATATGTGGGTTGGACAGGAGAATCTCCGAAAAGGCGCGGATGGAGGTCAAGGGGGTGCGCAGTTCATGGGTGACGGTGGAGATGAACTCGTCCTTGAGCTGATCGAGTTCCTGCAAGCGTTTGTTCGCTTCTCGCAACTCGGCGGTGGCGGACTCCAGTTCCTGGGATTTCTGCTCCAGGCGGCGACTGTACTCGATGGCTTGGGAGCTTTCGTCCAGGATAGTCATGACCTCATCAATGCTGAGCACCTCGCCCATCACGATGGAAGATACCATCACCCGTGCCGAGGCGGAGCCAATGGCGCCCGCCAGCAGGCGCTCGGTATAGTTAATCAGCTTGGAATCGGCCTGCAGCGGATTGCCACCATGGCCCCGGGCATAGCTGGCGAAGGCCTTGTCGGCTTGTTGCGGACCGATAAAGCGGGCCAGCAGATCGTAGAGTTGCGCGGTTTCGGCGACGCCGCGCCAGAGCAGCGAATCGCCATCGTGTCGGTCAAGCTCGAATACATTAACAAACTGGCTGCCCTGCACCTGTTCGATGGCGTCCTGGCGACCGATCAGGGAACACAACACGAGGCCGCCGATATTGACCAGCATGCTCCAAAATAGCGTATGGGAGTAAGGGTCGAGGCCCTTCAATCCCAATAACTGATAAGGCTTGAGCAGTTCCAGGCCGAACGGACCCTGCTCGATAAACTGCATGTCAAGCCAGCCGGACAGGGCGAAGGCGGGCAGCAGCAGTGTATACGACCAGATTACGAAACCGCTGCCCAACCCGACCAGGGCCCCCAAACGGCTAGCCCGTTTCCAATAGATACCGAGCAGGATCGCCGGGGCGAACTGGGCGGCGGCGGCGAAGGACACCAAGGCGATGGTCACCAGGGCGTAGGACTCGCCGATGAAGCGGAAATATAGATAGCCCAAGATTATCATCAGGGCGATGCTGCCGCGGCGAATGCCCAGCAGGAGCCCACTTAGATTGGTCCGTTCGGTGAGCCGCAGCGCCTTGATTCGCAGCAGCACCGGCATCACCAGATCATTGCAGATCATGGTGGACAGGACGACGGTCTCGATGATGATCATGCTGGTGGCGGCGGACAGCCCCCCCAGAAATACCAGCAGGGCCAACGCCTGTTGTTTTTCGGCCATGGGCAGGGCCAGCACGAAGGTATCGGCATCCACGGACTGGCCGGCAAATGTCAGCAGACCGCCCAGGGCGATTGGCAAGACGAACAGATTGATGACCAGCAGATACAGCGGAAACAGCCAGGTCGCCTTAAGGATATGTGCCTCATTGACGTTCTCCACCACCAGGATTTGGAATTGCCTGGGCAGGAACAGAATGGCCATCATGGATAGAAAGGTCAGCGATAGCCAGCCCGCATAGCCGCCCGGCACCGCCTCGAAGCGCATCAGCCGGGCGAGCTCTGGATGCGCGGCCGCGCGCGCAAAGACGTCCCCCAAACCATCGAACAGGCCGTAAGTCACGAAAATCCCGACGGCCAGAAACGCCAGCAGCTTGACCAGCGATTCAAAGGCCACTGCCGCCACCAACCCCTCATGGCGCTCGGTGTTATCGATGTGGCGGGTGCCAAATAGAACTGCAAAGGCGATCAGCACCAGGGCGATATAGAAGCTGGAATCGGCCCAGATGGGCTGCCCACTGAAGGTGACCGGCGTCAGCACGTCGGGATACTGGCGCAGCACGTTAAAGCTGGTGGCGATTGCCTTCAATTGGATGGAGATATAAGGCATGATGCCTATCACTGCGATTACCGTAACCAACCCCCCTAACCGGCCGCTCTTACCATAGCGAGAGGCGATGAAATCGGCGATGGAGGTGATACGGTGAACTTTGGTAATGCGCACGATGCGGCGCAGCACAAACCAAAACAGCACGGCCATGAGGGTAGGCCCGAGATAGATGGGCAGAAACCCGATGCCGCTGGAAGCCGCCCGACCGACGCTACCGTAAAAGGTCCAGGCGGTACAGTAGACGGCGATCGACAGGGTATAGATGTAGGGATTGGCGATGATGGAGCGGCCGGCATCGGCCCGCCTATCGCCGTAATAGGCAACCCCGAACAGCACCCCCAAGTAAGCCAGCGCGCTGACGATGATTATCCAGTCTTTTAGCATTTAAGGCTCGGCCCTGCCGTTGGTGCGTGACTCGGACCCTTCCACGAGACGGGCCATCAGCGCGATGATGACCAGCCAGACTACGAATATATACAGATACAACAGGGGAATCCCCAAGGGCAGCAGCAGCCAGTCCACCAGGGATAACAGGGGATAGGTCAGGGCCAGCGCGCCGACCACGAACAGGACGACGAGGCATTCCTTGCGCTGTTGTTCTGACATCATGACGCCTACCCTCATCAATCGTACTTGCGCCTACTCCCACGCCGGGGAACACTTCGCTCAAAAACGCGCCTGCTCCTTGCGTACTTCCACCATCTTCTCCGAAGCCTCCAAAGCCTGCCCCAAGGTCTTGACGCCCTGCGCCTCCAGCAAGTCCAACAATTTGACAAATACCTGGGCGGTCACCAGGGTATCACCCAAGGCATTATGACGGTCATGCACATCCACGCCTAAACGGTCGGCGATGGCGTCCAGGTCATGTTGTTCGGTATAGTCATGCAGAAAGCCCGACAATAACAGGGTATCCAGCACAGGATTGGGGAAACGCACGCCGGTGCTAGCCTCCTTGAGCTTGAGAAATTTCATGTCAAAGGCGGCATTATGAGCAACTAGCACCGTGTCATCCTCCTCGACAAACGCCTTGAATTGAGGCAGCACCACCTGAATGGGCGGTTTATCCTTAACGTGTTGGTCGGTAATACCGTGAAAGCGGATGGATGCCTTGGGAATAGTCCTACCGGGGTTGACCAGTTGATTAAACGTCTCGCCGAGCAGAATGCGTTTATTCACGATGCGTACCCCGGCGATTTGAATGATTTCGTCGCCTTTGGAGGGTCCCAACCCCGTGGTTTCGGTATCGAAGACCACATAGTTGAGACTAGTCAGCGGCCGCTCCGCGAGTTCTCCTAACTGCGCCGTATCCTGGCCCAAGGTAAAGTCGTAAAATTCCGGGCGTTCCGGCAGCACTGTGCCACGATCCTGCCACTGCCGCCGTGAGGCCGGCAAGGGCAGACGCAACAGAGAATATCCCGGTTGCCGATGCGGCTGGCTCCATAGATCGCTGTTATGACGGCGCAGCACCTCGCCTACCGTGGCGGCGCCCACGATATCCTGCACGCTGTCGCTCAGCCAGCCTTCGATACAGTGCGCCGACACCGGCTTACCCGCCCAGATGATATCCAGATAGACCCGGCGATTCCCCAATAGGCATTCGATTTCAAACCGATCACTGCACCCGCGCTCGGCAAGCTGAGCGATCAGATACTTGAGCAGCAGCATGATTGAATGGTTGTCCACGTTCAGCCACAGCGGCATACCGATCATGGTTACTTGAGGACCACCGCGCTGTTCAAAATAACGCATCACACTGCCCGCCAAGTCGGCAGAATACAGATCATTCATGGGCCAGCGGGTGGCGAACAGGCGGCGCAGATCGTGCGCGAGGTCCTGTAGGCGCTGGCTGAGGATTGCGCTTTCATCGACGATCACCTGCTGGAAGATCTGCCGTTGGGTTGGTTCCATATCGGCAAAGCGCGACATGTTTTCCGCCGCCGCCCGCAGATTGGCCAGAGGTTGAAGCAATTCCTCGGTCCAGGTCTTGAGCAGGGGCTGGTCGATGCGGGCTTGTTCCGCCAGGCTGGTGACATCGCGAAAGGTGATGACGAAAGCGGACGTTAACTCGGTCGTGGTGGGTAGCAGGCTCATGCGGCAATGCAGCATATACTCGTCACCCACCGTGGCGCACATGAATTCGGCGTCGTTGACAAACGCATTAGCGGTGGTGGAATGCTGCTGCCGGTAATATAACAATTCCAAGGTGCTCTCGATGGGTGCCCGAGTCCATAACCGGTACAGGGAGCGCCCCAGTCCCAAGGCATCGCGGTTCGGCAACAATTTCATGGCCGCGGGGTTATAGAGCAGGATGCGGGCATCGGCGTCGCAGACCAGCACGCCTTCGGAAATCTCCCGCAACACCACTTCCAGGCGGAATTTTTGCTCCTCGATCTCCCGTATGCCGGTAGCCATGGCGGAGGTCACCTCGCGGCGGGCCCTGTGTAGCGCCTCGCCCAATTCATGCAGGATCTTGGGAAAATCCCCCAACAGGTGGGAGCGAGGCAGTTCCAGTTGATAGCCTGGGTTGCTGCGAGTGATGATGCGGGTACCGTGGGCCAGCGCCCCCAGCGGTATCAAGCAATGCCAATCGATGACAGCCCAGATGGCCGCCAAGCCCGCGATCAGCAGGAAGCCCCCGCTCAGGATAAAGATCAGGGTCTGGGATTGCAGATAGGCATCCGGGACCAAATTTGGCAATTGCCAAACAGCGATGCCCAGCAATGCCCCCGCCAGCAGCAAGGGGACTAACAATAGTGACCAAAATACCGCCCGATTACTCATGGCGGACCTTTGTTAGCATCCGCTTGGCTGGCAGCCTTAGGAGGCACTGGCAAGCAGTTCATGCACTTTTTCCACTACTTCCTGCGTAGAGAAAGGTTTGGTTATGTAATCATCGGCCCCCAGAGCCAGTCCTTTCTCCCTCTCCACCTCCCGCCCCTTGGCGGTCAGCATGATAATGCGCACAGCCTTGCAGGCCGGATTGTCCCGGATGGACTGACATACTTCATAACCGTTCTTGCGCGGCATCATCACGTCCAGCAGTACCAGGTCGGGACACTCTGCCGCCACCGCCGCCAGGGCCGCTTCCCCATCCGCGGCGGTGCGCACGTGAAATCCCGCCTGCTTCATCAGGAACTCCAGGGAAAGAACGATATTCGGTTCATCATCGACTATTAGGATTTTGCTCGCCATCGTCACTCCTGGTTATCAAGGCACCCCGTTAATGCCGCTACTTTTCAGGTGGCTGGTTTCCCGGTGCTTCCTTGCTTGCGCCGTCAGCCTTGGCAAAGGCATCCCAAAAGGTCTTTTGCAGCATTTCCATGGACTGAACCTGCGTGGGGAACAATGGTTTCAACACGGTCATGGCATCGAAACCAGTCACTCCTTTTTGCATGTTGTCACGGATAATTTGCAGAACCTCATCCTGCAAAGGTTGTACATTGGGCAGGCCGAGAAACTGGCGCATCTCTTGAGCCGTAGCTTCAACGTTAACGTTTATTTTCATCGGATCATACTCATCGTCGGGTTGCCCGCCAGGATTTTGCGTAGGGGTAGTGCTAACGATAAATCATAGCAAGGTATGGGCGTATCTTCTCCCCGACAGTGTTATATAGTTAGTATTCTAGGTATTAACTACAACAGCTTAAAGAGCAGTGCCCCGTAGCCCGCTCCGGCAGAAGCAGGAAAGCGGGCGGTAAGCGGGACGAAACTCCTGGCAGGGAGGCGCTACACAGGGATAGCCTGCATTCCGGCGCTGCGGCGATGTGACCCGCGTTTGAGATGCACCAGCAATAGGGAAATGGCTGCCGGCGTCACGCCGGGAATACGCGCCGCCTGCCCGAGCGTGGCGGGGCGTTGTTTAGCGAGCTTCTCTCTTACCTCGGCGGACAAGCCGCGTACCTGTCCGTAATCCAGGTCCACCGGCACCCCGAGTTCTGCATGGCGGCGGCTGCGCTGGATCTCGTCCTGCTGGCGGTCGATGTAACCGGCGTATTTGCTCTGAATATCCACCTGCTCGGCAACCGTGGGGTCGCTGACGCCGGGGCCAACGCCAGGTAATCTCATCAGCGCCGCATAGCTCACCGCCGGGCGGCGCAGCAACTCGCTGGCGCGGGCCTCCCTAAGCAACGGCCCTTGCAGTAGCTGCTGGGCCTCCGCATCGCTCAGTTGGGCTGGCCGCACCCAGGTATCCACCAGCCGTTGCCGCTCACGCTCGATGGCCTCGCGCTTGGCTTCGAAAACCTGCCAGCGCGCCTCGTCCACCACTCCTAAGTGGCGGCCAAGCTCGGTAAGCCGCAAATCGGCATTATCCTCGCGCAGCAACAGCCGGTGTTCGGCGCGGCTGGTGAACATGCGGTAAGGTTCACTGGTGCCTTTGGTGATGAGATCGTCAATCAGCACGCCCAGGTAGGCTTCATCCCGGCGCGGATACCAGGATTCACGGCCCTGCACGCCGAGGGCGGCGTTGATGCCCGCCAGCAGACCCTGGGCAGCCGCCTCTTCATAACCCGTGGTGCCATTGACCTGGCCGGCCAGAAACAGGCCAGCCAGGTGGCGGCTCTCCAGCGAGTAGCGCAGGTCGCGGGGATCGAAGAAGTCATATTCGATGGCATAGCCGGGCCGGGTGATATGGGCGTCCTCCAGGCCCTCGATAGAGCGCACCAGAGCGAATTGTATATCGAAGGGCAGGCTGGTGGAGATGCCATTGGGATAGACATCAAAGGTGTTGAGGCCCTCCGGTTCCAGGAAGATCTGGTGGGATCCCTTGTCGGCAAAGCGAACGATCTTGTCCTCCACCGAGGGACAGTAGCGCGGCCCCACCCCCTCGATAATGCCGCTATACATGGGCGAACGGGACAACCCCGAGCGGATGATTTCATGGGTGCGTTCGTTGGTGCGGGTGATCCAGCAGGAAATTTGTGGCGGATGCTCCGCCGCCGAACCGAGATAAGAAAATACCGGGGTGGGGATATCCCCGGGTTGTTCTGTCAGCCGACTATAGTCGATGGAACGGCCATCGAGACGCGGGGGGGTGCCGGTCTTGAGCCGGCCCACCCGCAAGGGCAGTTCCCGTAACCGGGCAGCCAACGCATTAGCCGGTGGATCACCGGCCCGGCCGCCTTCGTAGTTATCCAGTCCCACATGGATACGCCCCGCCAGGAAAGTGCCCGTCGTGAGCACGACGGCACCGGCAGCGAAGCGGATACCGGTTTGCGTGACGACACCCACCACGCGCTCGCCTTCCACGATCAAATCGTTGGCCGCCTGCTGAAAGACCTGCAAGTTGGGCTGATTCTCCACCAGGGAACGCACCGCGGCTTTGTACAATACTCGGTCGGCCTGGGCGCGGGTGGCCCGTACCGCCGGCCCTTTGCGGCCGTTAAGAACGCGGAACTGGATACCGCCACGGTCGGCGGCGCCGGCCATCACCCCACCCAGGGCATCGATCTCCTTAACCAGATGCCCCTTGCCGATACCGCCGATGGCCGGATTGCAGCTCAGCTGTCCAACCGTTTCGATATTATGGGTCAGCAGCAAGGTGCGCAGGCCCATGCGCGCCGCCGCCATGCAGGCCTCGGTGCCGGCATGGCCGCCGCCAATCACAATCACATCAAAATGCTTTGGATAATGCATAATACTGATCCACCTGGAAATTCAAATAGTCGAGCATTTTAGACGGGATTTGGGAGGGTGGATAGATAGCTTTGGCGCTTGCCAGCTTGAAAGGATTGCCTAATGCAAGCATAGCTGGAAGGGTCTGCGATTGCCTCGCGTGCTGTTAGCGACAGGGTCATTGCATAACCCCCACAGGCTAATGGGTAGTGACATCGCGACCTTTGAAAGAACACTGATTAGAATGACGCGGTGCCATGGAGAACACGACGCCCGGATCGCGAATATCATGCGAGTAACCGGGGGGCGCCGCCGAGCGAATGCCCGGTGGTTGAAATTGCTCCAGGCCTGGCCTACCATCTGCATCCTGCGGCGTTTGGTCATCGACGCTTACACGCACAGCTTGAAGCCGAATCTGACATCGTGTGCATCCGTTTTTCTTCCTTCCAACGGCTAGGCGCTTGGGAAATCCAGAAATTTACTACTTTATTACGAAAGCGACCAGCTATTCGCACTGTCGGAGTTACTGCATCGGCGCATGCAGGTCTGGGGGTTGACAGATGATCCAGATTGCGATGCTCCCTAGTGACCGCGTGATGCTCGCGAGCGTTCAGGGCCTGCGCGGCTTGGCGTTGTTGGCGGTCGTGCTTGGTCATCTGTCCTTTGTCGAACTCAAGTACGGCCAAGTCGCGCTAGTGCTCTACCCGTTGCCATTCAAGACTCATGGCCACGCGGCAGTGGATACCTTCTTCGTGATCAGCGGATTTTTCATCGTTTACACGACGCGCGGCTGGTTTGGCAGCGCGCGCGGCGTGTTAGCGTTTGCCTACCGCCGCTTCACACGCATTTACCCCCTGTGGTGGTTCTATTCGCTGCTGGTGCTGCCGGTCTTCCTGTTCCATCCGCACATGGTAAACAGCGCAGACGGCAACCAGGTCAACCTATTCACTTCCTTCCTGCTCCTCCCCGACCGACACTTGCCGTTGATCCCGGTTGGCTGGTCATTGGTCCAAGAGATCTACTTCTGCGCCGGGTTCTCGCTGCTCCTGTTTCTCCCGGAGCGCCGCTTGCCGTATGCGCTGCTCGCCTGGGCGAGCTTCGATCTAGCGATGATCGCGCTGCAATTAGCGATCGAGTCTTCTAATCCATGGCTAAAGCTCCTTGGCAGCCCGCTGAACCTGGAATTTCTGATGGGCGCCGCGGTGGCGCTGGTGGCAGAGCAGCGCCTGCTCAAGCGCCCGGCACTGGCTATCGCGATCGGCCTCATCCTTTCTTTCGGCGGCTACCAGATGTACGTATCAGTTACCGGGAATCTTCTTGTTGACGAATTTAATCGGGTTCTCCTCTATGGCGTGCCGGCCTGCCTTTATGTTTACGGCCTCGTCTCGCTCGAACTGTCCGGACAACCTGGGCCGTTGAGCCGTCTGAAGTGGATGGGCAATTCGTCTTACTCCACCTATTTAGGGCATGTTCTGGTGATCTCGGGACTCGGGCGGCTGTGGGCGCAGATTGGAGTGCCAGGCCACCTACCGCACGCGCTGTTCCTTGCCGTTTGCCTCATTGCGTCTTTTGTCGCGGGTGAACTGAGCTATCGCTATCTGGAGAAACCGGTGCTGCGTTTCGCAAAGCGCTACGATCCTTCGCGCCGCACCGTGGCTTCAGAAGCGCTGGCGAAGCCTGCTGTCCTGGTTCAAGCGCGACCTGCATTTGCTGCCGAGACGACTACAAAACCAGCAACGCTTGCCGCCTCTCCATACGGTCATGAGAAACTGATAGGTGATAACATTAATAAATAATACCACTTGCCAATAGGTTTTAATATTTAAGTGCGGCT
>Ga0209253_10001250_pt1 | contig 22307 bp, 23 predicted proteins | sample FrelakmetBRP12BR_FD_187145 | JGI IMG/M metagenome (GOLD analysis project Ga0209253, IMG submission 187145) | Freshwater lake sediment microbial communities from the University of Notre Dame, USA, for methane emissions studies - BRP12 BR (SPAdes)... | ecosystem: Environmental > Aquatic >...
CCGCTCTCCGTCGGCGGCGACCACTCGATCACCTACCCGATCCTGAAAGCGCTGGGGCGCGACCGCCCGGTGGGCATGGTGCACATCGATGCGCACTGCGACTCGGCGGGCGAATACGAAGGGTCGAAGTTCCACCACGGCGGACCGTTCCGGCAGGCGGTGCTGGACGGCGTGCTCGACCCCGAGCGCTCGATCCAGATCGGCATCCGCGGCGGCGCCGAGTACCTGTGGGAGTTCTCGTACGAATCCGGGATGACCGTTCTGCACGCCGAGGAGGTGGTGGAACTGGGGCCGGCCGCGGTCGTCGCGAAGGCCCGCGCCGTCGTGGGCGACGGGCCGACCTACGTGACGTTCGACGTCGACGGCATCGACCCCGGCTTCGCGCCCGGCACCGGTACGCCGGAAGTGGGCGGCCTCACGCCGCGCGAAGCGCTGGCGATCCTGCGCGGACTGGCCGGCATCGACATCATCGGCGGCGACGTCGTCGAGGTGGCGCCGCAATACGACGCCACCACCAATACCGCGCAGGTCGGCGCGCAGATGCTCTTCACCGAGCTGTGCCTGATCGCCGCCAACCCGAAGCGGGAGCGGCGGACATGAGCGAGCGCCGCCTCTGGGGTGCGCGCTTCCGCTCTGCGCCGGATCCGGCGCTGATGCGACTGTCCGGCTCGCCCGCGAGCCATTACCGGCTCACGCCCTGCGATCTCGTGTCCTCGCAGGCGCACGCCCGCGAGCTGCGGCGCGCCGGGCTCTTGACCGAAGCCGAATGCGCGACGATCGTCGCCACGCTCGACGGGATGCGTCGCGAGTTCGGCGCGGGCGAGCTTTCCCCGTCCGCCGGCGACGAAGACGTCCACACGTTTCTCGAGCGCGTGCTGGTCGAGCGGCTCGGCCCCCTCGGCGGCAAGCTGCGCGCCGGACGCTCGCGCAACGATCAGGCGGCGAACAACCTGCGGCTTTACCTGCGGTCCTCCGCGCGCGAGCTCGTCGGTGCCCTGCTGGCGCTGCAGGACGCGCTGACCGCGCAGGCGGCGCAGCACGTCGAAACGCTGGCCCCGGGGTTCACGCACCTGCAGCCGGCGCAGCCCATCGTCTTCGCGCACCTGCTGCTGGCGCACGCGCAGGCGTTCCTCCGCGATGCCGACCGCATGATCGACTGGGACCGGCGCGCCGCGCGCTCGCCGCTCGGCGCCGCGGCGCTCGCCGGGTCCGCGATCGCGGTGCATCCGGAGCTCTCGGCGTCCGAGCTCGGTTACGACGCTCCCTGCGAGAACTCGATCGACGCCGTGGGCGGCCGCGATCACGTCGCCGAGTTCCTGTTCGTGACGGCCATGCTGGGTGTCAACGTGTCGCGGCTGGCCGAGGAAATCGTCCTGTGGTCGTCGCGGCAGTTCGCCTTCGTCGAGCTGGACGACGCGTTCACGACCGGCAGCTCGATCATGCCGCAGAAGAAGAATCCCGACATCGCCGAGCTCGCGCGGGGCCGGTCGTCGCGCCTCATCGGCGCGCTGACGACGATGCTGGTCGCCCTGAAGGCGCTGCCGTTCTCGTACAACCGCGATCTGGCCGAGGACAAGCACGCTGCCTTCGAGGCAATCGACGCGCTCGCCGCCGTGCTGCCGGCGATGGCGGGCCTCGTGCGAACGCTGCGCGTGCAGACCGACGAGCTGAGGCGCCAGTCGGTGGCCGGCTTCACGCTGGCGACCGAAGTGGCGGACTGGCTCGCAAGGCGCGGCGTGCCGTTTGCCACCGCGCACGAGATCACCGGTGCGCTGGTCAGGCGGTGCGAGGACCTCGGCGTGGGGCTCGCCGAGATCGGCGACGCCGACCTGCAGGCCGTCGATCCGCGCCTCACGCCCGACGTCAAGGCCTGCCTGACCCCGGAAGCCGCGGTCGCCGCGCGCGTCGGTCACGGCGGCACCGCGCCGGTCCGCGTCCGCGAGCAGCTCGATCGCCTGTCCGGCAGACTGGACGCGCAGCGCCGATGGGCGGCGAGCCGCGCCGGTCCGAGCGGGTGAGCCCGGCGCCATGACCGATCGACCTGCCGCGATCGAAAGCCCGGCGGAAGTCCTTTCGATCGCGCACCTCAAGCTGGTGCGCCGCGTCTTCTACGGCCGCTGGATCGCCGCCGCCCTCATTCTCACGGCCTTCGCGTTCCTGATCCACGCGTTCGCGAACGGCCAGATCGCGTGGAAGGTCGTCGGCGAGTTCTTCACCGCCAAGGCGATTCTCGCGGGCCTCGTCAACACGATCATCATGACCCTTTGCGCGATGGCGCTGGGGATCGCGCTCGGCGTGCTGTTCGCCGTGATGGCGATGTCGCCCAATCCGGTGCTCTACGGCGTCGCACAGTTCTACATCTGGTTCTTCCGCGGCACGCCGCTGCTGCTGCAGCTCCTGCTGTGGTTCAACCTCGCGCTGATCTTTCCGACGCTCGGGATCCCCGGCCTGTTCGAGCTGCGCACGGTGGACGTGATCTCCCCGTTCGTCGCGACGCTGCTGGGCCTGGGCATCAACCAGGGCGCGTACACCGCCGAGGTCGTGCGCGCGGGGATCCTGTCGGTCGACGCCGGGCAGACCGAGGCCGCCAAGGCGATCGGGATGACGCGGCTGACGCTGCTGCGCCGGATCGTGCTGCCGCAGGCGATGCGGGTGATCATTCCGCCCGTCGGCAACGAAGTGATCAGCATGGTGAAGCTCACGTCGGTGGCGAGCGTGATCCAGTACTCGGAAATCCTCCGCAATGCGCAGACCATCTATTACGCGAACGCGCGGGTGATGGAGCTCCTGATCGTCGCGGCGATCTGGTACCTAGCCGTCGTGACGGTGCTCTCCGTCGGCCAGTATTTTCTCGAGCGGCACTTCGCGCGCGGCCAGCGCGGCAACCGGGCGAACCGGGAAGCGGCGGAGGAGCGCGCATGACGCGTCCTGTGGCATGAGCGCCGCGGCGACAGCGGCAAGCGCGGGAGTCGTCCAATGACGCCGATGGTCGTCGCCGCCAACGTCGTGAAGCGGTTCGGCAGCTTCACGGCACTGACCGGCATCTCGCTGACCGTGGGAAGGGGCGAGGTGCTGTGCGTCGTCGGGCCGTCGGGGTCGGGCAAGAGCACGTTCCTGCGCTGCATCAACCAGCTCGAGCGCGCCGACGAGGGCGCGATCTGGGTCGACGGCGAGCTGTGCGGCTTCCGGCAGAAGGGCGATGCGCTCTTCGAGCTCGCGGACCGCGAGGTCGCGCGCCAGCGGCTGGACAGCGGCATGGTGTTCCAGCGCTTCAACCTGTTCGCGCACCTGACGGCGCTCGAGAACATCGTCGAAGGCCCAGTTACCGTGCAACGGCGACCGCGCGCCGCCGCCACCGCGGAGGCGATCGCGCTGCTGGAGCGCGTGGGCCTCGCCGAGAAGCGCAATGCCTATCCGGCCGATATGTCCGGCGGCCAGCAGCAGCGCGTTGCCATCGCCCGTGCGCTGGCGATGAAGCCGAAGCTGATGCTGTTCGACGAGCCGACCTCGGCGCTCGACCCCGAGCTGGTGGGCGAAGTGCTGCAGGTGATGCGCGACCTGGCGCAGTCGGGGATGACCATGATCGTCGTCACCCACGAGCTCGGGTTTGCCAAGGAGGTGGCGAACCGCGTCGTCTTCATGGACCGCGGCGCGATCGTCGAGTCCGGCACTCCGCAGGAAGTGCTGGTGAACCCGAAGCACCCGCGCACCCGCGACTTCATCGCCGCGGTGCTATCCTGACGCCTTTTCGTACGCCCACACAGGGGATCACCATGAACACCGCAAAGCAATCCGCCGTCGCGCTGCTGCTTGCCGCGCTGGCCGCCGGCGCCGTCGCCCAGGAGCTCCCGGACCGGATCAAGCGCGCCGGCAAGATCGTCGCCGCGACGCAGCCGAACTACGCGCCGATCTCGTACAAGGACCCGACCAGCAACCAGCTGATGGGCTTCGACATCGAGCTCGGCGAGGCGATCGCCAGGGAGCTCGGCGTCAAGGTCGAATGGCAGGAGACGGCCTTTGCGCAGATGATCAGCTCGCTCGTCACCGGGCGCGTCGACATCGTCATGGCGGGGATGAGCGACCTGCCGGGGCGGCGCGAGCAGGTCGATTTCGTCGACTACCTCAAGTCCGGCGCCCAGTTCTACACGTCGCAGGCCAACGCGGCGACGATCAAGGCGCCCGCGGACCTCTGCGGCAAGAAGGTGGGGGCGAGCCGCAGCACCAACTGGCCCGCGCAGATCGAGCAATGGAGCAAGGACAACTGCGTCGCCAAGGGGCGCCCGGCGATCGTGGTGGTCGGCACCGAAGGCTCGATCGACGCGCGCACGCAGCTGAAATCCGGGCGACTCGACGGCGGCGTGCAGGGCAGCGAAACGCTGAGCTACTTCCAGAAGCTCGAGCCCAACACCTACGTCGTGCTCGGCACCGCGTTCACCGAATCGTTGATGGGCATCCCGACGGCGAAGACCGAGCCGCAGCTGCGCGACGCGGTGAAGGGCGCCCTCGACCGGCTGCAGAAGAACGGCACCTACGACCAGATCGCCGCCAAGTACGGGCTCGCGGGAAACAAGCTCGCGCCCATCGGCGTGAATCAGGGCAAGGAGTAGCGGCGAGCGCAGAGCCGTCGCCGGTCGGCCGGCGGGACCGGCCGGCCGACGCGCGGGACCGGGGACTCAGCCGCCGGCCCGGCCGCCGCCGTGGCCGGAAAGGAACTGGCGCAGCCGTTCCGACCGTGGCGCGGAGAACAGGTCGGCAGGCTTGCCCTGTTCCTCGATCACGCCCTGGTTGAGGAACATCGCCCGGTTCGAGACTTCGCGCGCGAAGCCCATTTCGTGCGTGACGACGAGCATGGTCCGCCCTTCGGCGGCCAGCGCGACCATGACGCGCAGCACCTCGCCGACCAACTCCGGGTCGAGCGCCGAGGTCGGCTCGTCGAACAGCAGCACGCGCGGGTGCATGGCCAGCGCGCGCGCGATCGCGGCGCGCTGCTGCTGGCCGCCCGAAAGATGCGCCGGGTAGGCGTCGCGCTTGTCGGCGATGCCGACCTTCTCGAGCAGCGCTTCCGCCTCGCGCAGCGCATCGACGCGCGGCCGGTGCTGCACGTGGACCGGCGCCTCGATGACGTTCTCGATCACCGTCATGTGCGACCAGAGGTTGAAGTTCTGGAAGACCATCCCGAGCTGCGTGCGGATCCGGTCCACCTGCGTGCGGTCGACCGGCTCGCGCCGGCCGTCGTCGCGCGCGCGAAGCGCGATCGTCTCGCCGTCGACGACGACTTCGCCCTGCTCGGGAACCTCCAGCATGTTGATGCAGCGAAGCAGCGTCGACTTGCCCGAGCCGCTCGTGCCGAGGATCGAGATCACGTCGCCTTCGTACGCGTCGAACGAGATGCCCTTCAGGACCTCGAGGCCCGAAAAGCGCTTGTGCAGGTCCCTGACGCTGACGGCGGGAAGGGCGGGGTCGCTCATCGGGCCCCCTTGGCGCTGCGCGCCTTCCCCCCGAGGGGGAGTAATTCGCGCTTGGGACGGCCCTGCGCGCTCATCGTGCCCCCTTGGCCCTGCACGCTCATGGTCACCGCGCGAGCTTCGGGACGGTGGCGGGCGCAGGCGCGCTGCCGAGCTGCGGCGACAGCCGCCGTTCGAGCAGCGCGATGCCGCGCGAGATCGCGAAATTGACGATCAGGTAGATCGCGCCGGCGCAGACGAACACCTCGACGGCGCGAAAGGTCTCGGAAATGATCTTGGAGGCGATGCCGGTGACCTCCATCAGCGTGATCACGCTGGCCAGCGCGGTGGCCCGGGTCATCAGGATGATCTCGTTGCCGTAGGCGGGCAGCGCCACGCGCAGGCCCTGCGGGACGACGACGCGGCGGAACACGAGCGAGCGCGACATGCCGCACGCGCGCGCCGCCTCGATCTGCCCGAAGGGCACCGACAGGATGCCGCTGCGGATGATCTCGCTGGAATACGCCGCGGTGTTGAGCGTGAGCGCCAGCATCGCGCACCAGTAGGGCTCGCGCAGGAACGGCCAGAGAAAGCTCTGGCGGATTTCCGGGAACTGGCCGAGCCCGTAGTAGATCAGGAAGATCTGCACCAGCAGAGGCGTGCCGCGGAACACGAAGACGTAACCGCGGGCGACGGCGTCGGCGAGGGCATTGCCGGAAAGGCGCATCAGCGCGAGCAGCGTGGCCAGCACGGCGCCCGCCGCGATCGAGAACGCGGCAAGCTGCAGCAGCAGCGGTACCCCGCCGAGGAGCTGCACGAAGGTCCTGCCCATGAAGTCGAGATCCATCGCCCTGTTTCCCGTCAGGCGCGCCTGACGCCGCGCATGCCGAACGCTTCGGCCTTCTGGAATCCCCAGCCGGAAATGCTCGAGAGCACGAGATAGAGCGCGGCAGCCGTGATGAAGAAGGCGAACGGCTGCCGCGTCGAGCCCGCGCCGACCTGCGCCTGCCGCAGGATTTCCGTCAGCCCGACCACCGAGATCAATGCCGATTCCTTCAGCGCGAGTTGCCAGACGTTGCCCAGCCCGGGGATCGCAAAGCGCAGCGTCTGCGGGACGACGATGCGCCGGAAGAGCAGCCGCCGCGACATGCCGACCGCGCGCGCCGCCTCGAGCTCGCCTCTTGCGATCGCGCCGAAGGCGCCGCGGAAGATCTCGCTCTGATACGCGCCGGAGATGATCCCGACGGCGATCGCGCCGCTGGCAAAGGCGTTGACGCCGACGAAGCCCTGCGCGCCCAGCGCGTGGGCGACGGCGGTCATCGCCGCGCTGCCGCCGAAATACAGCAGGAAGATCACGAGCAGATCGGGGATCCCGCGCAGCACGGTCGTGTAGGCCTCGGCCGCGAACTGGAGCGCGCGGTTGCCCCCGATCCTGGCCCAGGCGATCAGCGCGCCGAGCACGCTGCCCAGCAGGAACGCGACGCTGGAAACCGCGATCGTCATCAGCGTCGCCTGCAGCAGCAGCAGACCCCAGCCCCTGGGGCCGAAGCCCATGAGCTCGAAATAGCTCATCGCCGGCTTGGTCCGGCGACCGTGTGCGTCAGCGCTGCGGCGTGACGTCGAAGCCGAACCACTTCGTCGACATCGTCTTCACGGTCCCGTCGGCGATCGCCGCCCCGACCGCCGCGTCGAACTTGGCCTGCAGCTCGGGGTCGGATTTGCGCAGGCCGACCGCGACGCCGAATCCGAGGACGCCGCCGGCGTAGCGCGGACCCGCCAGCATCAGGTCCTTGTTATCCGGCGCCTCGACGACGCCCTTCAAGTACGAGATCGACCCGAACACGGCGTCGATGCGCCCGGCAAGCAGGTCCAGATCGTGCTGCTCGGTCGTCTTGTACTGGCGGATCTCGATCACGTCCTTGAAGTACTGCTCGAGGAAGTTGGCCTGCACCGTCGACGTCTGCACCCCGATCACCTTGCCCTTGAGCATGGGCTTGAGGTCGTTCAGCGACTTCTGCGCGGCGGCGAGGCCGTCGGCGTTGAGCGAATAGACCTTGCCCGCTTCCGGCAGCTTCGCGAGCGGGCTCGATTTCAGCACCGCGAAGGTCGACGGCGTGCGGCCGTACGGCTGCGAGAAGGCGATCACCTCCTTGCGCTTGTCGGAGATGTTCATGCCGGCCATGATCGCGTCGAACTTGCCGGCGTTGAGGGCCGGGATGACGCCGTCGAACGCCTGGGCGACGATCTCGCACTTGGCCTTCATCCGCTTGCACAGATCTTCGGCGAGGTCGATCTCGAAGCCGATCAGCTTGCCGCTGGGATCCGTGAAGTTCCACGGCTTGTACGCGCCCTCGGTCGCGATCCTGATGGTCGACCAGTCCTTCGTCTGCGCCGACGCGCCGGAAACCAGCAGCAATGCCGCGACCAGAGCGGCCGCGCAACCCGCGAATGCCTTCATCTCCCTTGCCTCCCGTTTGCCTTGGTGTCGTCCCGCACGATCGCCGCCGCGCAGGCCATCCGCGCACATACCGTTCGCTGCCCCGCGGCGCTCGATCCAGTATCGCACAATTCCTGCTGCTGCCGGGATGGCCGGCGCCGGTCCTCGTCGCTCGGCACCGCGGTCGCTCGCCCGCGATCCCCGGCTGTCAGCAACGCAGGAAAATGCCGAGGCATGCTAAGCTCGGCAGGATCCTGTCGTCATTCTTCCGGAGCTGACCGTGCCTGGCCTCTTACCCAACGTCGACCCCGAGGGTCTGCTCGAATACTCGGTGGTGTACACCGATCGCGCGCTCAACCACATGTCGCTCGCGTTCCAGGGCGTCATGAAGGACATCTCGGCCACGCTCAAGCAGGTCTATCGGGCGAAGTCCGCGATCGTGGTTCCGGGAAGCGGGACGTTCGGAATGGAAGCGGTCGCCCGGCAGTTCGCGACTGGCAGGAAATGCGTCGTGATCCGCAACGGCTGGTTCAGCTATCGCTGGACGCAGATCTTCGACATGGGCAGGATCCCCGCGGAAGCGACGGTTCTGAAGGCGCGCCGGGTCGAGACCGGCAGGCAGGCGCCGTTCGCGCCCGTGCCGGTCGACGAGGTCGTGGCCGTCATCCGGGAGAAGCGGCCGGATCTGGTCTTCGCCCCGCACGTCGAGACCTCGTCCGGAATCATCCTGCCCGACGCCTACCTGCGCGCGGTGGCGGCGGCCGTGCACGAAGTCGGCGGCATGTTCGTGCTGGATTGCATCGCGTCCGGCGCGATCTGGGTCGACATGGCGGCCAACGGCGTCGACGTCCTGATCAGCGCCCCGCAGAAGGGATGGAGCAGCCCCGCGTGCTGCGCGCTGGTGATGCTGAGTGAGCGCGCGCGCGCCGCGATCGACGGCACGACCAGCACCAGCTACGCGTGCGATCTGCGCAAGTGGCTGCAGATCATGGAGGCCTACGAGGGCGGCGGCCACGCGTACCACGCGACGATGCCGACGGACGCCCTGACCCGCCTGCGCGACACGATGAAGGAGACCGCGGGCTTCGGTTTCGAGCGAGCCCGCGCGGCGCAGCAGGAGCTGGGCGACAAGGTGCGCGCGCTGCTGGCCCGCAACGGCATCAGGAGCGTCGCGGCCGGCGGCTTCGAGGCGCCGAGCGTCGTGGTCGGCTACACGGACGACAAGGACGTGCAGTCGGGCAGGAAATTCGTGGCGCAGGGCCTGCAGACGGCCGCGGGCGTGCCGCTGCAGTGCGACGAGCCGGCAGACTTCCAGAGCTTCCGCATCGGACTCTTCGGGCTGGACAAGCTCGGCAACGTCGACCGCACCGTCCAGTACCTCGAGCAGGCGCTCCGCCGGTTCGCCGCGGAGCGCGGCAGGCAGGACGTCGCGCGGGAAGACGCCTAGGCGTTGCCTGCCGGCGTGCCGACGGCGGCCGACCGTTCGACCGGAGCGAGGAGGCCGTCCCCGGCGAGCGCCGGGATCAATCCGGTGCTGCGGCAGATGTCCAGCACCCGGCGCGCCGCGGACCCGTAGGTGCTGCCGCCCGGCAGGTCGAGCTGCCGGCAGGTCATGCCGGGCAGCGGATTGGCGCAGGTCGTGAACCCCAGCGCAAGTCGCATGGACACCTGCCAGTCGCCGCCATCGAGCGCGATCAGGAATTGATCGCGCAGGGCGGCGGGGGCGTATTGCGCGTCGACCGCGGGCGGCGGGGGGCTGCTCTCGACCGGCAGCGGCGCGACGATCGGGTCCGGGGAATGGCCGGCGGTGGCCGGGGCGGGGTTCGTGGGCATCAGGTCCTGCGGCTTTCTTTCTCGGCGCACGGAGATTCGCGCGCTCACCCGCTCCCCGCGGGGATCGGCTGCGCCAGTGTGCACTGTTTCGGGGCCGCTGCGTGCGGCGCGACGAAATAGATCTGCGGCCGTTCGGGCCGCCGAAAGACTCGGACGACGGGAAACGGATGGGCAGGACTTCACCGCTTTCGGACTTGCGGGGCGCAAGCCGCCTCGCCATCGACCTCACCGTGCTGGTGACCGAGGTCGTCGAGACGATGCACCACAACATCGCCCGCCGACCGGGAATCCTCGGCCGGGCGACGCTCGAGCCGACCCGGGGGCTCACCGGGCTTGTCTACAGGAGCGTGCGCGGCGTCACGCGGCTCGTGGGCGGCGGCATCGACACGGTGCTCGCGCCTCTGGTGCCGCTGCTTTCCGGGACCTCCCGCTCGCCCGGGCGCGACGCCGTGATCGGCGCGCTCAACGGCGTGCTCGGCGATCACCTCGAAGCGAGCGGCAATCCGCTGCGGATCGCGATGCATCTGCGCATCGGCGGCGCGCCGCTGCCGCTCGTGCGCGACGAGATCGCGCCGCTGCTGCCGCGGCCCCGGCAGCGCGTGATCGTGATGGTCCACGGCCTCTGCCTGACCGAAGCGGCGTGGAATCGGCCGTCGCACGACCACGGCCTCTGCCTTGCGCGCGACCTGCGCGCCGACGCCGTCTACCTCCGCTATAACACCGGCCGCCACGTATCGACCAACGGCGCCGAGCTCGCCGCCCTTCTCGCAAGGCTCGTCGACGCCTGGCCCGTCCGGTTCTCCGAGCTCGTGCTCGTCGGCCACAGCATGGGCGGGCTGGTCATCCGCAGCGCGTGCGCGGCAGGCGAAGCGGCGGGACAGGAGTGGGTGCGGCGGCTGCGCTCGCTCGTCTTTCTGGGCACGCCGCACCACGGCGCGCCGCTGGAGCGCGGCGGCCACGGCGTGGACCGGCTGTTCAGCGCCAGCCCGTACACCGCCGCGTTCGCCCGGCTCGGCCAGCTGCGCAGCGCCGGCATCACGGACCTGCGTCACGGTTCAGTGCTCGACCACGACTGGCACGGCCGCGACCGCTTCGGGCACGCCGGTTATCTCCGCCACGTGCAGCCGCTGCCCCGCGGCGTGCCCGCGTTCGCGATCGCCGGGAGCCTCAGCAAGGCTGCCCCGGCTCGCGGACGGGCGGCCCGCGGCGACGGCCTCGTCCCGGTCGCCAGCGCACTCGGCCGGCATGCCGACTCCGGCATGGCGGTCGGGATTCCCTTGACGAGGCAGTGGGTCGCCTACGGGACCGGCCATCTCGAGCTGCTGGGCAGCCTGCCGGTCTACGAGCGCATGCGGCGGTGGCTCGCGGCGAAGGCCTGAACGCCGGTCGCGCGGAGGGCGCACCGCACCGCGCCGCAGCAACCCGCGATCGGGGGGTGACAATCACATCGCTCGTCGCCGCCTTGCTTCATAATGCCGCTTTTTCGACGCCGACGAGGAGATCCGCATGATTGGTTACGTCACGCTGGGCACGAACGACCTGCCGAAGGCCATCGCGTTCTACGACAAGCTGCTGGGCTCGCTCGGCGCCAAGCGCGTCTTCGAGGGCGACCGGGGCATCGCCTGGGGCAGGGACATGAACTCTCCCGGCCTGGGCGTCATGAAGCCGTTCGACGGCAAGCCCGCAACGCGCGGCAACGGGACCATGGTCGCGCTCGCCGTCGGCAGCAGGGAGAAAGTCGACGCCGGCTACAAGCTCGCGCTCGAGCTGGGCGGGACCGACGAGGGGCCGCCGGGGCCGCGCAGCGACGGTTTCTACGCCGCGTATTTTCGCGATCTCGACGGCAACAAGCTCAATTTCTTCTTCATGGGTTAGGCCTTCAACCCGCGGCCGCGCTCAGCGCGGCCGGACGAACCGCAGCGCGAACTTGTCGGTCGGGACTTTCGGCTCGTTCGACGACTGGTCGCGCGTGTCCGCGGGATTGCGCAGGAAGCCACCCTCGGCGTCGAGCACGAATCCGGCCTGACGGACCTCCGCGACGACGACGGCCTCGTCGATGCGGTGCAAGGTCTTGCCCGCCGTGATGCCGGTGCCCGCCAAGGCCGAGTGGTCGACGATCACGAGGCGTCCGCCGGGCTTCAGCGCGGCGAATAGCCGCTGGTTCATCTTCGCGCGGTCGACCGGCAGGTACGTGATGTCGTGGTAGTTGAGGACGATCGTGATCAGGTCGAGCCCGGACGCCTCGTCGGGCACCGGATCGTCGAACGGCCGCTTGACGACCACGAAGTTGGCCTGCGGCTGGTCGGCGAGCCGTTTGGTGAGCGTCGCCCCGGGCGCCGGCGACTGCGCCCAGACCCGTCCGGTCGGGCCGACGGCGAGCGCGAGCAGCTGCGACGTGTAGCCCCCGCCCGCGGCAACGTCGAGCACCTGCATCCCGGGCTTCACCTGAGTGAACGGCAGGAATTCCGCCGGATGCCGCGACGCGTCCATGCGCCGGTCCTGGTCGGTGCGGACGGGGCTGGCAATCACGGTGCGGTAGCGCTCGGCCGCGCTCGCGGCGTCTTCCGCCGGCATCGCGGCGCAGCCGCCCAGCGCGAGGATGGCGCCGATGGGCGCCACGAGGAGCGCGAGGAGGAAGAGCGAGCGGCGGGAGAGAAGGAGATGCATCGGGTGCTCCGGGAAACGGCGTGGGTTCAATTCGGACGCCACTCGCGCGCCATCTTCTGCGCGGCGGCGAGCTGCTCGGGCGTCATTTTCGCGGCGACGCGGTCGCGGCCTTGCAGGACCCGAACACGCGCCTGGGCGTCCGGCCCCTGGAAACGGAATGCGGCGAGGCTGTACCACATGTAAGCCTGCGCGTTGTTCGGCATGACGCCCTGGCCGTTCTCGAACATGAAGCCGAGGTTGTAGAGCGCCCGGGGATCCCCCTGGTCGGCGGCCTTGCGGTACCAGGTCATCGCCTCCGCGTGGCTTTGTTGCACGCCGCGCCCCTCGTCGTACATGACGCCCAGGTTGTACTGCGCGAGCGGGTCCCCCTGTTCGGCCGCCCGCCGGTACCATTTGATCGCTTCGCCGAGATCCTGGGGCACGCCCTTGCCGCTGCGGTACATCTGGCCGAGGTTGTACTGCGCGCCCGGATTGCCCTGCGCCGCGAGCGGGCGCAGGAGCTGCAGCGCCGCAGCGTAGTCACCCCTGCCGTAGGCGGCGATGGCCGCGTCGAGATCCTCGGCCGGGCCGGCGAGGGCGGCGCCGGTGAGCGCCAGTGCGACGAGCACCCCGGCCAACGCGTTCCGGACCACGGAGCCGTCCCGCGCCGGCGATCCGGCTACGCCGCCGGCTTGGCTTTTCGGCCGGGCGCGGCAGGCGGAACGTAACCCGACACGCGGCACAGCCACGATTCGGTCGGCTTGCCGTTCTCGAAGCGGGTCAGGTTGCACGTGATGACCGCGCCGGTGGCGGCGAGGCCGGCCAGGCGCTGGCGCACCGTTGCGAGCGGCATGCCCATTTCCTTGGCGATCTCGGAATCGAGCCGCTGGCCGTACTTCTTGAGGCATTGCAGGACTTCGGTCATGGCCGCCAACCTCGAAAAAGGGACGTAGTTTAGCAGACCCCGGTGCCCGCGGGTTCCCTGGCCGGCTTCCCCTTGATTTTCAAAGGATAATCCCGTGCCGCCGGCAGACGGCGGGCCTCGGGCTTTGCTACCGGATCGTCATGCCGCCGTCGGCGGCCAGGATCTGGCCGGTCACGAAGCTCGCCGCGTCCGACGCGAAGAAGACGAACGCGGGCGCGATCTCGTCGGGCTCCGCCCAGCGGCCCATCGGGATGCGCTCGAGATACTTGTCCCGGAACCGATCGTCGGTGCGGATCGTTTCCGTCATCGGCGTCGCGGCGCCGGGGGCGATCGCATTCACCGTGATCCCGTGCTTCGCGAGCTCTTTCGCGGCGGACATCGTGAGTCCGAGGATGCCCGCCTTCGCGGCGCTGTAGTTGATCTGGCCGATCGTGCCGAGCACGCCGGCGGCCGACGTCACGTTGACGATGCGCCCGTAGCCGCGCGCCATCATCCCGGGCGCGACCGCCTGCAGGCAGTTGAAGCTGCCGGTCAGGTGCACGGCCAGCACGTCGTCCCACTGCGCAGCCGTCATCTTGTGCAGCATCGCGGGGCGGATGATGCCGGCGTTGTTGACGAGGATGTCGACGCGCCCCCAGCGCGCGTGCATCGCGGCGACCATCGCGTCGACCTGCTCGCGCTTCGCGACGTCGCACGCGAGGCCGAGCGCATCGGCACCGTTCCCGCGCAGCTCCGCCGCCACGGCCTCAGCGCGGTCGAGCGCGAGATCCGCGACGCCGACCCGCGCGCCTTCGCGCGCGAACGCCCGCGCCACCGCGGCGCCGATTCCCTGCGCCGCGCCGGTGACGATGGCGATTTTTCCGTCGAGCTGCATGGGAACGGTTACCGGTCCTGCTTTCCGGGCAGGACGGCCGTCGCCTCGAGCTCGATCCTGGCCGGGCTGTCGAGGAGGTCGGACACGAAGATCATGCTCATCGCCGGATAGTGCGTTCCCATCAGGCGGCGCCAGATCGCGCCGAGCTCCCGCCGTGCCGCGAGGTACGCCGGCTTGTCGCAGCAGTAGGCGGTGATCCGGCAGATGTGACGGGGCTCGCCGCCCGCCTCGCCGAGCACGGCCAGCACGTTCGCGAGCGCCTGCTCGAACTGCGGCGCGATCTCGGCGGAGTGGAACTTCTGCTGCGCGTCCCATCCGACCTGCCCGGCGATGAAGACGATGCGGCCGGCGTCGACGGCGATGCCGTTGGCGTAGCCGACGGGTGGTGCCCAGCCTTCGGGAAGCAGCTCCTGCATCGCGAATCTCCTAGTCCGTGTACACCGGCGGGTCGGGGTCGTTCGCCCAGTCGGCGTCGGGCCTGGGCACCTTCTTCATCCACGCGCGGACGAGCTCCACGTGCTCGCGCTCCTCGGCCTGCAGCTCGAGCGCCGCCTTGCGCACCGAAGCGGTCGTGGCGGCGCGCGCGAGCCGCGCGAAGAAGCGCTCTGCCCGCTGCTCGTTGGCGAGTGCCAGCTCCAGCGCGTGGTACGGCTGCATCAGGTAATGCACTTCGTCGCCCGGCGCGGTCTCGGGCGCCTCGAAGCCTTCCCAGGACACGACCACCGGTCGCGGCATGGTCTTCCAGCCCATCTCCGCCATGATCTGCTGCGCGTGCTTTCCTTCGATGTCGGCCATCTTGCGGAACAGCGCGGCGACCTCGCGGTTGTTGTGCGTCTCCATCGCGTCGGCGAACTCGGCGTAGCGCTCCGCGGCGTCGTTCTCCATGACGAGCGCCTGCAGCATGAATTCGTCGAGCGTGCGCGGCACGCGGGCGGCAGGACGTTTCGCGGCGCGCGCTTTCGCTCCGGAGGCCGCGGGCTCCGGCGCGGGTCGCCTCTTCGCCGCGGGGGTCGCCGGCTTCTTCGCGCGCGGCTTCTTCGTCGCGGCGGCCTTCTTCGCCGCCTTCTTCCTGCCGGCGGCGGGTACCGTGGCCTTGGGGCTCATTGCGCGAACTCCGCTTCGAGGTCGGCCACCGTCGCCCTGGGCGCGCCGGCGTGGGCCGGATACGGCTTCCGGCTCCCGGCGTAGAGGACGCCGATGTTGAAGCCGTCGTCGGTCATGATCCGCCGCGCGGCGCGGGCGGGGTCGTCGGTCGACGCGACAGGCGCCGGGTGCGCGAGCTTCTTCCAGTCGCGCTGGTCGGGCCGGAACGTGATGCAGGGCGAGAGCACCTCGACGAACGAGAAGCCCGGGTGGCGGATCGCCTGCGCGATGATCTCGGCGGTGCCGTTCGGATCGCCGGAGGACGCGCGGGCGACGAAGTTGGCGCCCGAGGCCAGCGCGATCACGAGCGGGTGGAACGAGCGCACGCCGGTGCCGCCCGGCGAGAGCTTCGAATCCCAGTCCGGCTCGGTGGTCGGGGAGGGCTGGCCCTTCGTCATTCCGTAGACGTGGTTGTCCATCACGATGTACGTCAGGTCGACGTTGCGCCGGCACGCGTGCAGGAAGTGGTTGCCGCCGATCGAGTAGCCGTCGCCGTCGCCGCCGGCGACCAGCACGGTGAGCTCCGGCCGCGCGACCTTGAGGCCGGTTGCCGCCGCGAGCGCGCGGCCGTGCACGCCGTGGAAGCCGTAGCACGTCGTGTACGCGGGAATGCGCGACGAGCAGCCGATGCCCGAAACGACGACGACCTCCTGGGGCGGCACCTGCACCATCGCCAGCGCCTTGGTGACCGAGCTCAGCACCGAGTAATCGCCGCAACCCGGGCACCAGATCGGCTTGTAGCCCGACTTGTAGCTCTGCGCCGTCAGCGGCGCGCTCGTGGCAACTTCGGTCATCAGAGCATGCCCTCGAACATGGTGGGGCCGCCTTCAGGCGACTTGCCTTGCGGAATCCGGCTGAAGCCGGACCCACGGCTCATCCGGTCCTCCACTTCACGATCGCGTCGGTCAGCTCGCCCGGCCGCAGCGGCAGCGGGCCGGCGCGATGATAGCTCGCCGGCTTGCCCGGCAGGTCGTACATCGAACGCAGGTAGCGATAGAGCTGGGCGCCGTGGTTCTGCTCGATGACCAGCACACGGTCGACATCCGCCAACGCCGCGGTGAGCCGGTCCGGCTGCGCCGGTGCGAGCAACCGGATCGCGATCAGCCGCACGCGGACGCCTGCCTCCGCGGCCCGCGCGACGGCTTCGCGCGCCGCAGCAGTCGTCGAGCCGAACGTGATCACGGCGGCGTCGCCGTCCCCTTCGATGTCGGCCCACCAGCGGCCGTAATCGTATTGCGTGAGCTTGCGCTCGCGCTTGTCGAGCTGGAGGCGGTGGTCGCGCGACTGGCTGCTCGGGATGCCCGCCTCGCTGTGCTCGAGGCCGTCGGCGGTGTACGCGATGCCGGCGGTGCCCGGAACCGCCATCGGCGAAATGCCGGACTCGGTATTCCGGTACCGCTTGTAGTCGGGCGCGTTCGCCGCTGCGGTCAGGCGCCGGCCGAGGAAGGCGACGTCGGCCGGCCGGTCGATGATCGCGCGCGACTGTCCCATGAACTGGTCGGACAGCACGATCGCCGGCGCCTGCATGGCTTCGGCGAGCTCGACGGCCCACTGCGTCGTCGCGACGCAGTCGGCGATCGACGTCGGCGCGAGCACGAGCCGGGGCGCGTCGCCGTGCAGCCCGGACACCGCGAACGAGAGGTCACTCTGCTCGCTCTTCGCCGGGATGCCGGTCGACGGTCCGCCGCGCATCACGTCGACGACGACGATCGGCACCTCGGCGCCGACGGCGAGGCCGATGCCCTCGGCCATCAGCGCGAGGCCCGGCCCCGCAGTGGCCGTGAGCGACGGGACCCCGCCGTACGAGGCGCCGATGATCATGTTGATGGACGCGAGCTCGTCCTCCGCCTGCAGCAGCGTGCCGCCGATCTTCGCGAGCGCCGGCGCCATCCACTCGAGGAGCTCGGTCGCGGGCGTGATCGGATACGCGGCGACGAAGCGGACCCCGCCCCGGATCGCGCCGTAGCCCGCCGCCTCGTTGCCGCTGATGAGCCAGCGCCGGCCCGCGCCTTTCGCGGACGCGCGCAGCTTCGGCACGCCGTCGATGCCCGCCGCGGCGGCCACCCCCGCGTGCACGGCCGCGAGATTCGCCGCGAGCGCTTCCGCCGAGCGCTTCCACGTGTCGCGCACCGCCGTGGCCAGCGTGTCCTCGGGAATCCCGGCGAGCGCGCCGGCCAGGCCCAGCGCGACCATGTTCGTCCAGCTTCCCGCGATGCCCTTGGCGGTCTTCTTGAGCGGCCGGGGGAAGTAGCGGGCGCCGGCGCTGCGGAAGACCTCGGGCGCTTCGCCTTCGTCCGGATCGCCGATCATCGCGCTGGTCGCGGCCAGGGGAATCTCGTCGGCGAAGCGGTCGACGTTCTGCCAGTCGATCGCGAGCAGCACGTCGAAGCGGTCGTCGAGGCCGTGCATCGGCGCCTCGCCCAGCCGCACCAGCGCCGCCGCCTCGCCGCCGCGGATCTGCGGCCCGCTCGTGCGCACCATCAGCCCGTAGAGGCCGGCCTTCGCCGCCGCGCTCAGCAGCAGCGTTCCCGCCGTCATGACCCCGCTGCCGCCGCTGCCGGCGAGCGCGATGGAGACGCTCGCCGCCTTGCGCGGCGACGGTGCCGTCCTGCGTGCCGAGGCGTGCACGTCCGTTCCTCCCGCGGAAGCCGCGCCGCCCGCGGCGAGCGCGTGAATGGCGGCATCCAAGTCGATGGAGCGAAGTAGAGCGGGTCTGCGTCCGGATGCAATTGACGCAGATCAAAGCGTCCGCATGCCGGCTGCCGCATCATAATTTCGACAAAACCGGTATTGCGGTACTGTAATACCAGAATAGGCGCGAACGGCCCCCCGGTCAAGCCCCCAGCGCGGGAGCGCAGCGGCCCGCGGCGCGGCGCACGCGAGGAGGAAGGACACCGATGAGCATCGAAGCCCACCGCTGGCTGATGACGGCGCCGAAGGCGCCCCTCGCGCGCGTCGCGTTCCGCGCCGAGCCCGGGGTCGGCGAGGTCGTCGTCGCCATCGCCGGCTGCGGCGTCTGCCACACCGACCTCGGCTACTACTACGACGGCGTCCGCACCAACGCGCCGCTGCCGCTCGCCCTCGGCCACGAGATCAGCGGCCACGTGGTCGCGGCCGGGGCGGGCGCCGAAGGCTGGCTCGGCCGCGCGGTCATCGTCCCCGCGGTGCTGCCGTGCGGCGAGTGCGATCTCTGCCAGCGGGGCCTCGCCCCCATCTGCCGCAAGCAGAAGATGCCGGGCAACGACATCCAGGGCGGCTTCGCGTCGCACATCGTCGTCCCGGGTCGCGGGCTGTGCGAGGTCGACGGAGCGCGCCTGAAGAGTGCGGGTCTCACGCTCGCGGAAGTCTCCATCGTCGCCGACGCGCTGACCACGCCCTACCAGGCCGTGCGCCGCGCCGGCGTCGCGCCGGGCTCGCTCGCGATCGTGGTCGGCGCGGGCGGGGTCGGCGGCTACTGCGTGCAGATCGCGCGGGCGTTCGGCGCCACGGTCGTCGCGATCGACGTCGACGACGCCAGGCTCGAGGCGATCTCGCACCACGGCGCCGCGCTCACCCTCGACCCGCGCGCGCTCGACGCCAAGGCGATGAAGGCGGCGATCGGCGCGTTCGCGAAGCAGCGCGGGCTGCGCTCCACCGAGTGGATCGTCTTCGAGTGCTCCGGCACCGCGGCCGGCCAGCTGACCGCCTACGGCCTGCTCGTCCACGGCGCGACGCTCTCGGTCGTCGGCTTCACGATGGACAAGGTCGAGGTGCGGCTGTCGAACCTGATGGCGTTCGACGCGCGCGCGATCGGCAACTGGGGCTGCCCGCCCGAGCTCTACCCGGCGGCGCTCGGCCTCGTCCTCGACGGCAAGGTCGCAATCAAGCCGTTCGTCGAGACGCATCCGCTCGACGACATCAACCGCGTCTTCGCCGCCGTGCACCGCCACGAGATCAGCAAGCGCGCGGTGCTCGTTCCCGCCCATTGAGGAAACCCCGAATGAACGCCCCCGACACCCTGCAGGCCGCCCGCGAGTTCAAGAACCACGACGTCGTCGACGACATCGCGAAGCCCGGCGTCCGCTACGAGAAGCGCCCGGCGAGGACGCCGGATGGAAAGGCCGCGCCCGGCCTCTTCAACGCGTGGATCACGCTGGACAACCCGACGCAGTTCAACTCGTACACGACCGACATGGTGAAGGGCGTGATTCTCGCGTTTCGCGCCGCGTCGAACGCGCGGGACGTCAACTGCGTCGTGTTCACCGGCGCCGGCGACAAGGCGTTCTGTACCGGCGGCAACACGAAGGAGTACGCCGAGTACTACTCGGGCCAACCGCAGGAGTACCGGCAGTACATGCGCCTCTTCAACGACATGGTCAGCGCGATTCTCGCCTGCGACAAGCCGGTGATCTGCCGCGTCAACGGGATGCGCATCGGCGGCGGTCAGGAGATCGGCATGGCGTGCGACTTCTCCGTCGCGCAGGACCTCGCGCGCTTCGGGCAGGCCGGCCCCAAGCACGGCTCGGCGCCGATCGGCGGCGCGACCGACTTCCTGCCGCTCATGTCGGGCAGCGAGCGCGCGATGGCCGCGTGCGTGTTGTGCGAGCCGTTCTCGGCGCACAAGGCCTACTGGATGGGCATCCTGACCGATGTCCTGCCCGCGCTCAAGGTCGACGGCCAGTGGGTCGCCAATCCGCTCGTCGAGACGCAGCGGATGACGGACCCGCACGGGCGCTTCGTGTTCGGCGAGCCGAAGGCCGGCGACGCGCTGAAGGAAGGCAAGGCGCTGCTCGCGCGCGGCGCCGTCGACCTGTCGCTGCTCGACGCCAGGGTCGACGAACTCTGCGCGAAGATGCTGCTGACGTTCCCCGACTGCACGACCAAGACGCTCGAGGAGCTGCGCAAGCCGAAGCTCGAGGCGTGGAACCGCAACAAGGAAGACTCGCGTGCGTGGCTCGCGCTCAACATGATGACGGAAGCGCGCTCCGGCTTCACGGCGTTCAACGAGGGCACGAAGGACGACCGCGAGGTGGACTTCGTGCTGCTGCGCCAGAAGCTCGCGGCCGGCGAGAGCTGGGTGGGTCCGCTGCACGACTCGATCCAGCCGCGGAACAAGCGCAAGGGCTGAGCGGGCGCCCGCTGCCGGCGCCTCCCGCGCCTTGAAACTGCCCCTTCGAGACAAATTCCGAGCCATGGCCGACGCCTCTCCGCTCAAGGACCGGATCGAGAACGACGGCGCGCTGCTGCGCCTCACGCTCGCGCGGCCCAAGGCCAATCTCGTCGACGCCGCGATGATCGCGGCGCTCGACGGCGCGTTTGTCGCGTGGCGCGGCCATCGGGGGCTGCGCGGCGTGCTGCTCGACGCCGAGGGGCCGCATTTCAGCTTCGGGGCGAGCGTCGAGGAGCACCTGCCCGACCGGTGCGCAGCCATGCTCGCGTCGCTGCACGCGCTGATCATGACGATGGTCGAGTTCCCGGTGCCGATCCTGGTCGCGGTGCGCGGCCAGTGCCTCGGGGGCGGGCTCGAGGTCGCGCTCGCCGGCGGCCCGATCTTCGCCGCGCCGGACGCGCAGTTCGGCCAGCCCGAGATGAAGCTCGGCGTGTTCGCGCCGGCGGCGTCGTGCCTGCTGCCGTACCGCGTCCGCCAGCCCGCGGCCGAGGACCTGCTGTTCTCCGGCCGGTGTGTGGGCGCCGAGGAGGCGAGGGCGATGGGCCTGGTCCAGGTCGTCGACGCCGATCCCGAAACCGCGGCCCGCGCGTACTTCGAGACGCACCTTGCGAACAAGAGCGGCGCGTCGCTCGCCTGCGCGCTGGCCGCGGCGCGCGGCGCGATGATTCCCGAGCTGCGGCGCCGCCTGGCCGAAGTCGAGCGGCTCTATCTCGGCCCGCTCATGCAGACGCGGGACGCCAACGAAGGGCTGGTCGCGTTTCTCGCCAAACGCAAACCGCACTGGGAGCACCGCTGATGTCCACGACACCGCCCGTCCTGCAGATCGTCGAGCGCTGCCAGACGCTGTTCGAGGACCTCGACTTCGGCGCGGTCAAGGCGTGGAAGGCGCAGGTGCCCGGGCGCAAGGCGATCGGCTACCTGCCGGTGTACGTGCCGCGCGAGCTGATCCACGCGGCCGGGATGCTGTCGGTCGGGATCCTGGGTGGCGGCGACCAGCTCGAGGTGATCCAGGGCGACGCCTACTACCAGAGCTACATTTGCCGGATCCCGCGCTCGACGATCGAGCTGGGGCTGACCGGCCGCCTCGACTGCCTCGACGGCATGCTGTTCCCGTCGATCTGCGACGTGATCCGCAACCTGTCGGGCATGTGGCAGATGCTGTTCAAGGACAAGTACGTCCGCTACTTCGACGTGCCGCAGAACTACGTCGACTCGATCGGTGGCACGTTCTACATCGGCGAGCTCGAAGTGCTGCGCGACGACCTCGGCAGGCTGCGCGGCGCGCCGATCACCGATGCCGAGCTCAACGCGTCGATCCGCGTGTTCAACGACAACCGCGCGGCCGTGCGCGACCTCTACACCTACCGTGCGACCAAGCCGTGGCAGGCGCCGACCGCCGAGGTGTACCTGGTGCTGCGCGCAGGCATGGTGCTGCCGCCGGAAGAGCACACCGAGCTCGTCCGCGACTACCTCGCGGCCGCCGACGCAATGCCGCGGCCGAAGCGAGACAACGCGCGCGTCGTGCTGACCGGCGGCTTCTGCGAGCAGCCGCCGCTCGCGCTCATCAAGTCGATCGAGATGTCGGGCTGCTACATTGTCGACGACGACTTCATGCTGGTTACGCGCTGGCTGATGGACGACGTGCCGGCGGACGCCGACCCGCTCGAGGAGCTGTCGAAGGCGTTCCTGCACCGCTCGGCGACCACCGCGGCCAAGTACGAGACGACGCGCGAGGAAAAGGGCGTGTTCCTGCTGAAGCAGGTGAAGACCCGGGGCGCCGAGGGCGTCATCTTCGCCGCGCCGTCGTTCTGCGACCCGGCGCTGCTCGAGCGGCCGATGCTGCAGGACGTGCTGGG
>Ga0209253_10001251_pt1 | contig 22306 bp, 26 predicted proteins | sample FrelakmetBRP12BR_FD_187145 | JGI IMG/M metagenome (GOLD analysis project Ga0209253, IMG submission 187145) | Freshwater lake sediment microbial communities from the University of Notre Dame, USA, for methane emissions studies - BRP12 BR (SPAdes)... | ecosystem: Environmental > Aquatic >...
CGTGGTGTCGAACGGGGTGTCGAACGAGGGATTCCCCACGAAGACCTTCCTGCCCATGGCTCGCCTCCTGAACCCGAACGGGTCCGGCTCGGGTGATTCCGTTGCCTGGGCGGGATTCCGTCAGCCGAAGCTCGACGTGGCGGGGTCGCGCGCAAACGACGCGGAGACTCTCTTTACCCCTTGCGGCGGCCCTGCGCAATCCGGCTGCTGCGTGGGCGGGGCGCTCCCGGGGCCGCGGACGGCCTGCGAGAGCGCACCTCTCAGAGCGCGATCGGTCTCGCCTTGCGCCCCTTCCTGGCGTCCGATACCGTCCGCGGGCGAGCCCGTTCACAGCCCCGCGGCGGGATCGGTGGAGGTGCCCCGGTCGTCCCGCGTGTGCTCGGCGCGGACTCCAAGACGGAGAATCGTGCCATGGAGACCGACCACGCCGACGACCTGATCCCCTTCCTCGACGTCAGGGTCGTGCGGGCGACCGCGTCGAGCCTGCTCTGTCGGGTGGGGGAGCGAAGCGTCTGGTTGTCGCGCGCGCATGTCAGCGGCAAGCTCTGGTGCAGCGGGGACCGCGGCAAGCTGTTCATCCGACGCTGGGTTGCCCTCGACCGCAACCTGATCGACGTGCACGGGGCGGCTGTCCTGCCCCGGGTGACCGCCAGCTCCCGCTCGCGCCTGCCCCGGCAGCTGCATCTGGTGCGAGGCGATCGCGACGACGGGCAGGCGAGGTGAAGGGCTGATGAGGCCGACGGAACGGATGTCCACGGCGGCATCGGCTCCTCGCGGCGCGAACCCTTCGGGCGCATCGCCCATGAGCACCGCGGCCACCGCATCACCCCGTCGATGCGTTTCCCCGGCTCGGTCGGTCTGGTAGCGTCGTCGCCCGTGGACGAACAGGAACACGCAGAGCTGCAGCGGCTCCGGGCGGAGAACGAGCGCCTCAAGCGCACGGCGAGCCGCGGCGTCAGCCTCAAGGTGAGCGAGAAGGGTGCGGTGTCGGTGTACGGCCTCGGGCGCTTTCCCGTGACGCTCTACCAGGAGCAGTGGACGAAGCTCCTCGACATGGCCGACGAGATCCGCGCCTTCATCCGGGACAACGCCGGGTCACTCAAGGTGAAGAGCTAGCGCGGGTCGAGCCGCGCGCCAACGCCGCGGGGCCGCGTCCGCGATCGCGGCGGCCGGGCTGGGCTCGAGCTGCCGGCGTGCCCCGGGTGGAGTCGGCGCCGGCCGTCAGCTGGCAGGCCAGCGGTACGCGGCGAAGCGGTCCCGCAGCTCGCGTTTCGCGAGCTTGCCGACGCTGGTGGGTCAGCCCCAGTCGTCCCACCGGGTCCACGCCGTCGCGGGCGCGAAGCGTCCCCACGACCACACGCGGACCATGGTCGGCTGCGCCACCACGCGGCGGCACTCGTCCCTGGAGACGAGGGCCACGCAGCCCCGCCGCACGCCCCAGCGGGTCGGCCGGTGGATCACGCGCTGGTCCGCGGTGGCATAGAGCGCGACTGCGACGGCGCACGCCGCCGTGAGGAGGGCTGCGGAGCGGAACGTGGAGGGGCGCACGGGAGCCGTCGCGGTGCAAGATCCGTGTCCGGCCGGGTCCGCGCAGGAACGGGCCCGCGAGGGCTCACATGGGCCGCAGCGCCGCGCGGTGTGTGCCACGATGAGTCGGAGCCGCCCCTCGCCATGCCATCGGCCGTGGCACCTGCGATGCCCGCTGGCGGCGTCACGCCTCGCCGAGCTGCATCCGGCGGATGGTCTGGTAGCAGCCGGGGCAGAGCCCGTGGCTCACCTGCGCGCCCGTCCGGCTCTCCAGGAACGATTCGAGCCCGTGCCAGCCGCCCTGCTCGTCGCGGATACGATGGCAGTAGGCGCAGACCGGAAGCAGCCGCTCGAGCTGCTGCACCTGGGTGGTCAGGGCGGCGATCCGTGACGCGACGTGGAGTCGCGCGAGCAGCTCGCGCTGATCGAACGGCTTGAGCAGCAGGTCGTCCGCGCCCCCGTCCACGACGGTGACGTACTCGCTCCGGCCGCGCATCGCCGTGACCACGATGATGTAGGTGTAGCGAGGTCGCGGCGTGGAGCGGATCCGGTGGATGAGCCCCTGGCCGCCGCTGCCGGGCAGCTCCCAGTCCGTGATCACGACCGCCGTCGACGCGTGCTCGAAGGCGAGCCATGCCTGCTCGCCGTCCGGGGTCTCGACGACGTCGTGTCCGAGCGGCTCCAGCGTCGTAGAGAGCAAGCGGCGGGCGACGGGATCGTCGTCGGCCACGACGACGCGAAGCCGCAGTGCGGCAACGTCCTGCGGCGACGGCGACGGCGCTGAGTTCATGACACTGTTCGCCTCCCGGTGCGTCCAGAGCGACTATCGGCGGGCCACGCCCTCCACTTGAGCGTGGGGCGCAGGGCAGGGGCCCTGCGAACGGGCCCATCGCGCGCAGCAGGACGAAGACGGGGAGGGAGGACCCGGCAGCCTCGAACACGCGAGGCTGCCTGACGGGTCACTCACGCCGGCGGGATATGGTCGAGGAACGACCGCAGCGCCTCGACAAGGCGCTCGGGCTGCTCGAGGTGCGGGTGGTGTCCCGAGCCTGGAATCGCCATGCGCTGCGCGCGCAGCAGCGCCAGGCGGTCGTCGCGGTCGGCCGGGTCGAGTCGCAGCGGGCTCTCGGCCCCCTCGAGGTACAGCGCCGGACACCGCACGCGCTCCCAGAATCGCGCCGCGAAGGTGCGCTGGAACGGCATCGGCGCGCGCGTCTGGTGCAAGGGATCGAACTTCCACACGCGCAGGCCGCTGCGCGCCCGCGTGCCGTGCTCGGCCAGCAGCCGGGCGACGTTCGGCGTGAAGCGTGGGAAGCGCTCGCGCAGCCGGCCCTTGGCCTCCTCGAGCGTCATGAGGCGCGGGTTGCGCTCGCCGGTGCGCTCGAGGTCCGCGATCCACTGGGCGAAGCGATCGGGCACGCCGGTCGCGTCGCTGCCGTCGGGTGGGCCCAGCCCGTCCACGCACACCAGGCCCCAGACGCGCTCGGGCTCGGTCCCCGCGTACTGCATCGCGACCGTCGCGCCCATCGAGTGGCCGACGAGCGCCAGCGAGCCGCCGAGCAGGCGGGCGAGGGCGGCCAGGTCGGCGGTGTAGTCCGGGAAATGGTAGTAGCCGCCCGCGCCGATCCACTCCGACTCGCCGTGCCCGCGCCAGTCGAGCGCGAGCACGCGGTAGCCCGCCTGGGCGAGGCTCGGCCCCACGAGATCCCACGCATGCGCGTGCTCGAGGAAGCCGTGCAACAACAGCACCGTCCGCCGGCCCGCGCCCCATTCGAGGAGGTGCTGCCGGAGGCGGTTGGCGGTGAGGAATCTGGAGCGGCCGATCACCGGTGTGCGTCGATGATGGAGGGTTCGAGCGGCGGCTCGAGGTCGACCCCGGTCGTCTCGAGCAGCCGTGCGATCATCATGTAGTAGCCGACCGCGAGGAGCAGCTCCACCACCTCGCGCTCGTCGAGGTGTGCGCGCAGCGCCCGCAGGCGGTCGTCGGAGGCGCGCACGTTCTCGACCACGTCGGTGACGAAGTCGAGCACCGCCCGGGTGCGCACGTCGAAGCAGGCGTCGGCGACGTCGCCCCGCTCGAGCGCCGCCACCTCGGCGTCGCTGGTCCCGACCGCCTTCGCGATCGGGACGTGCTGCACCCACTCGTACTCCGCCTGCGAGAGGCGGGCGACGCGCAGGATCGCCAGCTCGCGCAGGCGCGCGTCGAGCCGCTGGCGCAGCAGGATGCTCGAGCCCAGCGCCACCAGCGGGCGGACGTTGGCCTCGGCGTGCGCCATCATGCGGAAGACGTTCAGGCGGGCGGGGAGCGCGTCCAGCGTCTCGCGCACCTCGTCGGGCATCGCCGCGGGGTCGGGGTAGGGCAGGCGCGCCATGGGGCGGGCAGGTAGCCCGGCCCGGCCGCGACGGCAAGCCCGTCGGGATGCCCGGCGGGGTCCACGCCGGCGAGATGCCGTCGGGACGCGTTGCGCGATCACGAGCCCGCTGCTAGCGCCCGGGCCATGTCCGACGCGCCCGTCGCCATCGTCACCGGGGCCTCCTCCGGCATCGGCCTCGCGACCGCGGGGCAGCTCGCCGCCCGCGGCTTCACCGTCTACGGCGCCAGCCGGCGCCTGCCGGCCGGCGAGGTCGGGTGGCGGCACCTGCGCATGGACGTCTGCGACGAGGCCGCCGTGCGCGACGGCGTCGCCCGCGTGGTCGCCGAGGCCGGGCGCGTGGACGCGCTGGTCTGCAACGCGGGCTTCGGCATCTTCGGCAGCGTCGAGGAGACCGGCCTGCCGCGGGCGCGGGCGCAGTTCGAGACCAACGTCTTCGGCACCCTGAACCCGATCCGCGCGGTGCTGCCGCACATGCGCGAGCGCCGCGCGGGCCGCATCGTCCTGGTCGGCTCGCTCGCCGGCCGTGCGCCGATCCCCTTCCAGACCCACTACTCGATGACCAAGGCCGCGGTAGACGCGCTCGCCGGCGGGCTCGGGCTGGAGGTGGCGGCCTTCGGCATCGCGGTGGTGCTGATCGAACCGGGCGACATCCGTACGGCCTTCAACGACGCCACCGACTGGGGCGAGGTCGCGGGCTCGGCCTACGGCGAGCGGATGCGGGCCTGCGAGCGGGTGATCCGCGAGTCGCTGGAGGTGGCGCCGGGGCCGGAGGTGGTCGCGGCGACCATCGTGCGCGCGCTCGGCGCGCGGCGCCCGCGGCGCCGCTACACCGTCGGGCCCGCCTCGTGGCTCGTGCCGCTGGTCCGCCGGCTGTTGCCGGACGGCGTGCACGGCCGGCTCGTCCGCAGGCACTTCCGCGTGTAGCGCGGCCCGGCCTGCCGTGGTACGAGCGGCGCGGAAGGAGGGCCGCGATGGAGGGGGAGATGACCCGACGGACCATGCTCGTCGGCGCGGCGATCGCGCTGGCAGCTCCGGCGGCCGCGGCCGAGCACGAGCACCACGGAATGGGCCATGGCACGCCGGCGCCGTATCCCGCGCTGGTCGAGGCCGCGCGCGACTGCCGCGCCACCGGCGAGAACTGCCTGGCCCATTGCCTGGCGGCCTTCCGCGCGGGCGACACCACGCTCGCCGAGTGCGCGACCGAGGTGAACCGGATGCTCGCGGCCTGCGAGAGCATCTCGCGGTTGGGCACCTACGGCTCGCCGCACACGCCGGCGTTCGCGAAGGCCTGCGCAGCCCTGTGCGCCGACTGCGAGAAGGCCTGCCGGGAGCACGAGGACAAGCACCCGGAGTGCAAGGCGTGCGCCGACGCCTGCGCGCGCTTCCGCAAGGCCGTCGCGGCTCTCGGCGCCTGAGCCGTCCTGCGACGCGCGGCGGCTCACGGCATGGACCTCGCCCCGCTCGCCGGCATCCCGGTCGGCGTCGCCCTGGCCGCCGCGTGCGGCTTCCGCGTCTTCGTCCCGCTGCTCGCCCTCGGCATCGCGGGGCGCACCGGCACGCTGGCGCTCGCGCCGGGATTCGCGTGGCTCACGACGGACGCGGCGCTGCTCGCCTTCGCCACGGCCACGCTGGTCGAGATCGCCGCCTACCACGTCCCGCTCCTCGACCACCTGCTCGACGCGCTCGCCGCGCCCGGCGCGGTGCTGGCCGGGACGATCGCCAGCGCGGCCGTGCTGGTCGACCTGCCGCCGCTGCTGCGCTGGACCCTCGCCGTGGTCGCCGGCGGCGGCGCGGCCGGCGTCGTGCAGGCGGCGACGACGCTGTCGCGGGTCGGATCGGCGGCGCTGACCGGGGGCCTCGGCAACCCCGTCGTGGCGACGGTCGAGCTGGCTGCGGCCGTCGGGACGGTGGCGCTCGCCCTCACCGTGCCGGTCCTCGCCCTCGTGCTGGTCGCGATGCTCTGTGCCGCGATCGTCCGCGCCTCGCGCCGCACGCTCGGCCGCCGGCGTCGCCCCGCGGCAGGCGTGGCGCCGCCGCGATAGCCACCCGGGAGCATGAGCCGAGAGAGGCGCGTCGCAGCGCCGGGCGTCGGGGAGGCTCGCGCCACGCTGCTCGGTGGCCAGCTCACGCCGGCGCGGGCACCGGGATCGCGTCTGCGCGAGGCCACCGTCGATGATCGGCCGGACGGCGCCGGGGAGTCGCGACGTCACGCGACGCCGGGTGGGCGCTGCACGCCGCCGACGAGCGCCAGGAGATGGCGCGCCACCGCCAGCGGCGTGCGATCCTCGAGATACGGCCCCACCACCTGCACGCCGACCGGCAGCCCGCCAGCCGTCCGGCCGGCCGGCACGACGGTGACGGGCAGCCAGGCCATGGTGGGGAGGGCCACCCACCCGAACAGGTCGGCGTACGGGCGCGGCGCGCCGTTCACCACGATCGTCCGGCCCGCGAAGGGCTCGCTCTGGTCGTGCGGGATCGCCGGCACCACGTTCACCGGCGTCAGCAGGACGTCCCAGTCGCGGAAGAACGCGGCCATCTGCGCGCGCAGCCGCTCGCGCAGCTCGTTGGCCACGAGCCAGTCGCGGTGGCGGATGGCGGCCGCCCGCGCCGTCGTGGTCATCGGCAGCTCCTCGTCGGGCGGCGCGGAGTCGGCGAGCCGCGCGAGCGCGAGGAACTGCTCGTCGGCCAGGTCGCGCAGCATGATGGGCATCAGCAGCTGCTGAAAGGTCGGCACCAGCTCGCGCAGCGAGATCGCCGGACGCGCCCGGTCGTCGACGTGGGCGCCCGCGCGCCGCAGCGCCTCCACCGCGGCCATGAGGCAGCGGCCCACCTCGGCGTCGACCCGGTAGGCAGGGTCGTCGAGCCAGGCGGCGATGCGCCACTCGGTCACCCGGCGCCGCCGCGGCGGCGGCAGGTGGAGCGACCAGGCGACGGCGCGCTCGGGCGGCGGGCCGGCGAGCACGTCGAGGGCGAGCTCGAGGTCGTCGACGCTGCGCGCGAGCGGCCCGCAGACGTTCAGGTCGGGCTCGGCGAGCGTGCCGGGAGGCCCGGGGAGATGCCCGCGCTGCGGCACGATGCCGTGCGTGGGCTTGTGGCCGCACACGCCCGTCCAGTGCGCCGGCACCCGGATCGAGCCGCCGATGTCGCTCCCCACCTCGAGCGCGGTGAGGCCGGCGGCCACCGCCGCCGCCGCCCCGCCGGACGACCCGCCGGGCGTCCGGGTGAGGTCCCAGGGGTTGTTCGTCGTCCCGAAGAGCGCGTTGTAGGTCTGCCAGTCGGCGGCCAGCGAGGGGACGTTCGTCTTGCCGAAGACGACGACGCCCGCGGCCCGTAGCCGCGCGACGGCGGTCGCATCGGCGGCCGGGACGTGGTCGCGCCACGGCTCGTAGGCCGCGGTCGAGCGCAGGCCCGCGGTCTCGAACGTGTCCTTGACCGTCATCGGCACGCCGCAGAGCGGGCCCAGCGTCTCGCCGCGCGCCAGCGCGGCGTCGGCGGCGTCGGCCGCGCGGCGCGCGCCCTCGACGTCGAGCGTGACCACGGCGTTCAGCCGCGGGTTCAGCCGCTCGATGCGGGCGACGTAGTGGTCGAGCAGCTCGCGGCTCGACACCTCGCGGGCCCGGATCGCGGCGGCCAGCTGGAGCGCGGAGCGGAAGGCGAGGTCGGACATGCCGGCCGTCCTAGCAGATCGCACTTGCGCTGCCGATGACCGTCACCGTGCCGTCCGGCTTCGCGCACCAGACGTCGAGGAGGGCGCGGCGGCGGGAGCCCTCGCGGACGGTCTCCCGCACGCGCCCCTGCGCGGCGATGGCGTCGCCCGGCCAGACCACGTTCACGAGCCGCACGTCGAGCTTGCCGCCGGCGTGCCAGCCGTCGCCGAAGCGGACGGCGAGCGCATCGGCCAGCAGGCACACCGACCACATGCCCTGGACGACGATGTCGGGAAAGCCGAGCGCACGCGCCATCTCGGCGTCGGTGTGGTAGTTGCGGCCCGGTCCGGAGAACGCCTCGCACATCGCGTGCGTGATGGTGCGGGTGCGGACCGGCACGGGCTCCCCCGCGGCCGGCACCTCGAAGCGCCGGTCGTCGCGGCGCTCGCGCTCGCGGTCGACGACCATCGCCTCGCCCGGGTCGTCGGCCAGGAAGCTCTGGTGCGTGCGGCTGCGCTGCAGCCAGCGGCCGTCGGCCGTGGTCCACAGCACCTCGGCCACCACGTAGTCGCGGGTGCGCTTGCGGTAGCGATCGACGACGGTGGTGCGGGAGCGGACCCGGTCGCCGAGCCGCATGGGCGCGAACAGCTCCCACTCCTGGCGCGCGTGCAGGTTGCCGATCAGGTTCGGCAGGTACCAGGAGAGATCCCGGTAGACCTCGGAGTGGTAGAGGAGCGCGGGGACGGGGTCGTCCGGCAGGTCCGCGGCGTCGGTGCCGGCGCGGTAGCGGGCGAGGTCGTCGGCGGACACGACCGTCTCGCGGCCGCCGACGTCCTGGCCGACGTGGACCTCCGAGGGGGCGAAGAGCGGGCGGCTGTCGGGCATGGCCGCACTCCATAGCACGGCTGTCCTGCCCGTCGACGACGTGGGGATCGCCGCCTTCGTTCGCTTGCTGACGGACAACCACTCCATCGAGAACGTCCGTGCCCGCGTGGGCCCTGTGCGCTACGATCCGATCGTCGTCGAAGACGGCGCCTGGATCGGGGCGGGGGCGACGGTCCTCCCGGGGCGGCGGATCGGGAAGGGCGCGATCGTCGGTGCGGGGTCCGTGGTCGCGAGGGACGTTCCGCCGAACACCGTCTGGGCAGGAAATCCCGCCCGCATGCTGCGCCAGCTCGAGCCCCTGCGGACCTTCGCGGAGGAGGTCCATGGGTTCGGCCCACGCGCGCAGTTTCGGCCACCTCCCGGCGCCGTGCCGTTGTCGCCCGGGGACTAGCGTCAGGACGTCCTGGCCTTGCCGGCGGCTGGGCGCCGGGCGCGCCGCACGGGCGGCGTCCGCCGGCCGCGCCTTGCCCGCGGCGGACCGGCCACGTACAGAGCGCGCCATGCTGCGCGACCGGACCGGCCGGATGCTCGTCGGGCTGGTCGCCGGCACGCTCGCCGGCACCGTCGCGCACCTGGTCGCGCCGGGTGCGCCCGCGCTCGAGGCCGTGGTCCACTTCGTCACCGAGCCCGTCGGCGCGATCTTCCTGCGCTGCCTCTTCATGCTGGTCGTGCCGCTGCTGCTCTCCGCACTCGCCCTCGGCGTCTCGGGGCTCGGCGACGTGCGGGAGCTCGGCCGCATCGGCGTGCGCACGCTCGCCTACACCGTGGTGGTGTCGTCGATCGCCGTGGGCCTCGGCGTCGGCCTCGTGAACCTGCTCCGCCCGGGCGAGGGCCTGGCGCCCGCGCTGCGCGCGCAGCTCACGTCCACCCCGGGCCGCACGCTGCCGGCCGGTGCGGCGCCGGCCCGCACCGGCGGCGTGGACTTCTTCGTGCAGCTCGTTCCGGCGAACCCCGTGCGCGCCATGGCGGACGGCGACATGCTCGCGGTGATGGTGTTCGCGGTCTTCCTCGGCGTCGGCCTGACGCTGACGCGCACCGACGCGGCGCGGCGGCTCGAGCGCGGCCTCGAGGGGCTCTACGACGTGGTGATGCAGCTGCTCGACGTGGTCCTGCGCCTCGCGCCCTTCGCCGTGGCCTGCCTGCTCTTCACGATGACGGCGCGGCTCGGGTGGGAGGTCGTCGTGCAGCTCGGGGCGTACGTCGGCGTCGTGCTGCTCGCGCTCGGCATCCAGCAGTTCGGCGTCTACTCGCTGGCCGTGCGCTGGCTCGGCGGCATGCCGCCCGCGCAGTTCTTCCGCGGGGTGCGCGAGGCGATGCTGACGGCGTTCTCCACGGCGTCGAGCAACGCGACGCTGCCGACCGCGCTGCGCGTCGCCGAGACCGAGCTCCACCTGCCGGCGACGGTGAGCCGCTTCGTCCTGACCATCGGCTCGACCGCGAACCAGAACGGGACGGCGTTGTTCGAGGGCGTGACCGTGCTCTTCCTGGCGCAGCTCTACGGGGTCTCGCTCGACCTCGGACAGCAGCTCACCGTGGTGCTCGTCTGCATCCTGGGCGGTGTGGGCACCGCCGGCGTGCCCGCCGGCTCGATCCCGGTGGTGGCGATGATCCTCGGGATGGTGGGCGTGCCGCCCGAGGGCATCGGGCTGATCCTCGGCGTCGACCGGCTGCTCGACATGTGCCGGACGACGCTCAACGTCACCGGGGACCTCGCCGCGGCGGTGGTCGTGGCGCGCTGGGAGGGGCCGGCGCTGCGCGCCGGCGTCCCGCCGGGCGCGCCGGCTGCGCCGGGGACGCTGGCCACGGGGGCGGACCGCCGCGGCACCGGCTGACCGGTGTCAGGTGCGTGCGGCCGTCGACGGCGGCGCGCGTCCGTGGCATCCCGGAGGCATGCTCTGGCTGCTCCGCCACGGCGAGACCGACGCGAACGCGGCGCGCATCGTGCAACGCCCGGAGGTGGCGCTGAGCGCGCGGGGCCGCGAGCAGGCCGAGCGCCTGGCCAGACGCCTCGCGGACGGCCGGGTGGCCCACGTCGTGTCGAGCGACCTGCGCCGCGCCGTCGAGACCGCGGAGGCGATCGTCCGCGCCACCGGCGCGTCGCTCGAGCTCGACCCCTGCCTGCGCGAGCGCGACTTCGGCGACGTCCGCGGGACGGCGTACGCCGCGCTGGCGGAGGACATCTTCGGCCCCGACTACGCGCCGCCGAACGGCGAGACCTGGGCGGCCTTCCACGTGCGGGTCGACGCGGCCTGGCGGGGCGTGCTCGCGCGCGCGGCGACCACGCCGGGCGACCTGGTGGTCGTGACCCACGGACTCGTCGTCGGCGCCGTCGTCCGCCGGCACTGCGATCTCCCGCCCGGCACCGAGGTCCCGCTGGCCTGGCCCAACACGGCGGTCACGCTCGTCGAGCCGCCGCGGACGCTCGCGCTGCTCGGTTGCACCGCGCACCTCGTGGCGCCGGCGGAGGGCGGCGCGGCCTGAGGCCGCTCGGCCGCCGTGAGCGACAGCTCCGGCGCGAGGCGCTTGCCGGGGCCCTCGGCCGTCATCAGGGCGACGTCGACCAGCGTCACGTCGCCCAGGAGCGCGCGGCATGTGCTGCGCTGCGCGCCGACGGCGGGTTGCGGGGCGCAGATGCCCACAGTAGATGGCTCGCGTGACCGCGTCGGACCACCATGCCGTCCGGGTCGCGATCGACCGCGCGCGAGCGGGAGGCCGGCTCGGACAGAGGAACGACAACGCGCCCGTTCCGCGGACGGAGCAGGCGCCGCGCGATGTCCTTCCGACCACACGGTCGGCCACTCCGGTCACTGCTTCAAAAAGGCCATCCGCATGACATCACCGCTCGAGCCCGCTGCCCTGGATCAGCTCTTCCGCACCGCCCGCACGCACAACGGCTGGCTCGACACGCCGGTCACCGACGGGCAGCTGCATGCGCTGTTCGATCTCGCCAGGTGGGGCCCGACCAGCGCCAACTCCTCGCCGGCGCGGTTCGTGTTTCTGCGCACGCCGGCCGCCAAGGAGCGGCTGCGGCCCGCGCTGTCAGCTGGCAACCTCGACAAGACGATGGCCGCACCGGTGACGGTGATCATCGGTCACGACCTGGCGTTCTACGAGAGGCTCCCGGAGCTGTTTCCGCATACCGATGCGCGCGCGTGGTTTGCCGGCAACCCGGAGCTGATTGCCGCCACCGCGATCCGCAACGGCAGCCTGCAGGGCGCCTACCTGATGCTCGCGGCGCGCGCGCTGGGACTGGACTGCGGGCCGATGTCGGGCTTCGACGCCGACAAGGTCAACGCCGAGTTCTTTGCGGGCACGACGGTCGAGGTCAACTTCCTGTGCAACCTGGGCCAGGGCGATGCGGGCAAGCTGTTTGCCCGCGGCCCACGCCTGCCGTTCGACGACGCGTGCTCCATCCTGTAGCTCGCCGCGCGCCGGGGACGACAGCCGCTGGTGCTCCGGACCCTCCGGGCGATCGACGATGATGGCGTCGGTGGAGTACGAGCGCTTCGCGGACATCTACGGTACCTGGACGGCCACCGCGGCCTCCGCCCGCGCGAACAAGGCGTTCTACGTCGACGCCTACACCGCCGCGGACGGGCCGGTCGTCGAGCTGGGTGTCGGCGACGGCCGCATTGCCGTGGACGCCGCAGCGCGCGGACGGCCGATCATCGGCGTCGACCTCTCGCCCGCGATGCTGCGGCGCTGCCGCGAACGCGCCGAACGTGCCGGCGTGCTCGACCGCATGACGTTGCTCCAGGCCGATTTCCGATCGTTCACGCTCGCCGAACCGGCCGCGCTGATCGCGCTTCCGTACCACAGCCTCGGACACCTGCCGTCCCTCGACGACAAGCGCGACGCCCTCCGCCACATCCACGAGCAGCTCAGGCCCGGCGGCTGCTTCCTGTTCGACGACTTCTTCATGACGCCGGAGCGGCTCGACCGCATGCGGCAGGTGCAGCTTCGCGCCGAATACCCCTCGGCCGACGGCCATGACGTCCTGCTCTGGGTGACCTCGCTGGTCGACGAGGCCGCGCAGTCGATGCGCGTGGTGACGTGGGAAGATGAGCTGGACGCCGAGGGCACGCTCGCGCGCCGGCGCTACCGCACGCTCTCCCTCAGCTGGCTGGAGCCTGCCCAGGCAAGGGCATTGCTCCAGGACGCCGGCTTCGCCATCGACGCGTGCTTCGGCGATTTCGACCGCACGTCGTTCGACGTTTCGTCTGCGCAGGAGCAGATCTGGATCGCGCGCAAGGGCATGAGCCGATGACGGGCACCACAGGACTCAAACAGCTTCGCGTCGACTGCATCGTCGGAATCCATCCGCACGAGCGGACCCATCCGCAGACCGTGATACTCGACATCGAGCTCGACTACGACTTCACGCCGGCGGCGAGCTCGGACGCGATCCCGGACGCCGTGGACTACGATCTGGTGGCCGCCAGCGTCACCGAGCTCATCCAGGCGCGGCGATTTCGATTGATCGAGACGATGGCAGAACAGGCGGCGGCCATGCTGCTCGACCGGGTGCCCGCGGTCCGCACCGTGCGGCTGGAGATCCGCAAGCCGGCCGCCGTGCCCGCGGCGGCATGTTCCTTCGTGCGCGTGGAGCGCGCGCGCCGATGAGCGCGGCAGACGCCCGCCGGGTCGCGGTGGTCACCGGCGGCGCGCGGCGCCTCGGCCGGCATCTCTGCCAGTCGCTCGCCTCCCGCGGCTACGACATCGTCATCGTGTATCGATCATCGGACGACGACGCCCGATCGCTCCAGCGGGAGATCACCGGCGGCGGTCACCGCGCCCGCGCGTTGAAGGTGGACGTGGCCGTGAAGCGGGACGTGGCCGAGGCGTTTGCCGATATCGCCCGCACCGAGGGGCGCGTGGATCTGCTGATCAACAACGTCGGCAACTACAACCCGCAGGATGTCACGAGGCTCGACCCCGACGCGTGGGATGCGACGATCGCGACGAATCTCTCCGGCGCCTACTACTGCTCCTACCAGGCCCTCGCGCTGATGCCGCACGGCGGCAACATCATCAACATCGGGATGGCCGGGCTCGAGGGCATCCGGGCGAACACGCGGGGCGCCGACTACTACGTCAGCAAGACCGGCCTGTTGGTGCTCACGCGCGCGCTGGCCGCCGGGTACGCGGCCCGGCACATTCGCGTCAACATGGTGTCGCCCGGGCAGCTCGACAACTCCGTCGACCTCCCGCCAGCGGACGAGATCGGCCGCTGGGTGCCGCTCGGACGGTCGGGAACGCTCGACGACATCGCGCAGGCGGTGCATTATCTGCTCGACGCCGGGTACGTGACGGGTGTGAACATCGATGTGGCGGGCGGCTACAGGCTGTGATGCCATCGGCGTCCGCGTTGCTCCCGCTGTGGGATCGGGCGGCCGAATGGACGCGGCGCCTGGCGATGATTCACGACGCGCGGTCGTTCGTCTACCTGAGCACGTTCTACATCGAGTACGACACCTACGCCGTCGAGCTGCTGCTGGCGCTCCGGGCGGCGCAGCGCCGCGGCGTCGCCGTGAACCTGCTCGTCGACGCGTTCGGGCAGCGCCTCGGCGCCGTGCTGATGTCGCCGCACCAGCGGACCGCGCTCGCCCGCGAGCTGGACGCGCTCCGCGCCAACGGCGGTGTGGTGACGATGTATCGACCGCCACGAATCGCGCAGCGAATATTGGGTGGGGGCCAGCATGTGAAGATCCAGGTCTCCGAGAAGGGTGAGGCGATCTTCGGGAGCAGCAACATCACGAAGTCGTCGTTCGAAGGCTGGAATGAGTACTCCGTGGCGCTGCGCGGCCCGGTGGTGCGCACGCTGCTCGAGAGCTATCGCGAGCTGGGCGGGTCGGTCGAAGCCGTACATCTCGAACAGCTCGGCCAGGCCGCGGTCGGGGTCGCGGCGGATCTCGCGCTGGACTACTGGCTGTGCAACCCCAATGTGCGGCAGGGGTGGCGTGGCCCGCTCGGCTGGCGCGGCCGCAACGAGGTGACGGACGGGATGATCGACATGCTCGATGCCGCGCGGACCTCGGTGCTGCTCACCAGCTTCTACTTCAAGCCCGCGGCGCCGCTGCTCGATGCGCTGCTGCGTGCGGCGCGGCGGGGCGTGCGAATCGAGGTGTACCACTCGCATCGCGATGCGTTGCCGGCGACCGACCTCGCCTGGCTCGCCGCCGCGGTGAGCTACGAGCGACTGCTCGAGGCGGGTGTGGTCGTCTACGAGAATCTGCACGGGGAGCACTCGAAGATCGTCGTCGTCGATGGCTCGTGGGCGGCGTTCGGGAGCTACAACTTCGAGGATGCCGCGCACGATCGGCTGGCCGAGGCGATGCTGGCGAGCCGCGATCCGAGAGCGGTCGAACCCGCCATCGCGATCTTCGACGAGCTGCGGGGAGATCCCGACAACGTGCGGCTGACGCGGGAATCGTTCGGCAGCCTGCCCTCGCGGGTGAAGACCCGCATCTCGCGGTACGGCCGATTCAAGTGGTGGATGTGATGCGCTTCACGGAGATCGAGCACAAGTTCGTCGTCGACGAGCGGTTCGACCTGGCCAGGTTCCGAGACGTGCTCGAAGCGCTGGGGCCCAGCCGCCAGACCTCGCTGCAGGTGCGCGATCGGTACTTCCTGACCGAAGACGGCCGGGCCAGGCGCTACGTCATCCGCCACCGTTTCGACGCCGAGCTTCACCAGCTGACCATCAAGGCGCTGGCGCCGGATCCGGAAGTGCGGGACGAGATCACGCTCGACCTCGGCCACCACGCCGGCGATCAGGCGGAGCAGGTGGATGCGTTCGTGGCGCGCATGGGCATCGCGTGGTCGGGCGTGCTGCGCAAGGACCTCGACGTCTGGTACTTCCCGGATTGCGAGGTCGTGCACTACGTCGCCTCGAGCGGCGGGCGCACGGTGCGCTGCGTGGAGTTCGAGGCGACACGCAAGTCGTCCGTGCCCGAGGCGCTGGCGATCGTCGAGCGCTACGAGCGCGCGACCGGATTCGACGGCGCCACCCGGTCGCTGCGCTCGCTCGTCGACCTGCTGTTTCCCGACATCACGATGGCGTGAAACGCTCGAGGCCTCCCGTCACCGCCGGCATGGCCTTCGATCCACGGATCGTGCGGCATCGCATGCGTCGCCGCGCGTGGTTTGACGCTGCGACACCCCTCGGCTACGCCCCGACGGATGCAGGATCTGCGAGGCAGGACGGCGGTGGTCACCGGCGGCGCGTCGGGCATCGGGCGCGCAATGGCCGACGCGTTCGTGGGCGAGGGCATGCGCGTCGTGCTCGCCGACGTCGAGGCGCCCCGGCTCGAGGAAGCGGCCGAGGCGCTGCGCGCGAAGGGCGCGCGCGTGCTGGCGGTGCGTTGCGACGTGTCGCGCGGCGACGAGGTGGAGGCGCTGGCCGAGCGCGCCTGGTCGGAGCTCGGGCGCGTCGACGTGGTCTGCAACAACGCTGGCGTCGCGAGCGGCGGCCCGCTGTGGCTGCACACGGCCGCCGACTGGGAGTGGGTGCTGGGCGTGAACCTCTGGGGCGTGATCCACGGGGTCCGGGTCTTCGTGCCGCGCATGCTGCAGCAGGGCGGCGAGGGGCACGTCGTCAACACCGCGTCGATGGCGGGCCTGGTCACCGGGCCGTTCATGGGCATGTACAACGTCAGCAAGCAGGGCGTGGTCGCGCTCTCCGAGACGCTGCACAAGGACCTCGCGCTGGCCGGCGCGTCCGTCCACGTCTCCGTCCTCTGCCCGGGCTTCGTGCGCACCGGCATCGCCGACGCCGACCGCAACCGGCCGGGCGGCACCGGGGCCGGCGCCCTCACCGGACACCCGATGCAGGATCTGGCGCGCGCGGCGGTCGCCGGCGGCGTCGACCCGGCGCTGGTCGGCGCCGCCGTGGTGGACGCCATCAGGTCGCAGCGCTTCTACGTCCTCACGCACCGCGAGATGCTCGCTGCCTTCCGCGAGCGCGCCACGGACATCCTCGAGGGCCGCAACCCGTCGACGCAGGTCCAGTTCGTCTGAGGGCATGGAGCCGTTCGCGCCCTGGACCTGGCGCATCCCCGCGCGCTTCAACATCGGGGTCGCCTGCACCGACGCGCACCTCGGCACGCCGGTGGCCGGGCGCGAGGCGGTGGTCGTCGACGACGACGCCCGCGGGGTGACGGCGCTCAGCTACGCCGCGCTGGCCGAGCGCACCGCGCGCTTCGCCGCGGCGCTGCGCGGGCTCGGCTGCGGCAAGGGCGAGCGGGTGCTGGTCCGGCTTGCGAACTGCCCCGCCTACCCGGTCGTCTTCCTGGGCGCGCTCAAGCGCGGCGCGGTGCCGGTGCCGACGTCGACGCAGCTCACCGCCGACGAGCTGCAGTTCGTCGCCGACGACTCGGGCGCGGCCGTCCTGGTCACCGACCGGGCCACCTGGGACGCCCTGCGCGACGTGCTCGAGGCCCGCGTGGCGCTGCGCCACGTGCTCCTCCTCGAGGCCGGGGGCGCGACGGCGGCGCGGCGGGTCGCCGTGCACGACCTCGACGCGGCCCTCGCCGCCGCCGACCCGGCGACGCCGCCGGAGGACACCGCGGCCGACGACCCCGCCTACCTCGTCTACACCTCGGGCACGACCGGCTACCCGAAGGGCGTGCTGCACGCGCACCGCGCGCTGCTCGGCCGCCAGCCCTCGAGCGAGTACTGGTTCGACTTCCTGCCTGGCGGCGACCGCGTCCTGCACGCCGGCAAGTACAACTGGACGTACACGCTGGGCACCGGGATGATGGACCCGCTCTACCGGGGCCACACTGCGATCGTGCACGAGGGGGCGGCGGACGCGGTGCGCTGGCCGGCGCGGATCGCCCGGCACCGCGCGACCACGTTCATCGCCGTGCCCACGGTCTACCGCCAGATCCTCGAGAAGAGCCGCGCGACGGCGGCCGACGTGCCGACGCTGCGGCACTGCATGAGCGCCGGCGAGCAGCTCTCGGCCGAGGTGCTGGCCGCGTGGCGGGAGCGGTTCGGCCAGGAGGTGTACGAGGGGCTGGGGATGACCGAGTGCTCGTACTACCTCTGCGAGACCAGGCGGCGCCCCATACGGCCGGGCTCCGCGGGCTTCGTGCAGCCCGGGCACGACATCCGCGTCCTCGACCCCGCGAGCCTCGCGGAGGTGGCGGTGGGGGAGGAGGGCATGCTCTGCGTGCGGCGCGACGACCCGAATCTCCTCTTGCGCTACTGGAATCGCGACGCGGAGACCGCGGCGGCCTTCCGCGGCGACTGGTTCCTGACCGGCGACTGGGCGCGCCGCGACGCCGACGGCTACGTCTGGTTCCTCGGGCGCCGCGACGACATCATCAAGAGCTTCGGCTACCGCGTGTCCCCGCACGAGGTCGACCGCGTGCTGCGCGAGCACCCGGACGTGCTCGACGCGGGCACCGTGGGGGAGCAGATCGGCCCGGGCAAGGTGCTGGTGGCCTCGTACGTGGTGGCACGCCCCGACAGCGGGCTCGCGCCCGAGGCGGTGCTCGCGTGGTCGCGCGAGCACCTGGCGGCGTACAAGGCGCCGCGCGTCGTCTACCTGGTGGACGAGCTGCCGCGCACGCGCAACGGCAAGCTGCAGCGGACGGCGCTGTCGCCGGGGATGGCGCGCGCTCGCGCCGCGCACGAGCAGGCCTGACGCTCCGGCACGGCCCACGCGCTCGGCGCACGCGGCTTGCCGCAGCGGTCCGGCCGTGCGACGACGGCGTCCGATGAAGGACATCTTCTCCATCGAGGGCAAGGTCGCCCTGGTGACGGGCGGCACCCGCGGCATCGGCGCGATGATCGCGCGCGGCTTCGTCGAGCACGGGGCCCGGGTCTACGTCTCGGCGCGCAAGGCGGACGCCTGCGAGCAGGCCGCCGCCGAGCTGTCGCGTCACGGCGTGTGCAGGGCGCTGCCGGCGGACTGCGGCACCCAGGCGGGCTGCGACGCGCTCGCGGCCGCCCTGGCGGCCCGCGAGGAGCGGCTGCACGTGCTGGTGAACAACGCCGGCGCGAACTGGGGCGCGCCGCTCTCGGAGTACCCAGACAGCGCCTGGGACAAGCTGCTGGCCCTCAACGTGAAGGGTGTCTTCCATCTGACCCGCGCCTGCCTGCCGCTGCTCGAGAAGGCGGCTTCGCCGGACGACCCGGCGCGCGTGATCAACATCGGCTCGGTCGACGGGCTGCGCGTCCCGATGCTCGAGACCTACGCCTACTCGACCTCGAAGGCGGCGGTGGCGCACCTGACCCGCGTGCTCGCGGCACGGCTCGCCCCGCAGCACGTCACGGTGAACTGCGTCGCGCCCGGGCCCTTCGAGAGCAAGATGATGGCCGAGACGCTGACGCGCTTCCGCGACGCGATCGTGGCCTCGGTGCCGCTCGGGCGCATCGGGCGTCCCGAGGACATGGCCGGCGTCGCGATCTACCTCGCGTCGCGTGCCAGCGCGTACGTCACCGGTGCGATCATCCCGGTGGACGGCGGCATCCTCGTGCGCGCCAGCTGAGGTCGGGCCGGCCGCCGGGCCGTCACTTCCCGGGCCAGAGCGGGGAATCGATCGCGCTGCGCAGGTTCCGCGGCTGGAAGAGCGCGTCGGGCAGGTCGACGGCGAACTCGAGCGCCTCGACGACCAGCTCGCTGGACTGCTTCGTGTGGCGGTCCTCCATGGTGACGTGCGTCGCCACGGGCTGTCCGTCGATCACCGTGACGTCCTCGAAGCGCTCGACCTTCCAGAGCACGCCGGCGGGATCGTAGTAGCTGCGCTCGAGCGGCAGCAGCGTCCCGGCATCGACCGTCCAGACGATCTTCGAGTAGTACCAGTCCTCGCGCGGCACGGCCTGCACCTGCCACCCCGGCCTGCCGTCGTGCGTGCTCGCCCCGAGCAGCGAGTAGCGCGCCTGCGTGTCGACGAAGCCGAGGTCGGCGTACGTGAAGTCGGAATTGAGGTAGGCCTCGAACCCGCCGACCGGGGTGAGGAGCCGCGTGCGCCGCACGGCGGGCACCCACAGGGCGCGCACATCGGGCTGTCCCCCGCCGCCCTGGGTGATGAGGCTCGCCACGCCGCGCTGCTCGGGGGGGCCGAGCACGACCGTGAGCATGCGGAGCCGGCCTTCCACGATCTTGCGCGCCTGCGCGACGGTGAAGCGCGTCTCGGCGCCCTCGCCGCTGACGGTCAGGGTGAACCGGCGCGTGCTCGCCCTGGGCGGCTCCATCGCGGCCCGCATGCGGTCGACGATGGTCTGGACGTCGGGGGGGCCGGCGGCGGCCGCCGCCGCGACGGCGAGCAGCACCGCGGCGAGCAGGCGGATGCGCATCGGCTGCTGTGTAGCGGCATCGCGCCACCGCGGCCAACCCTTGCGCCCGTTTGCTTGGTCCACCACCCGTGGTACGTGCGACGCTTGGTCAGCGGACCCCCAGGAGGAGACTTGCATGCGTACGCGACGTGAAGCCGTGATCGTCGAGACCCAGCGGACCGGACTCGCCAAGTCGTTCCGCGGTTCGTTCAACCTCACGCGGCCCGACGACATGGCCGCCCACTGCATCAAGGCCGTCCTCGCCAAGGTGCCGCAGCTCGACCCGAAGGAGATCGACGACGTCGTGATGGGGGCCGGGTTCCCCGAAGGGCCGCAGGGATTCAACGTCGGACGCAACGTCGCCATCCTGGCCGGCCTGCCGCACGACGTGCCGGGCTCCACCGTGAGCCGCTTCTGCTCGTCCGGCCTGAACGCCATCGCGGTCGCCGCCCACATGGTCGAGAACGAGGGCGCCGACGCCGTCATCGGCGGCGGGCTCGAGTCGATCACCATGATGCAGAACGACTTCAACAAGACCGGCCTGTTCAACCCCTGGCTGATGGACCACTACAAGGAGGTCTACATGCCGATGGGGGTCACGGCCGAGGTGGTCGCCCAGCGCTACAAGGTGAGCCGCGAGGAGCAGGACAAGCTGGCGCTCGCCTCGCAGCAGCGCACCGCCGCCTACCAGAAGTCGGGCCTGCACAAGGACGAGATCGCGCCGATGACGGTGGAGATGGAGGTCACCGACAAGGCCACGGGCGAGAAGTCGCGCAAGACGGTCACGGTCGACCGCGACGAGTGCAACCGGCCGGACACCACCATGGAGAGCCTGCAGAAGCTGCAGGGCGCCTTCCAGGAGGGCGGCACGGTGACGGCGGGCAACAGCTCCCAGTTCTCCGACGGCGCCTCGGCCACGCTGATCATGTCGCTCGAGCGCGCCCAGCAGCTCGGCGTCAAGCCGCTCGGCTTCTTCCGCGGCTGCGTGTTCGCGGGCTGCGAGGCCGACGAGATGGGCATCGGCCCGGTGTTCGCGGTGCCGAAGCTCCTCAAGCGCGCCGGCCTGAAGATCGAGGACATCGACATCGTCGAGCTGAACGAGGCCTTCGCGTCGCAGGTGGTCTACAGCCGCGACACGCTCGGCATCACGATGGAGCAGCTCAACCCGAACGGCGGCTCGATCTCGATCGGCCACCCCTACGGCATGACCGGCTCCCGCATGACGGGTACGCTGCTGCGCGAGCTCAAGCGGCGCAAGAAGCGCTGGGGCATCGTGACCATGTGCATCGGCGGCGGCATGGGCGCCGCAGGGCTGTTCGAGGCCGCGCTCTAACGCCACGGCGCGCCGCCGGCGGATGGCGAAGGCCCGCCACTACTGGCTCGTCAAGCAGGAGCCGTCGAAATATCCCTTCGCACGGCTCCTGCAGGACGGGCAGACGGTCTGGGACGGCGTCCGCAACTACCAGGCGCGCAACAACCTGCGGGCCATGCGGACCGGCGACCGGGTGCTGTACTACCACTCGGTCGTCGGCACCGCCGTGGTCGGCATCGCGGAGGTGTCGCGCGAGGCCTTCGCCGATCCCACCACCGACGACCCGCGCTGGCTCGCGGTGGAGATCCGGGCGGTGAAGGCGCTCCGGCGTCCGGTCATGCTCGAGGCCATCAAGGCCGACGCTGCGCTGCGCGAGGTTCCGCTCGTGCGGCAGTCACGGCTCAGCGTCATGCCGCTCGAGAAGGCGGCGTACGACCGGATCGTCGCGCTCGGCAGCTAGCGCGACCCTGCACGCCTTGCGCTTCGGGCAGCACGGCCGAGGACGAGCAGGACGTCCTCGACGGGAGCCTGCGCTCTCCACCTGAGGGCCGGCGACCTGCCTTGACATGTGCCAGGTGCCCCGGTAGAGGCGCTGACCGACCGGTTAATACCGATCGGTCAGGCGGGGTGGCCGCTGCGGCTCGAGGCCGCCTGTTCCGCCCCCCGAGGTGGGGAGTTGGCATCGGAGTGGAGGCAGCCGGGGCCTGACCAGTAGGTCAGCAAACGGGGGACGAACCACGTGGGAAACGACACACCGGAAGCGCAGAACGATGACGCACTGCGGACACGGGGGGATCGGTCCGGCTCCCGAATCCCGGGCTTCTCCTCCAGCGATCGCCGCGAGCGCCTGCACGCGCTCGTGACACGTGGAGGCCTGGCGGACGACGACGTCGCCGAGCTGCTCGCGGCCGAGTCCCTGCCGTTCTCGACGGCCGACCGCATGATCGAGAACGCCGTCGGCGTCCTCGGCATGCCGCTCGGCGTGGCCCTGAACTTCCGGGTGAACGGCCGTGACCGGCTGGTGCCCATGGCGGTCGAGGAGCCGTCGGTCGTGGCCGCCGCGAGCTACGGCGCCCGGCTTGCCCGCGCGGGCGGTGGGTTCACCGCCGACGCCGATCCGCCGGTGATGATCGGGCAGGTCCAGCTCGTGCACGTGCCCGACCTCGCCGCCGCGGCCGCAGCCGTCGCCGGCGCTTCGGAGCGGCTCTGCGCCGAGGCCGACGCGGTGCACCCCAACATGACGCGGCGGGGTGGCGGCGTGCGCGGGCTCGAGG
>Ga0209253_10001252_pt1 | contig 22269 bp, 20 predicted proteins | sample FrelakmetBRP12BR_FD_187145 | JGI IMG/M metagenome (GOLD analysis project Ga0209253, IMG submission 187145) | Freshwater lake sediment microbial communities from the University of Notre Dame, USA, for methane emissions studies - BRP12 BR (SPAdes)... | ecosystem: Environmental > Aquatic >...
TCGATCCTGCACGCGATCACGATGACCGGCGCGATCCCCGTGTTCCTGACGCCGACGCGCAACCACCTCGGCATCATCGGCCCGATCCCGCTCGAGGAGTTCGCGCCGGAGAACATCCAGAAGAAGATCGAGGCGAACCCGTTCGCGCGCGCCGCGGCGAACAAGAAGCCGCGGATCCTGACGCTCACGCAGAGCACGTACGACGGCATCGCCTACAACGTCGAGATGCTGAAGCAGACGCTGAACGGCACCATCGAGACGCTGCACTTCGACGAGGCGTGGCTGCCGCACGCGACGTTCCACGATTTCTACAAGGACATGCACGCGATCGGCAAGGACCGGCCGCGCCGCAAGGAAGGGCTGGTCTTCGCGACGCACTCGACGCACAAGCTGCTCGCGGGGATCTCGCAGGCGTCGCAGATCATCGTCCAGGAATCCGAGACGCGCAAGCTCGACCGGCACATCTTCAACGAGGCGTACCTGATGCACACGTCGACCTCGCCGCAGTACGCGATCATCGCTTCGTGCGACGTGTCGGCGGCGATGATGGAGCCGCCTGGCGGCACGGCGCTCGTCGAGGAGTCGATCATCGAGGCGCTCGACTTCCGGCGCGCGATGCGCAAGGTCGACGACGAGTGGGGCAAGGACTGGTGGTTCAAGGTCTGGGGCCCGGAGCGGCTCGCGCCCGAGGGCATCGGCAAGCGCGACGACTGGCTGCTCCGCGCGAACGAGAAGTGGCACGGCTTCGGCAACCTGGCGCCGGGGTTCAACATGCTCGACCCGATCAAGGCGACGATCATCACGCCGGGGCTCGACGTGTCGGGCAAGTTCGCGAAGTCCGGGATTCCGGCGTCGATCGTGACCAAGTTCCTCGCCGAGCACGGCGTGATCGTGGAGAAGACCGGCCTCTATTCGTTCTTCATCATGTTCACGATCGGCATCACCAAGGGCCGCTGGAACACGCTGGTCACCGCGCTGCAGCAGTTCAAGGACGACTACGACAAGAACCAGCCGCTGTGGCGCATCCTGCCGGAGTTCGTCGCCAGGCAGCCGCACTACGAGCGCGTCGGCCTGCGCGACCTCTGCCAGCAGATCCACGACATGTACAAGGCCAACGACGTCGCGCGCGTGACCACCGAGATGTACCTGTCCGACATGGAGCCGGCGATGAAGCCGTCCGACGCGTTCGCCTGCATGGCGCACCGCGAGATCGACCGGGTCGAGATCGACGACCTCGAGGGCCGCGTCACGAGCGTGCTGCTGACGCCCTATCCGCCCGGCATCCCGCTGCTGATCCCGGGCGAGCGCTTCAACCGGACGATCGTCGAGTACCTGAAGTTCGCCCGCAGCTTCAACGCGCAGTTCCCGGGATTCGAGACCGACATCCACGGTCTCGTCGAGGAGGCGGACGGCAAGGGCGGCGTCCGCTACTACATCGACTGCACGCGACAGCGGTAGGTGCGACGGTGCGCAGGGCCTGCGAGTGATCAGGTTGTGCGCCGATCGGCGCGCAGTGACGCCGAGGCGCGGGCGCGTCGATGTCGAAAAGGCGCCTGGACAAGCCCGGCAAGGGCGATAGGCAGGAGGAGAAATGGCGGCACGGCGTCAATTCGGGCGCGCGCAGATCGCCGGGGCGACGCTGGCGATCGTGCTCGCCCTCTGGTACGTGCTGACCACGCTGACCGGCGTGATCGCTCCCGCCCGCTTCGCCTCCCCGGGCGAGGTGTGGTCGGCGCTGGTGCAGATCGCAGTGCGGGGGTACGCCGACGCGAAGCTCTGGCAGCACATCCTGCAAAGCTGCAAGCTGGTGCTGATGGGCTTTGTCGCCGCGGTGGCGGTCGGCGTGCCGCTCGGCCTGGCCATGGGCTGGTCGAAGCGCGCGGAGGCTTTCGCCAACCCGGTCTTCCTGCTGCTGCGCCCGATTCCGCCGCTCGCCTGGATTCCACTCGCGATCGTCTGGCTCGGGCTCGGCGACGCCGCGAAGATCATGGTCATCTTCGTCGCCGCGTTCGTGCCCTCGGTGATCAACACCTATACCGGCGTGCGCTCGATGGAGCCGCATCTGATCGAGGCGTCGGCGATGCTCGGCGCGCGCCGCGCGACCTTCATCCGCGAAGTGCTCGTCCCGGGCGCCCTGCCGCACATCTTCACGGGACTGCGCCTGTCGCTGCAGGCGTCGTGGACGACGCTCGTCGCCGGCGAGCTCGTCGGCGCGCTGTACGGGCTGGGACAGGTGCTCAACGCCGCGGCGCAGGACATCTTCCCGGCGATGATCCTGGTCGGCATGATCTTCGTCGGCCTGTGCGGTGGCCTGATGACCTGGCTGCTGGGCCTGGTCGAAAAGCGCGCGATGCCCTGGCGCGCCCAGTGATTCCGATACGATGGGCAATCGCGCACTGTCGGTGGCGGAATTCTGGCTGCTCTCCGCGGCGGGGTTCGCGACCCTGTTCGGCGTCTGGACGGCGGTCGCGGTGACGGGTGTCGTGCCGGCGCAGTTCCTGCCGACGCCGTGGGCCGTGATCGAGCGCGTCGTCGAACTGACGCAGAAGCCGTTCGTGGGCTTCACGTTGCAGCAGCACCTGTGGTCGAGCGTGCTGCGCTACCTGCTCGGCTTCGGCCTTGCGACGGCGATCGGCGTTCCGCTCGGCCTGATGATGGGCTGGTTCCGCTGGCTCGACCAGATCGTCTCGCCCCTGTTCGAAGGCATTCGCTTCATCGCGCCGATTGCCTGGGTGCCGTTCGCCGCGCTCTGGTTCGGCACCGGGATCGGCGGGCCGACGCTGATCATATTCATGGGCGCGTTCCCGCCGGCGCTGATCAACGCCTACCGCGGGGCAAAGTTCGTCGAGCCGCGCTTCATCGAGGCGGCGCAGACCCTGGGCGCCTCCGACTGGCGCGTCATCGTCGAAGTGCTGCTGCCGGCGTCCGTGCCGTCGATCGTGGCGGGCCTGCGGATCAGCGCGGGCCTCGGCTGGCAGTCGCTGGTCGGTGCCGAGCTGATCGTCGCCTCGAGCGGCATTGGCTACCTGATGGTCAAGGGCCAGAGCAACATCAGCACCTCGACCGTGATGGCGGGAATGATCGCCATCGGAACGGTCGGGGTGCTGATCGACGTGCTGTTGCGGCGCGCGGAGACCGCCATCCACCGGCGGCGCGGGCGATGAGCGCCGCGGGGACGTCCCAAGGCGCGAATGGGTCCCTCTCGGAGGGACGGCGCGCAGCGCCGAGGGAGCGCACATGAGCGCGATCGTCTTCGACGGCGTCCGGCGCGTCTTCACCCGCGACGGCAAGGACTTCCTCACGCTGGACGGCATCGACCTCACGATCGGCGACAGGGAATTCGTCGCGATCGTCGGGCCGTCGGGCTGCGGCAAGACCACGTGCATGCGGATGGTCGCCGGCCTCGAGTTCCCGAGCACCGGGACGGTGAAGGTCGGCGGAGCCGTGGTGAGCGCGCCCGGACCCGAGCGCGCGGTCGTGTTCCAGCAGTTCGCACTGTTCCCGTGGAAGAGCGTGTGGGAGAACATCGACTTCGGCTTGAAGTGCAAGGGGCTCGCGGCGGAGGAACGCGGGCAGCACATCAGACGCTTCATCGAGCTGATGTCGCTGCAGGGGTACGAGAGCGCCTTTCCGCACCAGCTCTCGGGCGGGATGCAGCAGCGCGTCGCGATCGCGCGCGCCTATGCGCTCGACCCCGCGGTGCTGCTGATGGACGAGCCCTTTGGTGCGCTCGATGCGCAGACGCGTACCGTGATGCAGGAGGAGCTGGTCCGGCTCGCCCGCAGGAACCCGCGCACCGTGCTGTTCATCACCCACGCGGTGGAAGAGGCGGTGTATCTTGCCGATCGCGTGGTCGTGATGACACGCCGGCCGGGGCGCATCCGCGAGATCATCGATGTCGGCGCCGTCCGCCGCAGCGAGAACTGGGACCGCCTCGAGCGCATCGAGGAGGTCATGGACCAGGCGTCGTTCGTGCACATGCGCACCCAGATCTGGAGAATGCTGCGCGAGCAGCAGCAGCCCGATACGCACTGACAACCACCGGAGGAGCAGGTCATGAAGCAAGCCAGGCAATTACTCGTCGCCGCGGTCGCCGCCTTTGCCGTCGCCGGCGCCCACGCGCAGGCGACCGAGGAGATCAAGGTCAGCTACCAGCCGGCGCTGTACTGGGCGCTCCCGTTCTACATCGCCACCGAGAAGAACTGGTGGGGCGAGCTGGGGCTGAAGCCGACCTTCAGTACCTTTCCCGCCGGCGTGCCGCAGATCGCCGCGTCGGCGTCGAAGTCCTGGGACGTGGGCGGCACCGGCTCGGTGCCCGCGGTGCTGGGCGCGGTGCGCTTCAACCTCCTCACCATCGGCATCACCAACGACGAGTCGCAGGGCAATGCGTTGCTGGTGCGCGGCGACAAGGCGGCGCAGTACATGGCGAACCCCGCGTCGATGAAGGGCCAGACGATCCTGCTGACCGCCAACTCGACCGGCGACTACGCGGTGCAGTCGTGTCTCGCCAAGTACGGCCTCAAGAAGGCCGACGTGACCTTGAAGAACATGGGGCAGGCCGAGATCATCTCGGCGATGTCGTCGAACAACGCCGAGCTCGTCGGCGTCTGGGCGCCCAACATCTACACGCTGGAAGAGAAGGCTGGCGCGAAGGTGATGTGCTCGGGCAAGGACGGTGGCGCCATCGTTCCCGGCGCGCTCATCGTGCGCGCCGACTACGCCAAGGAGAAGCCGCAGAACGTGGCCAAGTTCCTGGCGGTCTATCTGCGCGCGCAAAGGTGGGCGAACGCCAACCGCAAGGAAGCGATCGCGATGATGCAGAAGTTTTACGAGCAGGGCGGGGTCACGATCTCCGAGTCAGCGATGAACAAGGAATTCGACACGCGGCCCACCTTCGATCTCGCCGCGCAGCTCGCGGCGATGAACCGCGCCGCGGGCGCCTCGCCGGCCGATGGCTGGTTCACCAAGATCGGCGACTTCATGAAGGGGGCGGGCTCGATCCCGGACGTTCCGGCGGCCAAGTCGTACATCGACGACGCGTTCCTGAAGATGGTCAACAGCGACCCGAAGCTCCAGGCTTTCGCCAATCGCGCCAATTGAAACAGTCCCGCAACGAAGCGGAGCAGGCCATGGCCACCACGTACCTGAAGAAAGCCGAGAAGACCCCGGAGTCAGAATCGGGAAACGCGCAGGCGGTCGCCGCGGAGATGCTCGCGCGTATCCAGGCGTACGGTGAGGACGCCGCGCGCGAGTACGCCGCGAAGCTGGACAACTGGACCGGCGATATCGTCGTCAGCCGGGAAGAAATCGAGCGGCGCACGCGCGCCGTCCCGGAAACGGTGAAGGCGGACATCACGTTCGCCACCGAGCAGGTGCGGCGTTTCGCGGTCGCCCAGCGCAATTCCATCGAGGAGTTCCAGTTGGAGCTGCATCCCGGCCTCGTCGCAGGCCAGCGGCTCATCCCGGTGAATGTCGCCGGCTGCTACGTGCCGACCGGGCGCTACGCGCACATCGCTTCGGCGTACATGGGCGTCGCCACGGCCAAGGCGGCCGGTGTGCCGATGGTGGTGGCCTGCTCGACCCCTTACAAGGGCGAAGGCATTCATCCTTACGTCCTCTACGCGATGCACGTCGCGGGCGCGGACATGATCATGACGCTTGGCGGCGTGCAGGCGATCGCCGCGATGGCCTACGGTCTCTTCGGCGCCAGTCCGGCCGACATCATCGTCGGCCCCGGCAACAAGTACGTCGCGGAGGCCAAGCGCCTGCTGTTCGGCAAGGTCGGCATCGACGTCTTCGCCGGCCCGTCGGAGGTTGCCGTGATCGCGGACGATTCGGCCGATGCGATGATCGTCGCCTCGGACCTGGTCGGACAGGCCGAGCACGGGCACGAGTCGCCGGCATGGCTGTTCACCGATTCGCGGCGGATCGCCGGCGAGGTGATGCAACGCGTGCCGCCATTGATCGCGGCGCTTCCCCCGACCGCCCGCGATGCGGCAGGTTCGGCGTGGCGCGACTATGGCGAGGTGATCCTCTGCGACTCGCGCGACGAGGTCGCGCAGGTCTCCGACCGGTACGCGGCGGAGCACCTCGAGGTGCACGCAAAGGACCTCGACTGGTGGCTTGCCCGCCTCACGTGCTACGGCTCGCTCTTCCTCGGCGAAGAGACCACGGTGGCGTTCGGCGACAAGACCTCGGGACCGAACCACATCCTGCCGACCAAGGGCGCGGCGCGCTATTCGGGCGGGCTCTCGGTGCACAAGTTCATCAAGACGCTCACCTGGCAACGGATGACGCGCGATGCCAACCGGGAGATCGCGCCGGTCACCGCGCGCATCTCGCGGCTGGAGGGAATGGAGGGTCATGCGCGCACGGCCGACGACCGGCTGTCCAAGTACTTCCCGCAGGAGCAGTTCCGGCTCGGCGATCAGGTGACGGCCTGACCGATGGCGAGCGTGCTGGACCGATTTCGGCTCGACGGCAAGACCGCGCTCGTCACCGGCGCCAGTTCCGGTATCGGCCGCTCGATCGCGGAGGCGCTCGCTGCGGCGGGCGCCGGCGTCGTGCTGTGCGCGCGGCGCGAGGCGGCGCTCGACGACGTCCGCGCGACGATCGCGGCCACCGGCGCGCGGGCAGCCGTGGCGGTGGGTGACGTTGGCGTGCGCGCAGCGCTCGGCGCGCTGGCGGAAGCCGCGGCGAAGCCCTTCGGGCCGATCGACATCGTCGTGCATGCAGCGGGGATGAACCGTCGCCAGAGTGCGGCCGAAGTCACCAACGAGGCGTGGGACGAGCAGATCGAAGTGATGCTCGCCGCGCCCTTCTTCCTCTCGCGGCAACTCATTCCGGGGATGAAGGCGAAACGCTGGGGCCGCATCCTGAACATCGCGTCGCTGCAGTCGTACCGGGCATTTGCCAACAGCTCGGCCTACGGTGCGGCCAAAGGCGGCATCGTGCAGCTCACCCGCGCGATGGCCGAGGAGTGGTCGCGCTTCGGCATCAACTGCAATGCCATCGCGCCCGGGTTTTTCCCGACCGCGCTGACCGCCCCCGTGTTCGGCGACCCTGCGCGGGCGCAGGACGTGGCCGCGCGCACGGCGATCGGCCGCAACGGCGAGCTTGCGGACCTGCACGGTGCAGCGGTCTTCCTGTGCAGCCCGGCCTCCGACTACATCACCGGCCATACGCTCCCCGTCGACGGTGGCTTCATGGCAAAGTGAACATGATGAAGGCCCTTGTCTACACCAGCCCCAATCAGGTCACGTACCGCGACGAGCCCGATCCGGTCCTCGTCGCCAGCGAGGTCGTGCTCAGGATCGACGCGGTCGGCATCTGCGGATCCGACATGCACGCGTACCACGGCCACGACCCGCGCCGCGTGCCGCCGCTGATCCTGGGGCACGAACTGTCGGGCACCGTGATCGCCGGGCCCGACACGGGCAAGCGCTACACTGCCAATCCACTCATCACCTGCGGCGTGTGCGAGTACTGCGTGCAGGGCCGCAACAACCTCTGTGCCAACCGCACGATGGTCGGCATGACGCGGCCGGGGGCGTTTGCCGAGCGGATGGCGATCCCGACCAGCAGCCTGATCGAGATTCCCCAGGACATGAGTCCCGTGATGGCGGCGCTCACCGAGCCGGCGGCCACGGCATTGCATGCGTTGAATCTGTCGATGCGGGCGATGCCTCGCCCGTTGCCGGAAGGCAGCCTGCTGATCATCGGTGGTGGCGCTATCGGCATGCTCGCGGCGCTGCTGGCCCGGAGCTACGGCTGCGGCGATGTGCGTGTCGCCGAGACCAATGCCCTGCGCCGCGCGTCGCTCGAAAAGCACGCCGGTTGCCGCGCGTTCGACGCGGGTGCGGAGAAAGCCGGCGCGGACAATTCCGCCGATCTGGTCATCGACGCGGTCGGGGCCAAGGCGACGCGCAACGCCGCCTTTGCAGCGGTCAAGCCCGGCGGCGTGATCATGCACGTAGGTCTGCAGGACTGGGCGAGCGAGATCGACATGCGCAAGCTCACGCTCGCCGAGATCACGCTGCTCGGTACGTACACCTATTCGACGGCCGACCTGCGTGCCACGGTTGCGGCATTGCGACGCGGTGCGTTCGGCGATCTTGCGTGGGTCGAGCAACGCCCGCTCGCAGAGGGCGCGCGCGCCTTTCAGGACCTGCATCTTGGCAAAACCGGGAGCGCCAAGGTGGTGCTCCGCCCTTGACTGGCGGTCGCAGGTCGACCGGCCAGTGAGATGGCGCTCGCAGCGAGAGCTTGTCGTCCGATGGAAGGCTCGCAGCCATGGCGGGAACGGCTAACCGGCGGTGGGCCGAAGCAGTAACCCGGCCAATCGCATTCTGAACCGGCGGGAGTTGACCGAGTTCGGCCATCAGCCGTCCTTCACCGGCGGCCGGTATCGGGCATCGGAATTGCGACGCTTCGGACTGCGCCACGAACCGCATAGGCGGCGTTCATTCGCGCGCGATTCGTTCAATTCAGACTCTCGAGATGCGAGCCGGCAACCTAGCGCCACGTCGTGCCCGTGCGTCGAGGCGACAGTGATACGGCACAGGCACTGCTCCCGTCGATGCGTGAGGCGAGCCGGTCCGACTCGTTTCTCCTTTGGCTCGATCCCCGGACACCGCACCAGGCAGCGCAGCGTTGCGCGTGCTCAATCGCGACATGGCCTCGCGAGCTTAGGTTGCGCATTGAGTCAGGACGCCGCCCGCGGTTGCGGTTTCACGCTGAGCGAGTGATCTCGTGTGCGGGTGAACCCGATCGAACGACGACCGAGAACGGAGAGACGAAATGAGCGAGATCAATTTCAGCTGCCGTGATGCGCTGAGACTGTCCGGCGCGGCGCTGGGTGACGTGACCTTGACTTCTGGCACCGCCAGTGCAGCATGGGATCCGTTGAACCCGCCGCCGAACCCGCCCGGCGTGACGAGCATGCTGCGCCGTCGCTGATGGTCAAGGCACGCTGGCCGATGCAGCCCGGGTATCGGTGGAGAGAGAAGTCGCTCGATATGCGCCGAGCACTGGCGTGGACCGCTGCCGTACTCGCGTCGCTGGTCACCGGTTGCGCGAGCCTGCCCTCCCAGGAAGGGAGATCCGCAACCTGCGCGCTGACCGACACCGCGCAGACGCGGCTTGGCCGTGCGGTCGCGTCCGATGTCGCCGCCAATCCGGGCAAGACCGGAATCCATCCGCTTCTGGTGCCCCGCGACGCCTTTGCCGCGCGTGTCCTGCTCGCAACCGCCGCCGACCGATCGCTCGACGTCCAGTACTACATCTGGCACGGTGACCAGACCGGCACGCTGCTCTTCGAGGCGCTGTGGCGGGCGGCCGAGCGCGGTGTGCGCGTTCGGCTGCTGCTCGACGACAACAGCACGGCCGGGCTCGACGCGACGCTCGCCGCCCTCGACGCCCATCCGAACCTGGAGGTGCGCCTCTACAACCCGGTCGTCAACCGCGACGCCCGCGGGCTCAATTTCCTGACCGACTTCTCTCGCTTGAACCGTCGCATGCACAACAAGTCGTTCACCGCGGACAACCAGGTGAGCATCGTCGGAGGGCGCAATGTCGGCAACGAGTACTTCGGCGCCGGGAGCGAAGTCTTGTTCGGCGATCTCGACGTGCTCGCAGTAGGTTCGGCAGTGCGGGAGGTATCGCAGGAGTTCGACCTCTACTGGAACAGTGCGTCCGCCTATCCTGCCGCGAGCCTCGTGGGCACCGGCGGGCTCGATGCCACGGACCGACTCAAGGCCGGGTTCGCGGCGGTGCGAGCCGACCCGGAATCGATCGTCTACGTCGAGGCGGTGCGCAAGGCACCGTTCATCCGCGAGCTGCTCGACGGCCGGCCCGAGCTCGAGTGGACGACCGCGCGAGTCGTGCACGACGATCCGGCCAAGACGCTAGACGCCACGGCGCGCGCCGACGTGCTGCTGATTGCCGATCTGCTGCGGACGATGGGAAGCCCGCAAAGCGAACTCGATCTTGTTTCGCCCTACTTCGTGCCAGGCACGGAGGGCACCGCGGCACTGGCGGTGTTGGCCAGTCGTGGCGTCAAAGTGCGCATTCTCACCAACTCGCTTGCCGCCTCGGATGTCGCCGCCGTTCACGCCGGCTATGCGAAGCGGCGTGAAGACCTGCTGCGGGCCGGCGTGCGGCTCTACGAATTCAAACCGTCGGCGTCAAGAGAAGCGCAGGAAGAACAGTGGAAGCTCGGCGGCAGTTCGTCGGCGGCATTGCACGCGAAGACGTTTGCGGTGGACAGTCGCCGCATCTTCGTGGGCTCGTTCAACTTCGACCCGCGCTCGGCGCTGCTGAACACCGAGATGGGGCTCGTGATCGACAGCCCGGTCCTGGCGAAGCGATTGGCAGCATTCTTCGACACGGTAGTACCGCTGGCGGCTTACGAGGTCCGGCTGGCAGAGGACGGCGGCGGTCTGGAATGGATCGAGCAGACGCCCTCGGGCGAGAAGCGTTACGACATCGAGCCGGGCACGAGCTGGTTCCTGCGAACAGGCATCGGGATCCTGTCGATTCTTCCGATCGATTGGTTGCTCTAGGGGCCTCGCCCAGAAACGGGCCGATGGACTCGACCCATGAGTCGACGCTGAACTGGCACGCAGCCTCTTGCGCGTCAGCGCGGCACTTCGGAGACGCGCAACGTCGTGAGCACCGGGTTGTGGTCGGAGGACTTGACCTCCGGCGCCTCCGCATGAACGACTTCGAGGCCGCGCACGAAGATGTAGTCGACTTGATGGCCCAAGAACCGGCTGCGCGTGTCTATCGTCGGAAGCACGGAGACCAGATCCATGCGCTGCATGACGTCGTTGACGATGTCGAGGCGAGTCGGGTTCCAGCTGTTGAAGTCGCCGGCGACGATCACTGGCCCACGGTGGTCGGCAAGCTCCCGCGCGATCGCCTCGAGTTGCATGCGGTATTCGTCGAGTCCAAGTGTGAAGTTGATCGAGTGCACGTTCGCGACGGCGAGCGCTCCTTCGACGCCGCGTACCGCGTAGCGCGTGATCACCGCGGATTTCGGAAGTTGCAGCAGCGGCTCGAACGTGCGCTGCACGCAGGCGCTTACTGGGCGAACGCGCGCCGCGTTGAGTACACCGGTCTCGTGATCGTTCAGCGTGAACGAACTCGCGAGCAGCCAGTCGTAGCCGGCAGTGGCCAGCGCCCGCTGCAGTGCGGCGGTCAACGCCGCTTCCTGAATCAGCAGCAAGTCGCTGGCGGCTGCAAAGCGCGCGAGATCCTCGTCCCAGCCCGGGTCGTCGTTCTTGTGCAGGTTGCAGCTCAGCACGCGCACGACAGGGCCCGGCATCGGCTGGACGGCCTGCGCAGCTTCGACGGCCGTGGTTCTCCCGGAGCAGGGCAACGGGCCGCCAATGGCCACACCGTCGGTGCCGTTGGCGAACGCCTGCTGTAACGGCGGGACCGTTGCGCACGCGGCGGTGAGCGCGACCAGCGTCGAGGCAAGGCCGGCGCGCAGTGCGTCACTGGACTGCAATCGCGGACTTCTCCAGATCCAGGGCGCCGACACGAAGTTCGGCGGGACTCAAATCTCGGCACGCCAGTGGGCCATAGGCCTCTCTGCGATCCGAAAGTTGCGGCGGTGTGCCCGGCCTGCCGCCAAAGCGCGGTCGCAAGAGCTCGACGATGTCGTTGACTACCTTCAGAGTCTCCTCCTGGCCGAGCACCGCGTGCGCCTTGTCGCGCACCGAGAGATGCATCCTCAGCAAGCAGCGCAGCTTACAGAATGCGCGTTGGTCTTGGTGACCGCAGACCATGGTGTCGTTATGCAGCACGCGCTCGATGACACCGGGGGCGAGCAACGGGACCTGGCAAACCTTCGCGAGCTGGGCGATCTCGAAATCGACTGCTTGCAGGTGCTTGGTGCAGCGCCTGGTGCGATAGGCGGGCTCGTCTGCCATGACATCACTCTTCGAGATTTACTAGGAGACGAATGGAGTCGCTTGGACTGGGAGCATCGGCGGGATGCAGAGGCAAGTCTACTGAATGGCCACAGTCTCTTCGTCCTGCGCCATCCACTACGGCGCGGGTGTCGGGACGAACGCTGCTCGGCGTGTCGGCAGGTCGTCCAATGGACAGCTCTGGCCCGTGCGCCCTTCGGCAGGGCTGGTGATGTCTCGTAGCGTCGCTTCCTTCGGCGTCGGCCCCCTCTTCGGTCAAGTCGCGCAGCGCATTGAGCCAAGTCAATGCACGGCCCCAGCAACGGCGCAAAGTTGTGAAATTCTGTCACCTCGAACTTGGGACTGAGCGGCGGGCGGGGGAATGGCTTCTCCATTGGCCCGAGCCAATGCCTGACATCGGGTGCGACACGGTCCATTCAGTGCCGAATGCGGAAGGCGAGAGAGGGTCGAACGTCATGAAGCGTCGCGATACAACGCCGGCCGCGAACTGCCTGCTTACGGCAGCTCTGATCTGCCTCGCTCCAGTCACCGTTCAGGCGCAGGCCGTTGCCGATTCCTGGAAGTGGGAGGCTGCGATCTACGGCTGGTTCCCGGGCATCGGTGGGTCGACTTCGTTCCCTACAGGCGCCAGCGGGCCCAGCATCGACGTGAGCGCCGACAAGTTGATCGATGCGCTGAAGTTCGCTTTCATGGGCCAGATCGAAGCCCGCAATGGCAGGTGGGGGGTATGGAGCGACCTGCTGTATACCGACATGGGAGGGTCACAGCAGAATTCTCGCGACTTCACCGTGGGGCAGCAACAGGTCGGGGTCGATGCCAACCTCAGCTTCGACGCGAAGTCGTGGGTCTGGACGCTGGCGGGCCTCTACAACCTGGAGGCCAGGCCGGAGAGCACCGTCGACCTCGTCTTCGGCGCCCGGCTGCTGGATCAGGACCAGACGCTGAACTGGACGCTGAGCAGCACCATTGCGCAACTCCCAGGGCGCAGCGGGTCGTCCGTTGTCAGCGCTACCAATTGGGACGCCATCGTCGGCATCAAGGGGCGCTACTCCTTCGGCGATGGGGGCAAATGGTTCGTCCCCTACTACCTGGACGTCGGTGCTGGCCAGTCGAAGCTCACATGGCAGGTCAATGCCGGCGTGGGCTACAGGTTCGACTGGGGAGCCGTATTCGCGACCTGGCGCTACCTCGACTACCAGTTCAAGTCGGGCCAGGGCATCGACAGCATGAACATGAATGGCCCGGTCATCGGGGTGGCGTTCCAGTGGTAGTTCCCGCGGTCGAAACGTGCGCCCAGCGCCCGCCTTAGCTGAGAAACGCGTCATGCACGACAAAGGCTCCGACAGCTCAAGGCCAGGCCGGCCTCTTCGGTGACATGGGCGAATACGGAGCACGTCAATTTCAATAGGGATGGCATGTGAGCGCCATGGTCGCTCGAGAGGAGTAATGCAAATGAACCGAGCCTTGAGTCTGTTTTCGACGCTGGTGGCCGCGACGCTGTGCCTTGTAGTGGGGCCAGCACTGGCACAGCCGAAGAAGCCCAACATCCTGGTCATCATGTCCGACGACATCGGGATCTGGAACATCAGCGCCTACCACCAGGGCATGATGGGTGGGCGCACGCCGAACATCGATCGCATCGCGAATGAAGGCGCGCGCTTCACCGACTACTACGGGCAGCAGTCCTGCACCGCTGGTCGGGCGGCGTTCATCACCGGGCAGCATCCGTTCCGCACCGGCCTGCTCAAGGTCGGCATGCCCGGCGCCAAGCAGGGCTTGCAGGACAAGGACCCGACCATCGCGGAACTGCTGAAGACCCAGGGCTACGTCACGGCGCAGGTCGGCAAGAACCACCTGGGAGACCGCAACGAGCACCTGCCCACCGTTCATGGGTTCGACGAGTTCTTCGGCAATCTCTACCACCTGAATGCCGAGGAGGAGCCCGAGGACGCCGACTACCCGAAGAACCCCGAGTTCAGACAGAGGTTCGGCCCGCGCGGGCTGCTCGACTGCAAGGCCACGGACAAGGACGACCCGACCGAGGACCCGCGATTCGGCAAGGTCGGCAAGCAGGCCTGCACCGACACCGGCCCGATCACCCGCAAGCGGATGGAGACCGTCGAGCAGGAATTGCTGGCCCGCTCCCTGGACTTCATGGGTCGCTCGGTCAAGGCCGGAAAGCCCTTCTTCCTTTACCACAACACGACGCGCATGCACGCCTGGACGCGACTCTCGCCGAAGTGGGAGAACAAGAGCGGCTATGGCCTATACGCCGACGGCATGATGGAACTCGACGACGTGGTCGGCGGCCTGCTCAAGAAGCTCGATGAACTCGGCGTCGCCGACAACACCATCGTGGTGTTCACCACGGACAATGGCGCGGAGATCATGAGTTGGCCGGACGGTGGCAACACGCCGTTCAAGGGCGAGAAAGGCACCACCTGGGAAGGCGGCATGCGGGTGCCCGGCATCGCACGCTGGCCCGGCGTCATCAAGCCCAGCAGCATCGTCAACGATGTCATGTCCCTCGAAGACTGGCTGCCGACGTTCCTCGCCGCCGCCGGCGATCCCGACGTGAAGGAGAAGCTGAAGAAGGGGATGAAGGCCGGCGACAAGACCTTCAAGACCCATCTCGACGGCTACAACTTCACGCCGTTCTTCAAGGGGGAGCAGGCGAAGGGTCCGCGCCGCGAGATCTTCTACTTCGACGACAACGCCAGCCTGAATGCGCTGCGCGTGGATGACTGGAAGATCCACTTCAAGATCATGGAGGGCAACTTGGCGACCGGTCAGCTCAAGCCGATGAACATGCCCCAGGTCGTCAACTTGCGGCAAGACCCGTTCGAGCGGTATCCCAGCGAGTCGCAGATGTATTTCCGCTGGGGAGGCGACAAGCTGTGGATCTTCGTGCCCGCTCAGGCGGTCGTCGGGCAGTTCGTCTCCACCTTCAAGGAGTTCCCTCCGAGCCAGAAGTCGGGCAGCTTCAGCGTGGATCAGGTGCTGGAGCAGTTGCAGACTCCTCCCACAGGCAGCAAGTGATGCGGCGCTGGGTGTCATGACTCGATACACGGGGCCGCGCCTGCCCCAATAGTCGAAAGGGATTGAATCAATGAACAGGGAAATTCGCGTGAGCCGGCGAGTGGTGCTCACGCTGGCCGCGCTGGTGCTTTCCGGCTGCGTCCAGCTTACGCCGGTAGTCGACCCGCTGCCGTCGTGGAAGGACGGCGCGGCCAAGGACGCCATCGTCCACTTCGTGAAGAAGACCACCGACGCCGGCAGCGCGCAGTTCGTGCCGCCGGCCGAGCGCTTGGCGACCTTCGACCAGGATGGCACGCTGTGGGTCGAACAGCCGATGTACGCGCAGGTGATGTTCGCCTTCGATCGCGTGAAGGACATCGTCAAGGTGCGGCCGGCGCTGGCTAACGAAGCGCCGTTCAAGGCCGTGGTGACGGGCGATCGCGAGGCCATGGCCAGGTTCACCGAAGAGGACGTGATGAAGCTTGTCGCGGCCTCGCAGGCGGGACTGACGGTCGAGGAGTTCCAGGCGACAGTGAAGGACTGGGCCGCCACCGCAAAGCACCCGAAGTTCCAGCGCCGCTACACCGAGCTCGTTTACGCGCCGATGGTCGAGGCGATGAAGTATCTGCGCAGCAATGGCTACCGCACTTACATCGTCACTGGCGGCGGGCAGGAGTTCGTGCGCGCGTTCGCCGAGAGCGTGTACGGCGTACCAACGGAGCAGGTCATCGGCACCATGCTCAAAGTCGGCTACTCGGTGCGCAACGGCGTGCCCACGCTGACCAATGAACCGGCGCTGTTCTTCAATGACGACAAGGACGGCAAGCCGGTCGGCATCAACATGGTTATCGGCCGCCGTCCGCAGGCCTCGTTCGGCAATTCCGACGGCGACCAGCAGATGCTCGAGTGGACGACGGGCGGTAGCGGCACCCGGCTCGGCATGCTGGTATTGCACGACGACGCGCAGCGCGAGTTCGCGTATGGGCCGGCGGCCGGGCTGCCCGCCAGCCAAGTCGGCACCTTCACCCAGGCGACCTACGACGAGGCGAAGAAGAGGGGCTGGACGGTCATCAGCATCAAGAACGACTGGAAGCGTGTCTTTGCCTTTGAGTGACACACTGCTTGGCCGGACCCGCCGCGTCGCCGGTAGTGGCTGACATGAGGTCGTGTGCCCAGTGAGGCATTCAGACGTACCAGATTCCATGACTGCTTTACGGTTAGCAATTTCGACGCGCGAGCGACGGGTATGGGTCGGGCCCGGCCGCTCGGCGGCCTTGACCTGAGCATTCACTGTTATGGTCAAGGCGACGCCCGGCTAACATGATGCGAAGGAACCAGCCTGGTCGAATGACGTGCCTCAGGCGAGCCGCGCTGCAATATCGCCCGCGTCGCTCGTAAAGAAGTGCGCGGCGAAGCCTTGGGCCTAAAGAGGGCGGTGGGCGCGTATCTCGGAATTCCTGCGGCGAGTTGTCCTTTGAGGTCTATATCAAATTGGCGGCATCACCATGGATACTCTGGGCTATGAATAAGCCGGTCTGGCTCGGGCGCCTGCTGGGTCTCGGAGGCATTTTGGAAACCGTGGCAGGTCTGGGGCTTCTCATTGATCCTGCTGGTGGGGCATCGGCACTCTTTGGGTCTTCGATGGAAGGACCGGGGGTGGCGATCGGGCGCATCGGTGGAGGAGGTCTACTCTCCCTGGGCATCGCCTGCTGGCTGGCGCGCAAGACGCCAACGGCGCCGGCAAGTGTCGGTGTCGGCTGGGCCTACCTCGCGTACAACGTGGTCACTTGCGTCACGCTGGCCTGGGCGGGTGTCGCGCTCGAGGGGGGCTCGCTGCCGGCACTGGGCGCATCCGTACTGCACGGCGTGCTCGGGGCAGCGGTGCTCGGTGCATTGTTCGGCCGGGGCCGGGCTTCGCTCGGGGCATGACCTGCGGAGTGGCGTCCCGCTGCGAAGCCAAGCCAAACGCTGCACCTGACCGGGGCCAAACGCTGGTCTTGCCGGACTTCGTGGTTCACCCAACAGGTCGATGCCGGTGCGCCGTGCGCCCCGTGTGCGAATCCGCGATTGACTGACGTCCGGACCAACGACGAACTGAAGGCGATGTTCGAGAGCGTGATGCGACGGCTGCAGAGGCTGCGCGAGATCGTTGCCGGATCCCCCTTGGGACTACTGGTGCCTGGGTGAGTGTGGTCAGCAAACTCGATGGCCCGATATTCAAGTACGGCGATGGTCGGAGGGTGAGTTCGGCCGATGTCGTGGATGACGATGTCCCTCGTTGCCGGTGATCAGAACGGTTCGTCTTCGTCGGGCCACGGGGCGACAGGCGGGTCGATGCGCAAGTCACGCTGCTGTTCGTGGAAGCGGTGGATCGGTCTGCCGCGGTGAGGCTCGAAGCGGAAGACCAGTTCGTGCAGGAGGTCCAGGATCTGGACGGCCGAGGTATCCGACGGCAGCGGCAGGCCGGCGGGCATCGGGGTCTGCAGTGCGGACGGCGTGGAAAGGCCGTCGCTCCCCTTCACCGGCGGACTACGGCGCGCCTGAGCGCAGCCGGCGGCGTGCCGAAGACCTGGAAGTACAACGGCTCGTCGAGCAGCGGCAGATCACGCTCGGCCGCCACCCCCGGCGGCTCGCCGGCCAGCGTGGACAGGACCCGGCAGTTGCCCGCGGCGTGGTCGCTTGGTGATCAAGACAACATCCTCGCCCAGGCTGGCAGGTTTGGCGGGTGGAGTCTCTATCTGAAGGATGGCAAGCCGACCTATACCTACAACTACCTTGGGCTGAAGCGCTTTACCCTCGCTGGCCAGCAAAGCGTGCCGGTCGGCAAAGCGACCATCCGTTATGAGTTCGCCTACGCGGGTGGCGGCATCGGCGCTGGCGATACGGGAACGCTCTTCGTGAATGGCCGGAAGGTGGCCGAAGGCCGGATCGAACACACCCAAGGGATGATCTTCTCGGTAGAGGAAGGGACCGACGTCGGTCGGGACGGGGAGACGCCCGTCGTCGAGAACTACGGGATCCCGGCACCGTATGAATTCACCGGCAAGATCGATAAGGTCACCATCGACTTGCAAGAAATGAAGAAGGCCGAGGAAGCGCAGGAGAACAGACGCCGCGCGGCATTCGCTCTAAAGAAGGCGATGTTGGACTGAGGTGAGTCGGTGAAGGGGCGGGACTCTTTTCAGGTCATGCCCAGAGAGGCTATTCACCTTTTGGCCGTCGCAATTGGCGCAAATCCTTGATTCAGAGGGACAGGGTTTTGCGTCCTATTCCGACTGCAAACGGCTCGAGCAGCTGTGCCGTCACATCTCGCATCAGGCGCTATCGGACGAGCGCGTGCAGTGCAACGCCGCGGGGCAGGTGGAGTTCAAGCTCAAGACGCCATGGCGAGACGGCACCACCCACTTGGTGATGTCGCCGCTGGAGTTCATTCAGCGGCTGGCTGCGCTGGCGCGATGACCGTGGTTGGCGGTGCCTTGGCTCCGTGCAACGCGCGAGCGGCAGCTTTGCGGCAGTCAAATTGGCGAAGTGAATGTCGCTTCAGGGTCGAACTGCGACTCTCGACGGGCAAACGGCTCGCGGTCGGATTCCACGGTCGCAGACCGGCCAGAAGCAGACACCTGAGGCCATTCCTTTCAAGGGCCAGAGCCAGATTGGGCACTGTTAGCAATATTGCGAACCGCGAACGGTGTGTAAGAACGCGCGGAATCGGGCTCAATTCGACGCTGGTTCGTCCGAACGGCCAATGGCCATTGCTGGTTGTGGGAGTTAGCAATTTTGCTACCCACCCCTCATTGCGCCTACTTCTGCCATGTACGAGCGCTCTCAATTTCTGGCCAGAAACCTCGCTTCAGTGACGGGAGAGCGCAAGAAAGGACCTGCACGGATGCTCAAGACCGATCGCACCTTGCAATAGCTCGTGGCCGATCTCGTCGCCGCACGGAGGGCGGCGGCAATGGCGCAGGAGGAAGCCGCCGCGAGAATCGAGAAATATGCGGTCGCTGTGGGTGCCCTTGTCGAGATCCGCGTGCGGATAAGGCGGTAGCTCCCAGCTCGAGCGCTGAAGCCGGACGCGCGATCGTACGTCCGCGTCGGGTCGACGACGGACTTTCCCACTAGGCGGCCGGAAGCCGGCGCAGGTAATGCTGCCGGCCGATCATCTTACAGACGACGTCCCCGTTCTGATTGAGCACGTCCCAACGAAACCTCACGGTACCGCGACCCCGCTGCGCCTGCGAGGGCGTCTGCTCGAGCACCGTGGCCCGGCGGCGCCCCTGCGCTCGAGGCCGAGCGAAGCCTGCGACTACGCCGCCGTCCGGGACGAACCGTCCGGCAGCGTTGCGGCGCACTCGATGAAGATTCGAGCCTCGCAGCTGCGGCAACGGGCGCTGTCGAGGCGGGCGTAGATCGCCCGGATCGCGCCGTCCTTCGCCTCGAACACGCAGTCGCGGCCGATCGCATCCAGAAAGCCGCCGCGTTCGAGAAGGTCGCGAACCGGGGGCTTGAGGTTGCAGAGATAGAGCATGCCGCCCGCTTCGCGCGTCAGCTTCGCTTCCTGCACGAGCAGTTCGGCGCCGGCGACGTCGATGAAGTTGATCCCGGAACCGATCAGCAGCAGGTGGCGCCGCTCCGGCGCGGACTCGCGGGCCTCGTGCAGCTCGTCGCGCACATGCTCGACCGCGCCGAAGAAGAACGAGCCGTCGACGCGCAGCAGCGCGAGCTGCGGGCACTCGATCGGCCCGCTGCCCCGAACGTCGGCAACCGCCACGGAGCGCCTCTGCGGCGACGTGCGGTCGGGCACGATCGGCGTCAGGTGCGGATGCGTCGTCCGGTTGAGGTAGACGAGCAGCGACGCCAGCACGCCGACGAAGATCGCGAATTCGAGCTGGATGGCAAGGGTCGACACGAAGGTCACCGCCAGCACCAGAGCGTCGCCGCGGCTCGCGCGGAAGATCCGGCGCATCGCGGCGAAATCGATCAGCCCCCAGGCCACGACGAACAAGAGCCCGGCCATCACCGCAAGCGGCAGGTACGCCGCGAGCGGTGCCACCGCGAGCAGCACGGCGACGAGCAGTATCGCAGCAAACACCGCGGCGAGCGGGGTGCGCGCGCCGGCTTCGTAGTTGATGCCGCTGCGGTTGAAGGACCCCGAGGAAGGGCATGCGGACGTGAACGCGCCGACGATGTTGGACAACCCCTGGCCAATGAACTCCTGGTTGCCGTCGATGCGCTGTCCGGACTTGACCGCCACGGCCCGGGCGATCGACACCGCCTCGGTCAACCCCAGCACGGTGAGCGCGAGCGCGGCGGGAAAGATCGTCCGCCAGGTGTCGGGATCGAACGACGGAAGGGAAAAGGTCGGGATTCCCGACGGCAGCGCGCCGACGACGGGCACCTTGGCCATGCCGGTGGCGAGCAGCACGTAGGCGAACAGGCTGCCGCCGATCATCGCGACGACCATGTACGGGATCCGCGGCAGGACTCGCTTCGCGGCGATCGCGACGACGAGGGTCACGGCGCCGGTCGCCGCGATCCACGGGTCGACGTCGCCGATCCGGTGCGCGAACAGATTGAGCGTCTCGAAGAAACGCGCGCCCGACGGGATTGGCACGCCGAAGAAATTCTTGAGCTGCGCGGCAATGATCAGCAACCCTGCACCCGCGGTGAAGCCGATCACGACCGTGTGCGAAATGAAGTCGACGAGCGCGCCGAGCCGCGCGATGCCCATCCCGAACTGCAGCAGGCCGACCAGCAGCGCGAGTGTCAGGACGAGTTCGATATAGGTATTGGTGCCCGGTGTCGCCAGGGGCGACATCGTCGCGAACACGACGAGCGCGATCGCGTTGGTCGGGCCGGAAACCTGGTGCCACGACGAGCCCCAGAGCGCGGCCGCCGTTGCGGGCAGCATCGCGCAGTAGAGGCCGAATTGCGGCGGCAGGCCGGCGAGTGTGGCGTAGGCGACGCCCTGGGGGAGGACGACGAGCGCGCCGATGAGCCCGGCCAGCAGGTCCGCCCGCAGCGTCTCGCGCGTGACCATGTCGCGCCAGACCAGGAACGGAAAGATCTTCTGTACGAGCGGAGACATCGTGGGCCCAGAAACCTGGGGGGCGTGGACCGGAAGGAAAGGGAAGTGCCGCTACCCCAATGATGCAGCCTCAACCCGCCATTGCGCAAATCAGATCTTGCCCTTCCAGGGGACGACGAGCCGCTCGACGTAGCGCATCAGGAGGTCGAACAAGTAGGCGACGGCGCCGATCACGACGATGCCCATGATCACGATGTCGGTGCGCAGGAAGTTCGATGCGTTCAGCACCATCTGGCCCAGCCCGGAGCGCGCGGCGACCATCTCGGCGGCAACCAGCGTGGTCCAGCCGAAACCGATCGCGATGCGCATCGCCGTCAGGATTTCCGGCATCGCGCCCGGAATGATCACGTGCCAGATGACCTGACGGCGCGACGCGCCCATCGAGTACGCGGCGTGGATCTGCTCCTGCGACACGGAGCGCACGCCGGCACGGGCACTCATCGCGAGCGGCGCGAAACAGGCGAGGTAGATCAGCAGCACCTTCGAGAACTCGTCGATCCCGAACCAGATGACGATCAGCGGCAGGTACGCGAGCGGCGGCAGCGGGCGGTAGAACTCGATCGGCGGGTCGAAGACGCCGCGCATCACGCGCGACACGCCCATCGCGATGCCGATCGGGACGGCAGTGATGCAGGCGAGGAAGAACGCCGAGAACACGCGGAACATGCTCCAGCCGAAGTGCGTCGCCAGCGGCTCGTCGACGGTCTGCCCCATCGCCGACTCGTACAGCCGCAGCAGCACGTTCTGCGGCTTCGGCAGGAACAGCGGGGGCAGCCAGCGCAGCTCGGCCGCCACCCACCACAGCGCGAACAGGAGCGCGATGGTCACGACCGAGATGGCGGTGCTGCTACCTTCCCCAGGGGTGGAGTAGCTCGACGTACGCGGCGAGGTATCGTTGGCCATGCTTCGACTGCGCCGTGCCGCTATTCGCCGCGCTCGCCGCCGGGACCGGCGGCGTCCGGGTCCCGATGGTGGATGACGGCCAGAACTTCCTCGCGGACACGGATGAAGTCAGGGGACGACTTCACCGCCCGCGCGTCGCGGGTCGCGATGAACCGCCGGCCGAAGTCGAGACGGTACTCGTGCGAGATCCTGCCGGGGCGGGGGGTCATCACGACGAGGTGCGTCGCCAGGAACAGCGCCTCCTCGACCGAGTGGGTGATGAAGAAGCACATCTTGCCGGTGGCATGCCAGACGTCGAGGATGGTCTCCTGGATCGCCTCACGGGTG
>Ga0209253_10001253_pt1 | contig 22264 bp, 19 predicted proteins | sample FrelakmetBRP12BR_FD_187145 | JGI IMG/M metagenome (GOLD analysis project Ga0209253, IMG submission 187145) | Freshwater lake sediment microbial communities from the University of Notre Dame, USA, for methane emissions studies - BRP12 BR (SPAdes)... | ecosystem: Environmental > Aquatic >...
GATGCCGATCGCCCTGGAGGGGGTGTACCGGTGGATCGCCTTCCTCCCGTCGAAGGGGAACCCCCGCGTCGGCGTCCCCAACCGGTTCGTCGGCGCCTTTTCCGACGGGGAGATCAAGGCGCGCGGCATCGCGATGCGCCGCTCCGACACCCCGCCCTTCGTCGCCCGTTTCCAGCGGGACCTGCTGCTGCGGATGGCGGAGGCGCGGGGGGTCGACGAACTGCGCGCGATGCTGCCCGCGCTGCGGGAGACGGTCGAGGCGGCGGCTTTGGAGATCCGCGAGGGGCGGGTCCCGCCGGAGGCGCTGTCGATCGCGCGGCGGCTGTCGAAGGAACCGGAGCGGTACGCGGCGAGCACGGCGGCCGCGGAAGTTGCGCGCGAGCTGTCCGGCCGGGGCGTAGCGCTTCATCCGGGGAGCCGGATCCGGTACCTGCTGGTGGACGAGGGGGGAAAGAAGGCGGCACGATCCGCCCGGGGCAGGGCGAAGCAGCACGGCCGCGCGGCGGGGTTCCTCGACGGGAGCGAGTCGCCGGACCTCGCCCGGTACGAGGCGATCCTGCGCGAGGCGGCGGGAGAGGTGCTGGGGACGGAAACAAATCCTCCGCATCCGCCGCGAAATCGGGATACTATCGTCTCCGACGGGTGAAACAACCTGCGGCAATGGGCGACCTTCCCGCAGGGAAGACCGCCCGGGAGGAACGCGCGGTTGAAGATCCTCGTCCTTGGCGGAGAGGGGATGCTGGGGCACAAGATGTTCCAGGTCCTCCTGTCCCGTTACCCGGACACGGCCTGCACGATCCGCGGCGCCGTCGCCGACCCCTTCTACGCGAGAGTGGACCTCTTCCGCCGAGGGACGGTGGTCGAGAAGGTCGATGCCATGGAGCTGCCCACCCTCGGGGAAATGTTGCGCGACAGGAAACCGCGCTTCCTCGTGAATTGCATCGGGATCGTGAAGCAGCGCGAGGAAGCGATGGCCGCGGTCCCGAGCATCACGATCAACTCCCTGCTTCCCCACAAACTGGCCGAATTCGCGTCGGAATGGGGGGGGCGCGTCATCCACTTCAGCACCGACTGCGTATTCGACGGGAGGCGCGGGGGATACACCGAGGAGAGCCCGTCCGACGCGACGGACCTGTACGGGAAGAGCAAGTGCCTCGGCGAAGTGGCGACCGGGAACGCCCTCACCCTCCGCACCTCCATCATCGGCAGGGAACTCTCCCATTTCCGGTCCCTCCTGGAGTGGTTCCTCTCCCAGAAAGGGAGGCAGGTCCGGGGTTTCACGCGGGTGATCTACTCCGGCGTGACGACCAACCACCTCGCGCACCTGGTGGGGGACCTCATCGCGCGCCACGCGGACCTTTCGGGGCTCTACCAGGTGGCCAGCACCCCGATATCCAAGCACGACCTCCTCTGCCTTTTGCGGCAGGCGTTCCGCCTGGACGTCGAGATCCTGCCGGACGAAAAAGAGGTGTCCGATCGCAGTCTGGTCGGCGACAAATTCCGTCGCGCCACGGGGTACGTCTGCCCGGAATGGCCGGCGTTGGCGGAGCAGCTCGCCGCCGATCCCACACCGTACGGGGAATGGAGATGACGGATGACCGGAAAGCTATTTGACGGCAAGCGCATCCTCGTCACCGGGGGGACCGGCTCGCTCGGGAAGATCCTGCTGCGCCGCCTCCTGGGGGGAGAAGCCGGGGAACCGGAGAGGATCATCGTCTTTTCCCGCGACGAGGCCAAGCAGCACTTCCTCCGCGTGGAGTACGAGAGCGGGCCGGCCGCCACCGAGGAGGTGATCTACCGGAACTTCCAGCGGAAGCTGCAGTTCTGGATCGGCGACGTCCGGGACCCGGACAGCGTCGCGTCGGCACTCCGGCACGCCGACATCGTCGTCAACGCGGCCGCGATGAAGCAGGTCCCGACCTGCGAATATTTCCCGTACGAGTCGGTCCGGACGAACATCGAGGGGGCGGAGAACATCGTGCGCGCCATCCAGAAGCACAACTTGAAGGTCGAGACGGTGGTCGGGGTCTCCACGGACAAGGCGTGCAAGCCGGTCAACGTGATGGGGATGACCAAGGCGATCCAGGAGCGGATCTTCATCGAGGGGAACATGCGCTGCCCGGGCACCCGCTTCGTCTGCACGCGGTACGGCAACGTGCTGGCCTCGCGCGGGTCGGTGATCCCCCTCTTCCACGAGCAGATCCGGAACGGCGGGCCCGTGACCATCACCACCCCGGACATGACGCGGTTCCTCCTGACCCTCGACCACGCGGTGGACACCGTCCTGGCGGCCATCGCCGGCGCGATGCCCGGGGAGACGTACGTCCCCCGCGCCCCGTCGTCCCGGATCGTGGACATCGCCCAGGTGCTCATCGGCGACCGCCCCATCCGGACGGAAGTAACCGGCATCCGGCCGGGCGAGAAGGTCCACGAGATCATGGTGAGCGACGAGGAGGCCCACCGCACGGTCGAGCGGGGCGACTGGTACGCCATCCTTCCGATGCTGCCGGAGGTGTGCGGCGACCGGACCGGGTCCGGCTGCCTCCGGAAGGAGTACAGCTCCAACGACACCGTGCTGGATCTTGCGGAGACCCGGGAACTGCTGGCCCGGCACCGCCTGATGGTCGACGACCTCCCGAGGCGGCGGGAGGGGGAGCTGCTCCGATGAAGGTGATGACCATCCTGGGCACCCGCCCCGAGATCATCAAGCTATCACGGGTCATCGCCGAGCTCGACCGGCGGGTGAAGCACGTGCTCGTGCACACCGGCCAGAACTACGACTACGAGCTGAACGAGATCTTCTTCCGGGAGATGGAGATCCGGAAACCCGATCATTTCCTCGACGCGGCCGGGGAGACGCCTGCCCGGACGATCGGGAACGTGATCGCGAAGTCCGACGAGGTGATGGCGATCGAGAAGCCCGACGCGCTCCTCCTCCTCGGGGACACGAACAGCTGCCTTGCGGCGATCGCGGCGAAGCGCCGGAAGATCCCGGTCTTCCACATGGAGGCGGGGAACCGCTGCTTCGACCAGCGGGTCCCCGAGGAGATCAACCGGAAACTCGTCGACCACGCCAGCGACATCAACCTCCCCTACACCGAGCACGCACGGCGCTACCTGCTGCGCGAAGGAGTCCCGCCGGAAACCGTGATCAAGACGGGCTCCCCGATGAAGGAAGTCCTGAACCACTACATGCCCCGGATCGAGTCGTCGGACGCCCTCCAGCGGCTGCAGCTGTCCCGGGGAGGATACTTCGTCGTAAGCTCCCACCGCGAGGAGAACGTCGACGACGAAACGAACTTCCGGGATTTCCTGGAGACGCTTTCGGCGGTCGCCGGGAAATACGACAAGCCCCTCGTCGTCTCCACGCACCCGCGCACCCGGAAGAGGATCGAATCCCCGGGGGCCGGCGCCATCGACCCCCGGGTCCGCTTCCTCGCTCCCCTGGGGTTCTTCGACTACGTGCAACTGCAGCGGAACGCGTTCTGCACCATCTCCGACAGCGGCACGATCACGGAGGAAGCCTGCCTGCTGGACTTCCCCGCCGTGACCATCCGGCAGGCCCACGAGCGGCCGGAGGGGATGGACGAGGGCGTCCTGGTCCTGTGCGGACTCAAGCCCGTGAACGTCCTGCGCGCCGTCGACACCGTCGTCTCGCAGCACCGCGGCCCGAAGAGGCCGTTCCGCTGCGTGCCGGACTACGACGTGGACAACGTCTCCGGGAAGGTCGTCCGGATCATCCTGAGCTACGTGGAGTACGTCAACCGGACGGTGTGGTACAGGAGTTAGCCACCTCGCGGATAAGATCCTTCACCGATCGCATGTGGATCGACCCGTCGAACTCGCGTTTGACAAGATCCAGCCCCTCTTCCGCGATCTGCCGGATCCCTTCGGGCGGCCGACCGAGAACGTCAAGGATTTTCCCCGACAACCGCTCCGGATCCCTCGGGGGAACCAGGAAACCGTTCCGGCCGTCATCGATCCATTCCCGGATTTGCGGTATATCCCCCATGATGACCGGGACTTCGCACGCCAGCGCCTCCATCATGCAGTTCGGCAGGGAATCGTTCGACGAGATGGAAACCATAGCGTCCGCTGCGTTGTAGTAGACCGGCATCCGCTCCCAGTCCACCTGCCCGTCCCACCGGAAGTTGCGCTCCAATCCCAGCTGCCTCACCCTCTCCCGATGCTGCTCCAGCACCTTCCCGATGCCGACGCCGGAGATGCACAGGAAGAGGGCGTCCGGGTACCGTTCCACGACGCGGGCCGCCGATTCCACGATGACGTCGCTGTTCAGGTACCCCCCCAGCCCCCTCGGGCACAGGATGACCTTGTCCGCTCCGATGCCCAAGGCTTCTCTCGCCTCCCGCTTCGATGAGGATCGAAACTTCTCTCGGTCGATTCCGGGATAGCGGATCAGGGAAATCTTCTCCCCGGGAACGCCATAGGCGTGGCATGCCTGCATCGCCGCCCTGGAATTCACGGTCAGGGCCTTCGCCCTTCGCACTCCGTACGTCACCAGCGTTTTCTTGAACACCCTCTCGAATCCGTTGGATGTCGCCCACCAGGTGACGTCCCCGTTCCAGAACGTGATGACGATCGGGATCGACCGGGGCATCAGGAAGGCCAGGTAGCAGGGGTACAACAAGGTTTGCAGGAATATGACCTGTGGCCGGAACTCCTTCACGGCATTCCTGAGGATTGCCGAATCCTTCGCCATTTTCCGGAATTCGCGGTGGAATTCAAGGAGAAGGAACACCCGCAGGGCCCTGGACAGGGCTTTCCGCACCCTTTCCAGGAAGGCCGCGGTTCCGGATGGTTCTTTCCGGGGAACTTCCGGCTGCGGGACCGCGTTTCTCCTGTCAATGTCTTTCCGGGCGTCGCGGAGGAGGACATTTCTCGCCCGGTCGAAATTGTAGTTGTGGGTGGAAACCACGGCGACGGAAAAATCCGGATCGCCTTCGAATGCCTGGATCCGCCGCCTGGCGTGAATGGAGAATCCCCATGCGAGGAAAAGGACCCGGATCGGAGATGTCGGCTTCAGCCCGGAATCTTCCATGCGACGGCCCCCGCCCCGGGGCCCTTCGGATCCGCAGAACGATCCAGTACCTCGCGGCACCACAACTCGGTCATCATCAGCAGCCATGGCCTTGCCCAATCGCTCCGGCCGCGGAGGAAATCCTCCTTGAGCCTGCGCACCTCCTCGACGCTGAACAATCCCCTCGCCTTTACCGCTGCGGGGGAAAGAGCGTCCTCGAGGACGTCCTTCAACGGACCAGCCAGCCAGGAGGCGAAGGGCATCCCGAACCCCCGCTTCAGCTGGAGGTCCATCCCGTCCGGCAGGAGCCCTCTCCCGGCGTCGACAAGGATCCTCTTCGCCCCTGTTTCCCGATAGGTCCCCGCTACCCGGGGCCCGCCCTGCGGGGGGTAGCCGAGCTTCGCGCCGGAAGGAAGGGACAAGGCCAGGTCGACCAACGCCGTGTCCAGGAAAGGAACCCGGACCTCGAGGGAGTGGGCCATCGAGACCGCGTCGATATCCCGCAGCAGCTGGTTCTGCGTGTACCCCCGAAGGCAAAGCGCGGTGACCCGCTCGACCGGCCGGGAGTGCGGAAGCTCGTCCCCGAGGATGTCCATGGAGGGCTCGCGGCCGATCCGGGCGGCTTTCCTCAGGGCGGGCGAAAGGAACATCGCGGTCGAGCGTGTTCCGAAGATCTGATAGCACCGCGCGTACCGGGGGAGGAAACCGGACAGGGCCCGTCCCTTCTCGATCCGTTTCCCGAGCGAATCGGCCATCCACGGGTCGAAGAACGTATTTCGGGAAAAGGAGGCCAGCGCCCTTTTTCCGAAAGCCGCCGCGGGGTGGAGCCGGTCTTCTTCGCACGCTTCGGCCATCGAAAGGAACCAGGGGTACCCGGCGAACAGCTCATCCCCTCCCGTCCCGGAGATCGCGACCGTCACCCCCTGGCGGGCGGCCAGTGACACGAAATAGGAATTGACCCCGTCGACCGAGGGCTGGTCCAGGGAGGACGCGATGTGGGCGATCCGGTCCCGGACGTCCTTTCCGGTAACGGGGACCCTTTTGTGATCCGTCCCGATGAAATTCGCGATCCGCTCCGCATCGTCCGTTTCGTCCATGTGAGCCCCTTCCGGGCCGAACCCGACAGAGAAGGTCTTCACCTTGTGGCCGCTCATGCGGGACATCATCGCGACCAGCAGCGAGGAATCTACCCCCCCGCTGAGGAACGCCCCCAGCGGCACGTCGCTGATCATCTGCAGGCGGACGCTCTCCTCAAGGGCGGAACGGACTTCCCGGACAAGATCCTCGTAAGGCAGGTCCTCCAGGTCTCCCATTCGACCGGTCTCCATATTCCAGTACCGCTCGATGCGCTCCTCCCCGTTCTCCACGATCAGCCGGTGCGCCGGCAGGAGCATCCTCACCCCTGCCAGGATCGTCAACGGCTGCGGGATCGAGCCGTGGGTCAGCAGCAGCCGGACCGCCTCGGGGTCGATGTTCCTTTCCACGAGCCCGCTGGCCAGCAACGACCGGATCTCGGATGCGAACAGGAAGCGGGCCCCCGCATGGGTGTACAGGAGGGGCTTGATGCCGATCGGGTCCCGCGCGAGCAGCAGCCTCTCCCGCCCCCTCCCCTTCCGGCGGTCGTAGAGGGCGAGAGCGAACATGCCGCGCATTCGGTTCAGGAAATCGTCTCCGTAATGCTCGTACATCCGGAGGACCACTTCCGTGTCCGACGTCGAGGAGAAGGAATATCCCTTCCCCCGCAGGATCTCGCGTTCGGACTGGAAATTGTAGGTCTCGCCGTTGTAGACGATGTGGATCGAGCCGTCCGGGTTGGCCATGGGCTGGTGCCCGGAAGGGGTGACGTCGAGGATGGCCAACCTCGCCATTCCGAGCGTCACCCGTTCATCCCGGAACACACCGGAATCGTCCGGCCCACGGTGGCGCATGGCGGAAACCATGGCTTCGACGCGGTCCGGCGGGGCGTCCCAGAGGATGCCGCAGATTCCGCACATTAAGGACGCACCTCGGGAAAGGCCCCTATACGGTGCTGCTTTCCGCGCAAGCGGTTCTCAACTGGAAGATACCGTGAACGCGATCCCGTTCCAGCCGAACGACAGGAGCTCCCGAAGGGCGATCTTCGGATTCCGATCCAGCCACTCCCGTGCGGCGCGCTGCTCGCCGAAGTCGGGGAGGTTCCGGAAGCAACGCCAGTCGTCGAAGATGAGGACGGAGCCCGTGACCAGCCTCGAGGTGAGATACTCGAGGACGGGCACCGTGGATTCGTACAGGTCGCAGTCCACCCAGGCGACCGCGACCGTGCTCACCCCGTGTAGTTCCGCGGACCCGGGGGCAAGCGTTTCGTGGAACCACCCCTTCACCGCCGATACCCGCGTGAGATCGACGCGGTTCCGCCGGAGGTTCCGGATGAAATCTCCCTCCGAACAGGCGAACTGGCGTTCGTGGAAATGGCTGGAATACCCTTCCTCGGCATCCAGGCCGCGGGGCGCCGGCAGCCCTTCGAAGGAATCGAAGGCAACGAAACGCATGGCCGGGAAATGATGGCCCATGTTCCGATAGGCGTGCAGGAACGTGTTGCCTTCGAATACCCCGAATTCGCAATAGTCCCCCGGGATCTGGGCGCCGATCAGGTATTCGGCCACCTGCTCGATGGCATAGAAACGCCGGTTGAACGATCGGTATTCGATCTCCCGGATCCGGTCGTATACGTCGCGCAGCAGCAGCCGCCGGATCGGATGCCGAAGGGTCCGTTCAAGCTCCTTGAGATAGGCGCTCATGAGCAGTCCGCCGGGGAAAGGAGGCAAACCCCATCCTCTTGCCGTTTCAAACGCATGGAGCTAATACTATACCATCGCCGCGTTGAACACAGCTTTTCCCGGGAAAGCGGCAAATCATCTCCGTTGCCAGCCGTTCCGGCCCACGGCCGGGGTCGGCGGCGATACCCATGGTGAACCTTGGAAGCGAGCGAGCATTCCTGTCCGTTCTGTTCGGGTCCCCTTGTCCCGACGGGAAAGGTGTACTCCCTGGAAGAACTCCTCGAGGGGTGGTCTCCCGCGCGGTTTTCCCGGGAGACCATCGACGGATTGCGCGCCCAGTCTGACCACACGAGGTTGCACGAATGCGGCGTTTGCGAATTCGGGATCTATTATCCGCAGATCATCGGGGATTCGTCTTTTTACGAGGAAATCGAGAAGCCGTTCCAGGGCAACTGGTACCAGGAGTGGAAGTGGGAGTTCGGGGAGGCCATCGCCGACGCGAGATCTTGCCGGAACATCCTGGACGTGGGGTGCGGCACGGGCGGCTTCCTGGCGAAGGCAAGGGGGGAAGCAACGGAAGTCGTGGGAGTCGACTTTAACGAATCCGTCCTGGCCATCGCCAGACAGAAGGGGATCACTACGTTCCCGTCGCTCGGTTCGATCCCTTCTTCGGGGAACCGGTTCGACGGCATCTTCTCGTTCCACGTCCTGGAGCACGTTCCGGACCCCGTGGCGTTCCTCGTGCAGCTGGCCGATCGCCTGGCGCCCTCAGGGAGAATCGGCCTGTCCGTTCCGAACATGTGGGGGCCCGTCCGGTTCATCGATCCGTGCTTTTCCAACATGCCACCGCACCATGCGACGAGATGGACGGCCACCTCGCTGAAGATGCTCGCCGGGAAGGTCGGATTGGCGGTCGAACGGACGGTCGTCGAGCCGTTGTCCTTCCAGAGCCGGGACTACTACACGACGTACTGGGTGAACCAGATCGTCCCAGGCAGCAGGCGGCTGAAGAAGTGGCTGCGGTCGGGCTGCAAATTCTACTTTCGCGTCCTGTTCGGACTTCTCCGGGTTATGGGACGAAGTTCGACGACGCTTCACAGCGGCCAGTCCGTCTATGTCCTCCTGCGAAAGGCATAGGGATGTCCGGCGGGTAATCCCCGTCCGAAGCTCGGGGAATCCATGAAGAATGCGGGAGACATCGTACCCCTGGAATGCGCCAGCCACCACGCTCCCCTCTCGGGGGGAGGCGAGGGGGAACTCGCCTGCCCTTCCGGGTGCAGGTTTCCCGTGGTTCACGGGATCCCGAGGTTCGTTCCCGAGGTGAACTACGCGAGCGCCTTCGGTCTGCAGTGGAACCGCTATCGTACCCTCCAGCTCGATTCGCACACGGGGATGACCATCTCCAGGGATCGGCTGGCGCGTCTTCTGGGAGGGCGGCTCGACGTCGTGCGGGGACGGAAAGTGCTCGAGGCGGGGTGCGGGGCGGGGCGGTTTAGCGAGATCCTGCTCGCGAACGGCGCGAAACTCGTCGCCGTCGACCTGTCCGCCGCGGTCGAGGCCAACCGGGAAACCTGCCGGGAATATCCCGACTACTTCGTGTGCCAGGCGGATATCCTGCACTTGCCGTTCCCCCCGGGCCGGTTCGATTTCGTCCTCTGCATCGGGGTGATCCAGCACACTCCGGACCCGGAGGCCACCATCGCGGCCCTGTGCGCCCAAGTGGCTCCCGGCGGCACCCTGGTGGTGGACCATTACGCTCCGGGGTACGAGATGCCGTTCTCCCGGCGGATGCTGCGGGCGGCGCTTCTGCGCAGGTCCGGGAGCTTCGGCATGCGGTTCTGCGAGGTCCTCGTTTCCTTCCTTTGGCCTCTCCACCGGGCGGCCCGCGCCGTGAAGGGTGTGCCCGTCGTGAAAAGGGCAGCCCGGAAGTTCGTCGCGATCTCGCCGGTGGTGGATTACCACGACGCCTATCCCCAGCTCGGCCCGGAGCTGCTGCGGATGTGGGCGATCCTCGATACGCACGACACGCTCACGGACCGGTACAAGCATCTGCGCACCGCCGGCGAGGTGGAAGCAGCTCTGCGCAATTCGGGGATGGTGGATGTGGAAACTGCATACGCGGGCAACGGGGTCGAGGCCCGGGCGCGGAAACCGTCCTCCCATCCATAACCCGTGGAATGAAATGCGATATCCCGCGGAGCAGGGGCCCTCGCAGCTGGAAGGAAAACCGGCGATCCTCATCGTCACCGAGCTCTATCCGAACGTGACGAACCCGTTCCTGGGCACCTTCGTCGTCCAGCAACTCCGGCACCTCTCCGAACATTACACGATCGTGGTCCTGACCACCCATTCCATAAAATTCCGGCGCCGGCTCCGGCTCGTCCAGCCGAGGTACCGGGACGACGGCGGGATCCACGTGTACTCCGTCCCGTATTACCCCTACTTCCTGAAGTTTGCGCGAGCCCGCCGGCTGATCTCGCAGGAGCGGCACATGCTGTGGAACAAGCGGTACACGGCCGGGAGACTCGCCGTCCAGGCGGAACGGCTCCATCGGCGGTACGGTTTCAAGCTGGTGTTCGGACAGGAAGTGTACGTGGGGGATGAAGCGGTCCCGATCGGCACCCGGCTGGGGATCCCGACGGTTTTCCTGCTCCACGGATTGCACCCATATCACGAGAAACTGTTCGGCCCCGCCGCCGTTGCAGACGCACTCCGAAACATGGAGGATGCGGACCGGCTGATCTCGGTGTCCCGGCTGGCGGCGGAATCCTACTGTGCAAAGGGGTTGCGACGGAACGACATTTCCATCATACCGAACGGCACCTCGCCCCGGCCCGATCCGGCGCCTTCGCCCGCCCTGCGGGACTTCATACGGGGGAAAACCGTTCTGCTGACCGTGGGGTTCTTTTCGGCGGAAAAGCGGATTCACCAGTCGATTCATGCGCTCCGCGATCTCCACGCCGCCGGGGAGCGGGATACGGTCCTGGTCGTCGTCGGGACGGGGGGACTCCGCAGGGAACTGGAAACCCTCGTTGCCCGTCTCGGCCTGGAACAGCACGTCCGTTTCCTGGGGGTGGTGAATCCCGACGACATGCCGGCTGTCTACTCCGCCGCCGATATCCTCGTCCATCCGAGCGTCGTCGAGAGCTTTTCCATGGTCTGCCTGGAGGCCATGTCGTACGGGAAACCGATCGTCTGCACGGAGGGCATCGGGATCCTGGAGTACATCCATCCCGGGGTCGACTCCGTTGCCGTTCCCCCGGACCGCCAGGATCTCCTCTCCGACGCCGTGGCAGGCCTCGTCAGGAATCCCGGGGAACGGCGACGGATCGGCGAGTCTGCGCGCAGGACGGCGCTTTCGATGACGTGGGAGGAACAGGTGGAGAAAACGAGGGGAATCCTGGAATCCGTCTAGCGCCGTCCATCTTCGGGGGATTGCCCGGAGGCTTCGCACAGGATCGACCAGAGCTTCCGGGAGTTCTTCCGCGCGTCGTGGTGCTCCTCGAAAGCGCGCACGGCGTTCCGGGTGTACCGGTGCCCCGCGGACGGGTCGCGGAGGAACTCCCGTATCGCGCCGGCGAGGGCCGGGACATCGTCCCGGTCCGCGACGATCCCGGTTTCGTGCTCCCGGGTGAAACGGGCGACGTACGAATCGGCCGGCGCGTGGACCAGCATCGGGCAGCCGGACGCGAGATAGTCGGTGAGCTTCCCCGGGGAGGCTGTGGCGATGATCTCCGGCGCTTTCGTGCCCCAGGACAGCGGAAGGAAGAGGAGCGACGCGGCGCACTGCACCCTGGCCACCTCGGACTGCGGGGCGCGCGTCAGCTCCACGTTCGGCCGGTCCGCGGCCGCTTCCCGGACCTTCGCCGTCGGGGCGGGGACGTACAGGACAAGACGCACCGGCAGGTCCCGGAGGTTATCCATCGCGCGGATCATGTTGAGGACGGCCTGTTCCTGGGCCCAGTAAACGTGACCCGTGAAGACGATCGTGTACGGGGGGCCGGGGTTTTCCGCGCGGCGGGAACGTTCGAAATCCTCCGGGAACGCGGAATTGTGAACGATGGCCGACCGGAACGAATTCCCGTATCGTCGGCGGAGAAGTTCCTCCGTCGCCTGGTTGGTCGTCACGACGACCCCGGCTCCCCGCAGGATCCTCGGCTCGAATACCCGCGCAGCGAACCGGAGGAGGGAAGAAAGGTCGTTGCCCCGGTACAGGTCGAACAGGTACAGGGCGTACGGGAATCCCGTCAGCTTGTGGACAAGGTAGGTGCCGATCAGCGCGGGGCCGTCGTCAGAAATCCCCAGCAGCATGGTGACCCCGTGTTCCAGGATGGCGCGTCGGATGGCACGGACGATCCTCCGCACGTTCCGGATCAGGTACATCGCCTCGACCGCGTTCCTTCCCAGGAACCGGAATCTCCGGATCGGGTCCCGTCCCCCTCCCGGCCCCGGCCGGAAGGCGCCCGCTCTTTCGTGGAAGTCGGCCCCGTGAAGGGAAGAACCGGCCTCCCGGTCGAAGAAGATGTACGGGGCGGGCAGCCACGTACCGGTCCCCGCGGAAAACGGATCGATGGAGTCCGCCGAGGTCAGAACGACGTACGATTCCGGCGGGAACAGGGAAACGAGGTTGTACAGGTTCTTCGGCCCCCCGATCATCGGGGGGGCCCACTTCGTCACGACGAGGATCTTCGGATCCCGGGGACGTTCCACCCCGTCACAGCGCTGCACAGGCCCCCTCCAGGTGCCGTTCGAAGGCATCGACGAACCGGTCCCACGTGTACAGCTCCGCGACCCGGGAACGGGCGCCCTCGCCCATCCGCACCGCCGCTTGGGGATCGTCCAGCAGCTGTCCAACCTTCTCCGCGACTGCCGCGGGATCGAGCGCGTCCACGTGCAATCCGGTCGCACCGTCGAGCACCACCTCGGCGGGCCCGCCGTGGCCGGACACCACGCTGGCCTTTCCGTACAGCGCCGCCTCCAGAGGGACGAGCCCGAACGGCTCGTCGAGGGGGATGTGGACGAGGAAGGAAGCACACGTGTAGAGGTCCCGGACCCGATCGTGCGGGACGGACCCCAGGAACGTGACGACGTCGTCGATCCGGAGGCGCCGGCTCCGGGCCCGGAAATGCTTCAGAAGAGGGCCTCCGCCGGCCACGAGGTACCGAAACCTTCTCCCGGAGGCCGCCCGGCGCGTCTTCAGGATCCGGAGCGCCGTAAGGAGGGTGTCGAAATTCTTCTGCCGCTCGATCCGCGCGACGGTCAGGACGACCGGGAGATCCTCCCGCGAGGCTGGCGCCCCGCGCCCGGCGGATTCGGTCTTCCCGGGCACCTTTCCCGTCCGGACCCCCAGGACGCAAGGGTCCACCTCCCTGGAGTAGATTTCCCGGGCCAGCGCGGCGGTATAGTGGCTGTTGGCGATCACCCGGTCGAACGAGCGTACGGCGGCCCGGTCCAGCTCCCGGTAGCCGAGAAGGTTCTGGCGGAGCTTCCGGAAGAGCCTCTTCGGGCGGAACCGGTTCCACGCGTTGCGGAGACCCGGCAGCCTGTGTACGTGCGGCGCCGTCACGTCCTCGTAGAGATACCCGGGCAGGTTGTGAAGAAACAGGACCGTGGGGGGAAATTCCTCGGCCCCGGCTTTCGCGTAATGGACCCAGAGGCTTGCGGGGTGATTGTGCGCGTTCACCACATCGAAGGACCGGGAAGACAGCGCGTCCCCCAGCGCCTTTCCGGCCTCGCGGTTCGCATTCCACGTGGAATGCGGCCTTTTCCGTTTCCCGTCGAGAACGTGCACGGCGTACGGCCGGCCCGCGTCGATTCCCCAGACCGCCTCGGAGAATTCGAGCGTGAAGACGGAAACGGCATGCCCTCTCTCCGCCAGGCTCCCGGCGAGCCAGGCCACGACGTTCTCTGCCCCGCCGACCGCACGCAGCGACTGGATCACGATCGCGATGTCCATGGTCAATCAGTATGCTATATCAGGCGGATCCGGGGCCCGGCAAATAATCCGTGTGGTATCCTCTGACGTTGAAGGGGGGCGGATTGAAGATCCTCTACGTGAACAACGCCCGGGTCTCCAGCGGGGCCGAGGACCACATGGTGGACGTGGCCTCCTGGATGAAGGGGCACGGGCAGGAACCGGTCTTCCTCATCGCCACAGGGAGCGTCCTCGAGAGACAGCTGGGCGAGATCGGGGTTCCTTTCCACCCGGTGTTCGACAAGAGCCGCCGGCTTTCCCTCCCCTGGAGAATCGGCAAGGCCATCCTCGCGGAGCGGCCCGACGTCATCTCGATCAACCGGGAGCACAACATCCTCCCCGTGCTCTACACGACCCGGCTCGTTTCCCCCCGGCTCGGGAAGAAGCCGAAGATGGTGGCGGTCTTCCACACCCCCACGGGCCGGTACTATCCCGGCCTGAAGAAGTTCGACGGGATCATCGCCACGTCCGACTACACGGGCGCCTCCTTCGTCCGGGCAAACCCGGGGATCGAGCGGGTACTGGAGATCATCCACTACGGGATCCGGCTCCCCGCGGTCGACGAGACCGCGAAGCGCGACAGGAACCGCCCCCGGAGATATTTCCGGGACCGCGGATTTCCCATCATCGGCATGGTCGGCGAGTTGTGGAAGAAACAGGAAGAACTTGTGGATGCCACCCCCTTCATGCTGGAGGCGTTCCCGGACCTGACGGTTGCCTTCATCGGGGGGTACGGAGAATCCGCCTCCCTGAACGAGCGGATCGCCCGCCACGGCCTGCAGAAACACATCGTCCTGACGGGCCGCCTCCCCCGCACCCTCATTCCGGACGTGTTCCACGACCTCGACCTGTCGGTTTCGACCCACCGCAACGAAGGGTTCGGGATCGTGCACATCGAGTCGATGGCTTCCCTGACCCCCGTGGTCGCGTACAACAGCGGCGGCCTCGTGGAGATCATCCGGAAGGGAGGCGGCGTATTGGTGGACGGGGGTCCCCGGGAATTCGCAAGGGCCGTTGTGGGCCTTCTCGATGACGACGGGAGGCGCCACGACCTGGGTCTCGAGGGAAGGAAGGTCGTGGAAGATCACTTCTCCATCGATGCCATGGGAAAGAACCACCTGCGCTATTACCAGGATGTCCTGTCCGGAAAGGCGGGGCGCCGATAGACGGATCCCCCAGAATCCTCGTCTTCAAGCCCGCCCCGATCGGCGATTTCCTGCACTCGCTACCGGCGGTATATGCCCTCCGGAAGAGATATCCCGGGGCGGCCCTCTGCGTGGTCACCAGCCGGGAACTGTCGGACCTGGTCGAGGCGAACCCCTTCGTGGACGAGAAGGTGTACGTCCCCTCCGCCCTCTTCCGGGGCGACCTCCGGGGGTTCCTCCGGTTCGCCCGGGAGGTGCGCGACCTGCGCCCCGACGTCTTCGTCGACCTGCGATCCAACGTGAAGTCGTTCCTCCTCCGGAACCTCTCCGGCGCCCGCACCGTGCTGGCGTACCGGAAGCAACGGAAGCCGAAACCGGGGGAGCGCAGGCTCCACGCCGTGGAGAACCTGCTGCGGACCGTCTTCCCCCTGACGGGGGACGCGTCCGGCCTGGAATACCCGATCCACCTCCGGGAGGAGGACATCCGGTTCGCGGATGCCTTCCTCGAGGCGCAACTGGGGAGCAGCCGGGGAACCCGCCGGGTCGTGGTGCTGAACCCCACCGTCGGAATGGCGATCCCGTCGAGGCTCTGGCCGCCGGAATATTTTTCCCACCTCGGGGGGATGATCGGGAAGGAACTCGGCGCCGCCGTCGTCCTCACCGGGGCCCCGTCCGACCGGGAGTATTGCCGGAAGATCGCGGAAGGGATGGACCCGCGGCCGGTCGTCGCGGCCGGTGAACTGACCCTGGGGCAGACCGCGGCCCTGATCCGCGAGGCGGACCTCCTCGTGTCGGGGGACACGGGTCCCCTCCACGTCGCGGCGGCGGTCGGGACGAGGGTCATCGGCCTGTACGGTTCCGTCAGCACGGAGCGGTCGAGACCCATCGGGGAAGGTCACGTCGTGCTGAAAAAGGAGATGTGGTGCCTCCCCTGCGAGGAGAAGGTCTGTCCGCTCGGGACGACCCAGTGCATGAAGGACCTCACGCCGGAGGAGGTCTTCGGGGAGGTGAGGAAGGCCATCGAACCCGAAGGCACCCCGCCCCGTCCGACGGGAGGGACGGGCGGATGAACGCCGGCTCCTTCCTCGCATGGCTCGCCATGAAGGGCCTCCTCGCCGTGATCTCGCGGATGCCGCTCCCCGTCCTGCGCCCCGCCTTCGGGGCGCTGGCCGCACTCTGCCATGCCCTGGGAGTGCGGCGGCGCGTCGTGCGGGAAAACCTGCGCGCGGCGTTCGGGAAGGACACCCCGGGGCCGGAATTGGATAGAATCGCCAGGAACTGCTACGCCGAGTACGGCAGGATCGTGTCGGAGATCATCGTGTCCGACCGCCTCCTGCGCAGCAGGGAGGAATATTTCGAGGCGTCGGGATTGCCGATCCTCGAGGAGGCCGTCCGCAGCGGGAAGGGGCTCCTGATCCTCTCCGGGCACATCGGGAATTTCGTCGTCCTCGGCAACTACGTCCGGTCCCTGGGGTTCCCGATGACCTTCGTCGCCAAGCGGGTCGCCAACGAGTACGTGAACCGGGAGATCGAGGCGGTGTATGGCCGGCACGGCAGCACGGTCATCTCCGTGCGGGGGTTCAAGAACGACCCGCAGGGGGGGATCCGGCTCTACCGCAGCCTGAAACGGGGGGACATCGTCGTCGCCCTGGTCGACCAGGACGCGGGCCCGGAGGGGTACATGAGCACCTTCTTCGGCCTGCCGACGTCCCTCCCGTCCGGTCCCGTCCGCTTCGCGTACCGCTCCGGGACGCCGGTGGCGACCGCCTTCGCGACCCGGGAGGGCGGCCGGCTCCGGGTCGAGTTCCAGCCGCCCATCGACTATTCCTCGACCGGATCCCCCGAGGCTGCGGAGCGGATCCTCCTGGACGAGTTCTCCCGGCGGCTGGAGGAGAAGGTCCGGAAGGCGCCGGAGCAGTATTTCTGGTTCCACAAGAAGTGGAAGTCGCTCCCGGAGATCCGCGCGCGGTACGAGGGCTCCGCGTGAACCTCCTCGTCCTGCGCTACCGGTTCATCGGGGACACGATCCTCACGGTCCCCTTTTTGCGGAATCTGCGGAGGGCGTACCCCGGTGCCCGGATCGATCTCGTGGTGGCCCCCTACTCCTCCGACGTGCTCCGGGGAATACCGTACGTGGACGAGCTCATCGTCTACGACCCGCCCACGATCCACGCGGACAGCGGCGGCCGGCACCGGACCCTGCTTTCGAAGGCCCGGTTCGTCGCGGAGTTGAGGAAGCGCCGCTACGACAAGGCGTACGTCCTGAAGCGGTCGTTCTCCAGCGCCGCCATCGCCTTCCTCTCCGGCGCACGGGAGCGGATCGGCTTCGACACGGAGGGCAGGGGATTCCTCCTCACGAGACGGGTCCCGTACCGTCACGACCGGCACGAGGTCCTGAACTTCCTCGACGTCCTCCGGGCCGACGGGGTCCCGGTCGTCGACGACCACCTGGAGGCGTGGGTATCCCCGGAAGAGGCCTCGGCCGCGGAGGGATTCCTCGCGGAGCGTGGGGTGGCGCCGGGGGAGCGGATCGTCGCCATCCACCCGTTCTGCGCGAACCAGACCCGGGCCTGGCACGAGGACGGCTTCGTCGCGGCGGCGAACGCCCTCCGGGAGCGGTCCGGCGTCCGGATCTTCCTCCTCGGCGGGACGCGGGACCGGGAGATGGCGGGGAGGATCGCGAGGGAGATCCGCCCGGCCCCCGTCACGGCGGTCGGCGACACGGATCTGAGGCAGTCGATGGCCCTCCTGTCGAAGTGCGCCCTGCTGATCTGCAACGACAGCGGCATCATGCACCTGGCCGCCGCGCTGGACCTCCCGCTGATCGCCCTGTTCGGCCCCCAGTCCCCGGTGAAGTTCGGGCCGTGGGGGAAACGGTGCCGGATCCTCTACAAGCGGTTCCCGTGCAGCCCGTGCAGGCAGAAATTCTTCGAGGAGTGCGACCCGTCGCCGAGGGGAAAACCGATGTGCATGGAGACGATCGCCGTCGACGAGGTGATCGAATCCGCAATGGCCGCGCTGGCCGGCGCTCCGGGGTGACGGGCATGCGGCCGAAGATCTCCGCCTTCGTCATCACGAAAAACAACGAGGACGTCATCGGGGAGTGCCTGGACTCCCTTGCATGGGCCGACGAGATCGTGGTCGTCGACGACTTCAGCACCGACTCGACGCCGGAGATCTGCCGGCACCGCGGTGCACGATTCTTCCAGCGCCCGTTCACCGGATTCCGCGACCAGAAACGCCACGCCATGTCGCTTGCGACCCATGACTGGGTCCTCGAGCTCGATTCGGACGAGCGCGTCTCGGAGGCGATGCGGCAGGGGATCCTCGGCCTGCGGGAGGAGGATTTCTCCGGGTACGCCGGATTCGAATTCCCCCGGCTGAGCCGCTTCTGGGGGAAATGGATCCGCCACGCATCGTTCTACCCGGACCGAAAACTCCGCCTGTACGACCGGCGGGGGGGAAACTGGAGCGAGGCGAACATCCACGAGCGTTTTGTCCCGACCGGGGAGGTCAAGAAACTAACGGGGGACATCCTCCACGTCCAGGACCTCGACCTGAACGCCTACCTACAGCGCACCGCCCGCTACGCGAGGCTCTCCGCAGAGGAGTACCGGCGCCAGGGGCGGGTGGCGCGGTGGCACCACTTCACCGTACGGCCGGTCTACACCTTCCTGTACCGGTACCTCGTGCGCCTCGGATTCCTCGACGGGGTGGAGGGATTCGTCATCTCCGCCATGGGCGCGGTCGGGACGTTCCTCAAGTACCTGCGGCTGTACGAGTTGCGGAAGGGGACGGATTCCCTTCCCTCCCGTACCTCGTGAGAACCGGACCGGCCATGCCGTCGTTTCCGTTCGCGAAGGCGACTCTCATCGTCCCCACCTACAACCGCCCTCGAGAGCTGACGCTTTGCCTCCGGAGCCTCGTCCGCCAGTCCGTCCTCCCGCACGAGGTGATCATCGCCGACGACGGAAGCGGGGAGGAGAACCGTCGTGCCGTGCGGATGTTTGCCGAATCCCCCGGATGCCCTTTCCCGGTCCGCCACGTCTGGCAGGAGGACATCGGCTTCCGTAAACCCCGGATCCTGAACGAGGCGGTGCGGAACGCGACGGGGGATTACCTCATATTCCTCGACGGGGACTGCATGGCACACCGCCATTTCGTCCGCGAACATCTCCGCTGCGCGGGCCCGGAGCGGATCCTCGGAGGAAAGCGGGTCGACATCGGCCGGGAGCTTTCTGCCCGGGTCCTCGCCGGGGGCGAGCCGGTCACGGGCCTTTCTTTCCGCCTGCTCCTGGATTCCCTCGCGGGGAACACCCGGAAGGGGGAAGAGGCCATCCTGCTTCGCCCGCCGTTCCTGCGACGCCTTCTCCGGCGGGACCGGATCACGGACGACGGGATCTGGGGGTGCAATTTCAGCATCCCGAAGGAGCTGTTCTACCGGATCAACGGTTGCGACGAGGATTTCCTGGACGGATCCATCGAGGACAACGACCTGGGGATCCGGGTTCTGAACAGCGGTGGGACGGTACGGTCCGTCCGCGCCCTGGCCGTCGTGTTCCACCTCTGGCATCCCCCGTCGTGGGATTTCCAGGGGGAGAAGTACCTGCACAACCGGCGGATCTTGGAGAGGCGCATGGCAGGGAAGGAAACGCGGTGCGAGAACGGGATCGACCGGAAGCCGGCCGGGTCGCAATGATGCAGGGGGGGGAGAAACCCATTCGGTATCCTGCGCGTTGGAAAGCGAACGACCCCCGGGTCGCCTGGCTGGCGTGGGGGCTGCTCCTCCTGGTCCTGGCCGCCCTCGTGTTGGCGGGGAACCGGCGGACGGTAACCGGGAATTACCGCGAGGCCGCGCTCCTCTGGTTCCGGGGGGGGGACATCTACACCGGCACGGGCGTGGGGTTCCTCTACCTGCCGCAGGCGGCGATCCTGTTCGCCCCGTTCGCCTGGCTGCCGGTGAAACTGGGGGAGATCGCGTGGCGGGCGATCTCCGTTGGATCCTTCGCGATTGGACTGCGCCGGTACGCCTCGCTGGCGGGGAGGGAATCGGGGGCGGAACTGTTCCCCCTGATGACGGCCCTCTCGCTGCCGCTCGCCTTCTCCTGTTTCCGGAACGGCCAGTCCACCGTCCCGATCGCCGCGCTGATGATGATCGCGGTCGTGGACCTCGCGGACCGTCGATGGGGCCGGGCCGCGGCCTGGCTCTCCCTGGGACTGGCGCTGAAACCCCTTGTCCTCGTGATGACGCTGCTGGCGGGGGCCCTGTACAAGCCGATGCGGGGGCGTCTCTTGGCGGGAACGGCGATCGTCCTCGCATCCCCGTTCCTGTTCCAGGCTCCCGGGTATGTGGTGAGCCAGTACCAGTTGTGCGCCGCCAGCATGCAGGCGACAGCCCGGCTGGGGATCGATCTGTACTGGGCCCATTTCTTCGGGATGCTGAAGGTCGCGGGGGTTTCCGTGTCCCCTTCCGTCCAGACGGGGGTCCGGCTCCTGGCCGCGGGGGGGACATTGTGGCTCTGCCGCCTCGCCCGGAAACAGTACCCGGCCGACCAGGCCGCCGTCTGGCTCTACGCCCTGTCCGCCTGCTACCTGATGCTCTTCAACCCCAGGACGGAAAACAACACCTACGCGATGCTGGGGCCCGCCATCGCCGTATTCTGCGGGCAGGCCCTCCTGATCGAACGGCGACCGATGGTCGCAGCGGCGCTGGCCGGGGCGGCGATCGGCATATTGGGAAGCCACCAGATCACGAAGGGGATCACGCCGCCTTCGCAGTCGGTCTGGCTGTCCCCCCTGGTCTGCGCGGGGTTTCTCGCGTTCCTGGTCCTCACCCTGACGGCCCGGAAGGGGGGACCGGCAGGGGCAGCGGGATCCGCCGGTTCCTAAGGACGGGTTTCCACCAGCTGCACCATCGCTTCCGCCACCTCCCCGGCCGGGATGCTCGCGCGGCACTCCGCATCGCGGTCGCACCGTTTCCGGAGACACGCCGTGCACGGCAGCGGGGCCTGCAGGAACCGGTGACCGGCGCCGCGCGGCGCGTTCCGGTTCCCGTCGGTCGCCCGGAAGACGGAAACGGTCCTCGCGCCGACCGCCGCAGCGATGTGGAGGGGCCCCGTGTCGGGCGCCATCAGGTGTCCGCTCATCCTGTACACGGCGGCCAGTTCCTTCAGCGTCAGCCGGGGAAGCAGAACGACCCCACTCCCCGCGCCCTCCCGGATCTCTTCCGCCTCGCGGCGCTCCCCCTCGGTTCCCCAGGACAACAGGACCCCGGCCGCCGGGAGGCGTTCTCTCAACCCGTGCACCACCTCCGCCCAGAAGGACGTGTCCATCCGCTTTGTGATCCAGGTCGTTCCGGGGTGGAGGACCACCAGCGGTTTCGCGCCGGGGATCAGATCCCGCGTGATTCCCGCTGCCACGGCGTCTTCGGCCTCCCGGGTGACGATCTCCGATTTCAGGGAGGAGAGATCGAACGAACCTCCGAAGGGGGCGCTCGCGACACGGAGGATCTTCTGCGTGATGTGGCGGTCCTCCGGGAGGAGGAGGGCCTTCCGGTTGGTGAACAGCAGGTTCGGTGCCTCCCGGACGCCGTTCCGGCCGAAACCCCACCGTACGGGGGCCCCGGAAAGCAGCGTGACGACCCCGCTCTTCACGTTCCCCTGGAGATCGAACGCCACGTCGTAGCCGCCCGCCCGGAGCTCCCGGACGCCCGTCCCGGCGTCCCGGCGGGTCTCCGCCGTCCTCCACTCCCGTTTCCAGCGCGAAAGGTCCAGGGGGATGACCCGGTGGAGGCCGGGATTCCCCTCCAGAACGGGGGCAAACCGCCGGTCGACCACCCAATCCACGTCGGCGCCGGGCGCGGCGTTCCGGAGGAAATCGACCACGGGGAGCGCGTGGGCCACGTCCCCCAGGGCCGACAGCTTGACGATGAGGATCCTTCGGAATCCGGGAACCCGCCCGACCAAGGCGCTGTTATCTCCCGAAGAGTTCCCGGACGCGCCGGGCGACGGAGGGCTTCATGGGGTCCCGCCTTTCCGTGGAGGAAGCGGGCGTTCAACGCCTCGCCGATGTATCATACACCCCGTTTTCCGGGTTTCGCACGCCGCCCTTTTTTCCTCCCCCCGGGGGGGATTCTTTTGGTATATATAAATGTTTCGTGGAGGGATGGCCGAGCGGCTGAAGGCGGCGGTCTTGAAAACCGCTGAGCGGCAACGCTCCGTAGGTTCAAATCCTACTCCCTCCGCCATGCAGAATCGCCGGGAAAGCGGCTCGCGGGAGAGGTGGCCGAGTCGGCTGAAGGCAACCGCCTGCTAAGCGGTTGTACGGGTAAAACCGTACCGAGGGTTCGAAT
>Ga0209253_10001254_pt1 | contig 22256 bp, 15 predicted proteins | sample FrelakmetBRP12BR_FD_187145 | JGI IMG/M metagenome (GOLD analysis project Ga0209253, IMG submission 187145) | Freshwater lake sediment microbial communities from the University of Notre Dame, USA, for methane emissions studies - BRP12 BR (SPAdes)... | ecosystem: Environmental > Aquatic >...
ACTTCCTTCACAAGGAACTGGGGCTGTCCCGGGGCATGGCCCACTACAGGCTGGTCGCCACCCGGCTCGTGGAGCAGTTCCCCGAGGTGGTGGAGCCCCTTCGGGATGGAAGGCTTTGCATGTCGAGCGTCATCGAGCTCGCCAAGGTCATCACCGAGGTGAACCGGGCTGATGTCCTTCCGAAGTTCTTCGACAAGTCCCGCCAGGAGGCGAAGCAGGTGGCGGCGGAGATCCGGCCGGCGGAGGTGGTGCCGGTGAGGACGGTCGTCACCAGCGGTCGAGCCAGTTCAACCGTTGAACTGGAGTTGATCGGGGTCAGTCCGGGGACCGCTCGGGCGCAGGTGGAGCGCCCCGTCGCGCCAGCGCCACGGACCGTGGTCGAGCCGCTCACCCGCCAGGAGACCCGGATGCACGTCACGGTCTCGCCGGCGTTCATGACCCTGCTGAAGAAGGCCAGGGCGGGGCAGTCACACGTTCAGCCAGGAGCGACCGACGAGCAGGTGCTCACCGCGGCGCTGGAACTGCTCATCGAGAAGCAGGAGAAGCGAAAGGCTTCCGTGCCGGCCAAGGTGAAGCGGGAGGTGAGGGCCCGCGACCAGGGCAAGTGCCAGTGGCCCGTGGTGGGCGGGGGAGTGTGTGGCTCCACGGTGCGGCTGGAGGCGGATCACGTGATGCCGCGAGGCAAGGGAGGACCGTCCACGGTGGAGAACTGCAGGATCCTGTGCAAACCGCACAACCTGGAAGCCGCGCGCCAGCTCTACGGCGACCAGCACATGGAGCGATTCACCCGGAGTGTACCGGTAGCCCGGGAAGCGGAGGCACCGGCCTGGACTACGCCTTGCTGCGCCGCCGCCGGGCCACCGCCCGGTAAGCGGCGTCGGCGAGACGACGAGGGGCGGCTCGAAGGGCCAGGCCGGCGAGAGACCAGGGTAAACCCAAGGCACGGAGCGCCGAGGCCACCGCGTCCGTTCGCACCCGGACGACTTCTCGACCGCCGGCCCGATCGACGACCACCAGGGTGTCCGGTCGGACCGTGTCACCCGAGGTGAATGCCGCCGCCCGGTAGGGGGCTCCCTCGGCCGACCCGAGGGGCGAGAAGAGGAGGGCGCCGCGACGGTCGCGCTGCGCCAGCCAGGCGGCCGCGCCAGTGCAGAGCCCGCAGGAGCCGTCGTAGAGGACGAGGAGCGGCATGGGCACCGGATAGGCGGGCCGGTCGTCCGACGCAAGGCCCGCGCCGTCTGCCGGGACGGCCCGCTTGTGCAGGCAGCGCCCCGCGTGTAGAACGCCTCTCCCTTGATCCGCCTCGACGCCATCTCCATGCAGCACGGCCACCAGGTCCTCTTCATCGAGGCGTCCGCCGTGGTGCACCGCGGGGAGAAGGTGGGGCTCGTCGGCCCGAACGGCGCCGGGAAGTCCACGCTCTTCCGGCTCATCACCCGCGAGGAGGAGCCGGACGAGGGGCAGGTCTCGGTCGATAGAGGCGTCACCATCGGTCATTTCTCCCAGGACGTCGGCGAGATGTCCGGGCGCAGCGCGGTGGCCGAGACCATGGACGGCGCCGGGCCGGTGTCGGCCGTGGCGGCCGAGCTGCACGCCCTCGAGCACGCGCTGGCCGACCCCGGGCGCGCCGACGAGATGGAGGAGCTGGTCGAGAAGTTCGGCCACGTCCAGGCCCGCTTCGACGAGCTGGGAGGCTATGGGCTCGAATCCAAGGCCCAGGAGATCCTGGCCGGCCTGGGGTTCTCGCCCGAGATGATGGAAGGCGACGTGGGGAAGCTCTCGGGCGGCTGGAAGATGCGGGTGGCGCTGGCCCGCATCCTGCTCATGGCGCCCGACGCCCTGCTCCTCGACGAGCCCTCCAACCACCTGGATCTGGAGTCGATCATCTGGCTCGAGCAGTTCCTCCGCGGCTATCCGGGCGCGATCCTCATGACCACCCACGACAAGGAGTTCATGAACCGGGTGGTGGAGAAGATCATCGAGATCGACGCCGGCGAGCTCACCACCTACTCCGGCGACTACGACTTCTACGAACGCGAGCGGGCCATCGCCGACCAGCACCAGCAGGCCGCCTTCGACAAGCAGCAGGCCATGCTGAAGAAGGAGCTGGCCTTCATCGAGCGATTCAAGGCCCGTGCCTCCCATGCCGCCCAGGTCCAGTCGCGCGTGAAGAAGATCGACAAGATCGAGAAGGTCGAGCCGCCCAAGATCCGCAAGGTCGTCGACTTCGAGTTCCGCGGAGCCCCGCGCTCCGGGGAGGACGTGGCGAAGCTCGTGGGCGTCGAGAAGCGCTTCGGAACCCGCACCGTCTACGACGGGCTCGACTTCCTGGTTCGCCGCGGAGAGCGATGGTGCGTGCTCGGGGCGAACGGATCGGGAAAGACCACGCTGCTCAAGATGGTCGCCGGCGACTCGCGCCCCGACGGGGGCACGGTGTCGGTGGGCGGCAGCGTGAAGATGGGCTACTTCGCGCAGCACGCCATGGAACTGCTCGTGCCCACGGAGACGATCTGGGACACGCTGCAGCGGGCCTTCCCCGCGGCATCGGTCGGCTCGCTCCGGACGCTGGCCGGATGCTTCGGCTTCTCGGGCGACGACATCGAGAAAACCTGTCGCGTGCTGTCGGGCGGCGAGAAGGCCCGCCTGGTGCTCGCGATCATGCTCTACGATCCGCCCAACTTCCTGGTCCTCGACGAGCCCACCAACCACCTCGACGTGGGGACGAAGGAGATGCTGGTTCGGGCGCTGGCCGGCTACGAGGGCACGATGCTCTTCGTGTCTCACGACCGCCGCTTCCTGTCGGCGCTCTCGAACCGGGTGCTCGAGCTCGGTCCGGATGGCCCCGTGGCCTACGGCGGCGGGTACACCGAGTACGTGAGCCGCACGGGCCGGGAGGCCCCTGGCCTCCGGCCGCTGACCCGCCGCTGACCCATCGGGGGCGCCCCCGACTGACAGATTGCTGGCGGACCCCCTTATCTGGGGGAATGATCGGTCAGGTGAGCGAGAAGCGCCCAGATCTCGAGTCGACTCAGGATGCCGTCGAGCGGGCTCTTCTTGCGAGCGAGGCCTCGCTTCGAGAGGTCTTCGATCTGAACCCCGACGCCACCAACGTCAACCGTCTCCAGGACGGGCGGTACCTCGCGGCGAACGAGAGCTTCCTCCGGATGATGGGGTGGACACGGGAGGAGGTCCTGGGGCGAACGTCGGCCGAGCTGGGCATCTGGGACGATCTGGCCGACCGCGACCGGCTGGTCGCCCGGCTGGAGGCGCACGGCCTGGTCCGGGACTTCGAGGCGCGCTTTCGCTCGCGTTCCGGTCGGACGTTCGACGGACTCATGTCGGCTCGCCTGATGACCTACGCAGGCGAGCTCGCGATCCTCTCCATCACCCGGGACGTGACAGAGTGGAAGAAGAACGAGCGGCGCTACCGGCTGCTGGCTGACAACTCCCTCGACGTGATCTGGACGCTGGACCTCTCGACGATGCGGCTCAACTACGTGAGCCCGTCCGTCGAGCGCCTCAGGGGACTGACCGTCGAGGAGGCGATGGCGGAGCCGCTCGATGAAAGCCTCACCGAGGAGTCGCTGGCCCGCATGGGCGATGTCATGGCCCGATCGATGGAACCCGGTGGGGCCAGATCCCACACCGGCGTCTTCGACCAGCCTTGCGCCGATGGGTCGTTGAAGCACGTGGAGATCACCGCGTCCTACATCCGGGACGCGTCGGGGCGGCCGGTGGAGATTCTCGGCGTCTCTCGCGACGCCACCGTGCGCGTGGAGGCCGAGCGGGCGCTCCGGGAGAGCGAGGCCCGCTTCCGTACCCTCATCGAGCGCTCGACCGACATGATCGTGCTTCTCGACGGGGAGGCGCGCATCACCTTCTGGAGCCCCAGCGCCACCGAGGCCCTGGGATGGGAGTCCGGAGATCTGGAGGGCCGGGCCTTTCTCGAGCTGATCCACCCCGCCGACGTGGATGGCGCAGCGGAGACGGTCCGGCGAATCCTGGCGGAGGGAGGCTCCACCGCGCGCCTCGCGGGGCGCATCCGGCACAAGACCGGGAGCTGGCGAAGCATCGACGGGCAGTGTCGAAACCTCCTCCCCGATCCGGCCGTCCGGGCGCTGGTGATGAACACGCGAGACGTGACGGCACACCTGCAGCTCGAGGCGCAGTACCTGCAGGCCCAGAAGCTGGAGAGCATCGGTCGGCTCGCCGGGGGAATCGCTCACGACTTCAACAACCTCCTCACCGTCATCCTGAGCAGCACGGAGGTCCTCAGGCAGGACCGGGCGGCGGGGATCGCCGTGGACGACGAGGACATCGAGCAGATCCACGCGGCCGGCGAGCGCGCCCGCGATCTGACGCGGCAACTGCTCGCCTTCGCGCGCAAGCAGGTCATCGCCCCGACCTCGCTCGACCTGAATGCCGTGGTCCGGGGAAGCGAGAAGCTGCTCCACCGGGTGCTGGGCGAGGACGTTCGCCTGACCGTGAATACCGACCCCGAGCTCTGGCCGTCCATGTGCGACGCCGGACAGATCGAGCAGGTGCTCGTGAACCTCGCCGTGAACGCCCGCGATGCCATGCCCGGCGGCGGCGCCCTCACCGTGGAGACGCGAAACGCGGAGGTCGACGACGCCGAGTCGGCGCGCGACCCGGAGCGGCGCCCGGGAAGCTGGGTTCGGCTCCTGGTGAGGGACACCGGTCTGGGAATGTCTCCGGAAGCCATGGAGCACCTCTTCGAGCCGTTCTTCACCACCAAGGAGCGCGGGAAGGGGACCGGGCTCGGCCTGGCCACCGTCCACGGGATCGTGGCCCAGAGCGGCGGCCACATCCACGTGGAGAGCCAGCCCGGACGGGGGACGAGCTTCGAGATCTTCCTGCCCCGGAGCGGTACGCCGCAGGCCTTGAGGGCGCCGGCGACGCCGTCCGTATCGGTGCGCGGCACCGAGACGATCCTGGTGATCGAGGACGACCTTCTCGTTCGGCGCGTCACGGTTCGGGCCCTGGAGGGAAACGGATACCGGGTGATCCCTGCCGCGTCCGGCGAGGAGGCCCTGGCCATTGCCCGCCGGCTGGGGGTAGGTCTCGACATGGTCGTCACCGACGTGGTCATGCCCGGGATGAGCGGCCGGGAGGTCGTCGACGAGCTGCGCCGCAGCCGGCCGGCCATCCCGGCCCTCTTCGTGTCCGGCTACACCCAGGACGCCATCGCGCAGCGAGGCGTGCTCGACTCGGGCCTGGAATTCCTGCCGAAGCCCTTCACTCCGGCGACGCTTTTGGGACGGGTGCGGGCAATGCTCGATTCCATCAGGACCGCGCCATGAGAATCCGCGCCTCGACGGCCGCCTGCATGGCCTCCTGCCTCGTGGCGGGCGTCGGCTGCAGCCGGCCACCGGCAGCGCCTGCTCGCCCTCCGGAGCCCGGACCCGAAGCGGGCACGGTGGTGGTGGAGACGCAGCCGTACGGCATGGAGATCGTGGCCGACGGCTTCGTCCGCTGTCGCACCCCCTGCAGCTTCCGCATCGACCCCGGCCTGCACCGCCTCTCGGTGCGCAAGAGCGGCTTCCTGCCCTGGCAGGAGGACGTGGTGGTCGTTCCCGGGGCGCAGGTGAAGGTCTCGGCGTCGATGGTCGGGTCGCACTAGCCCGCCCCCCCCGGCAGGTCGTTTCACGTCAAACCCTTGATCCAGGGCAAGTCCTGGAGGCTTTCTAATGTCCCGCGATCAGGATGGTATTGCCTTACGACGCAGAGCGTCGTAAACGGGTTTTGTCGTCGCGCAGAGAAAAGCGATTCCAGAATCAGTTGTGCGGCACTCCGGGAGACCACATGACCACGAGTGAATCGTCGGGACCGAAGGCGCGAAAGTGGAAGATCGACCGGGCCGCCGTGCTGGGCGCGGGCGTCATGGGCGCGACCATCGCCGCCCACATGGCCAACGCCGGGATCCGGGTCCTGCTTCTCGACGTGGTTCCCAAGGACGGCGGGGATCGCAACCGCATCGCCGCGGCAGGGCTCGCCGCCCTGGAGAAGGCGAAGCCGGCAGCGGCCTACCTGACCTCCAATCTCGCGCTCATCGAGGTGGGCAACCTCGAGGACGACCTGGCCCGCCTCTCGGACTGCGACTGGGTGGTGGAGGTGGTCGTCGAGAACATGGCGGTGAAGAAGCAGCTGCTCGGCGAGCGGGTCGCACCGCACCTCCGCGCCGACGCCATCCTCTCCACCAACACCAGCGGACTCTCGGTGAACGAGATCGCCGCCGCCCTGCCCGAGGCGCTGCGCCCCCGATTCCTCGTCACGCACTTCTTCAACCCGCCGCGCTACATGCGGCTCGTGGAGGTCGTGCCGAGCCGTTTCACCGATCCCGCCGTCACCGCCGGCATGGCCGCCTTCATCTCCCAGCGGCTGGGCAAGGGAGTGGTCCTCGCCAAGGACACCCCCAACTTCGTGGCCAACCGCATCGGCGTCTTCGCCATGTGCAGCGCGATTCACCACATGCAGGAGCTGGGATTGACGGTGGAGGAGGTGGACGCGGTGGCCGGTCCGGCCACGGCGCGTCCCCGCAGCGCATGCTTCCGCACCGCCGACCTGGTGGGCATCGACACGCTCCTTCACGTGGCCAAGAACTCCTACGACTCGCTTCCCGACGACGAGAAGCGCGACACCTTCCGGATGCCGGAGTTCATGTCGCAGATGGTCGCGAAGGGGCTGCTGGGCAACAAGTCGAAGCAGGGCTTCTTCAAGAAGACCAAGGGAGAGAAGCCAGAGACCTTCTTCTACGACCCGGCCTCTGGCGAGTACAAGACGTCGCAGCGCCCCAAGTTCGCGTCGGTCGAGGCAGGGAAGGGGCTCGACGACCCGGGCGACCGGCTGCGCTCGGTTCTCGGCGGCAAGGACAAGGGCGCCGAGATGGCCTGGCGGAATCTCCGGGACACCCTCATCTACGCCTTCAACCGGGTGCCCGAGATCAGCGACGACTTCGCCGGCGTCGACGACGCCATGCGATGGGGCTTCAACTGGGAGCTCGGTCCGTTCGAGATGATCGACGCCATCGGCGTGGCCGAGTTCGTGAAGCGCGCCGAGGCCGACGGGGTCGCGGTGCCGCCGCGCCTGCGGCTCGTCGACCGGTTCTACGTGGACGAGGGAGGGCGGCGCAGGGGACGCGACCCGGCCACGCTGGCCTGGCGCGACGTGACGCGCCCCGAGGGCAGCGTCGACCTCCTGCTGCTCAAGAAGGGCGGGGCCGAGGTGGAGAAGAACGGCGGGGCCTCGGTCATCGACCTGGGCGACGGCGTCTTCTGCCTCGAGTTCCACACCAAGATGAACGCCATCGGCGGCGACGTGCTGGCCATGTTCCACAAGGCCGTGAAGCGCGCCGAGACCGACGGGGTGGGGCTCGTGGTGGCGAACCAGGGAACCAACTTCTCCGTGGGCGCCAACCTGGCGCTCCTCACCATGGCCATCGGCGAGGGAGCGCTCGACGAGGTGAGCCTCACCGTGGCCGCCTTCCAGCGCGCCACCATGGCGCTCAAGTACGCACGCGTCCCGGTGGTGGCCGCGCCGCACGGCATGGCGCTGGGCGGGGGCTGCGAGGTCTGCCTGCACGCCGACGCCGTGAACGCGCTGGCCGAAACCTACATGGGGCTCGTGGAGATCGGGGTGGGGCTGCTCCCGGCCGGGGGCGGCACCAAGGAGCTGGCCATCCGCGCGGTCCGGGCCGCCGAGGCCGGTGACGCGGATCCGTCGTCCTTCGTGTTCAAGGCCTTCTCCACCATCGCCATGGGCAAGGTGTCGACATCGGCCGCCGAGGCCGCGCAGCTCGGCTTCCTGAGGCAGGGCGACTCGATCACCCTGGGCGCCGATCGTCTCATCCACGACGCCAAGCAGAAGGTGCTCGCGCTGGCGGTGAACTACCGGCCGTCGGCTCCGGCCCTGGACATCCGGGCGCCGGGACGCTCCATGGCGGCGAGCCTGGGGTCCCAGCTCTGGAACATGCGCATGGGCGGCTTCATCACCGAGTACGAGGAGAAGCTCGGACGCACCATCGCCGGCGTCATCACCGGCGGTGACGTGGCCGCCGGGACGGTGGTCACCGAGCAATGGTTCCTCGACCTGGAGCGCGAGGCCTTCCTCAGGCTCTGCGGGGAGAAGAAGACCATCGAGCGCATCCAGCACATGCTCAAGAAGGGCAAGCCGCTTCGGAACTGAGAGGGGACACGACCATGAGCGCTGCCTACCTGATCGCCGCCGTAAGAACCCCTGGTGGGAAGGCCAAGAAGGGGAAGCTGAAGGACGTCCGGCCCGACGACCTGGCCGCGGTGGCCATCCGCGCCGCGGTGGAGCGGTCCGGGATCGACCCGGCCCGGATCGACGACGTCATCCTGGGCTGCGCCTTCCCCGAGGGCGAGCAAGGGATGAACGTGGCCCGCGTGGCCTCGATGCGCGCCGGGTTGCCCGTTCACGTGCCCGGACAGACGGTGAACCGCTTCTGCGCCTCCGGTCTCCAGACCATCGCCACCGCCGCCGAGAAGATAGCGGCCGGCGCCGCCGACCTGGTCGTGGCCGGTGGGGTCGAGAGCATGAGCCTCGTGCCCATGGGCGGGAACAAGTACAGCGCCAACCCGTCGCTCGTCTCCAGCTGGCCCGAGACCTACGCCGGCATGGGCATCACCGCCGAGCTGGTGGCAAGGAAGTACGGGGTCTCGCGACAGGATCAGGACGCGTTCGCCGCCGGGAGCCACCAGCGCGCCGCTCGCGCCCAGGCCGAGGGCTGGTTCCAGGCCGAGCTCGTCCCGGTCGAGGTGGAGTCCACCGCCGTCGTCGGCGGCAAGCTGCAGCGGCGCACCGATCGGCTCGAGGCCGACGAGGGCGTCCGGGGCGACACCACCGCCGAGGGGCTCTCCAAGCTCAAGCCCGCCTTCCAGGTGGACGGCTCGGTCACCGCGGGCAACGCCTCCCAGATGACCGACGGCGCAGCCGCCGTGGTGGTCGTCTCGGAGCGCTTCCTGAGGGAGAGCGGGGCGAAGCCGCTGGCCCGCTTCGTGGCCTATGCGGTGCGGGGCGTCCCGCCCGAGCTCATGGGCATCGGCCCCATCGAGGCCATCCCGGCCGCGCTCCTCCGTGCCGGCCTGAAGAAGGAAGATCTGGAGCTGCTGGAGCTGAACGAGGCCTTCGCCGCGCAGTCGCTGGCCTGCCTGCGCGAGCTGGGGCTCGACCCGGCCCGGGTGAACACGGCTGGCGGCGCCATCGCGCTGGGCCACCCGCTCGGCTGCACCGGAGCGAAGCTCACCGCCACGCTGCTGCACGGGCTGCGGCGGACCGGCGGCCGGTACGGCGCTGTGTCGATGTGCATCGGTGGCGGCATGGGCGCCGCCGCCATCTTCGAGCGGCTCTAGGAGGACGGGACCATGGCGAAGAAGCTCTTCAAGGGTGCGGAGTTCCTGATCACCGATGCCGCCGCGGACGACGTCTTCGTTCCCGAGGACTTCACCGAGGAGCAGCGCAGCATCGGGGTGACCGCCGAGCAGTTCGTGAAGGCCGACGTGATCCCGGCCATGCACGCGCTCGAGGCCCACGACATGGCGGCCGCCGCAGCACTGATGCGCAAGGCCGGCGACGCCGGGCTCCTCATGATCGACGCGCCGGCCGAGTACGGCGGGCTCGACCTCGACAAGGTCACCAGCATCCTGGCCGCCGAGAAGATGGCGGCCGGCCAGGCCTTCTCGGTCTCCTACGGGGCCCACACCGGCATCAGCACCTTGCCCCTCGTCTACTACGGGACCCCCGCGCAGAAGGAGAAGTACCTCGGCAAGATCATCACCGGCGAGTGGAGCGCGGCCTACTGCCTGACCGAGCCGGGCGCCGGCAGCGACGCCATGGGGGGCACCACCACGGCCACGCTCTCCGAGGACGGGAAGTACTACCTCCTCGAGGGCACCAAGCAGTTCATCACCAACGGCGGCTTCGCCACGCTCTTCACGGTCTTCGCCAAGATCGACCGCAAGCACTTCACCGCCTTCCTGGTGGAGCGCGATTTCCCCGGCGTGACGATCGGCCCGGAGGAGAAGAAGCTGGGCATCCAGGGCTCCTCGACCACCTCGGTCATCCTCGAGGGCGCCCGGGTCCCGGTGGAGAACCTGCTCGGCGAGATCGGAAAGGGGCACAAGATCGCCTTCAACGTGCTCAACGTGGGGCGCTTCAAGCTGGGTGCCGCCGTGCTCGGCGCCGCCAAGTACGCGCTGGGAACCGGCGCGGCCTACGCCAACCAGCGCAAGCAGTTTGGCCTGGCCATCTCCACCTTCGGCGCCATCCAGGAGAAGCTGGCCGACGGCGTGGCCGACCTCTTCGCCTCCGAGTCGCTGGTCTACCGGCTGGCCGGCCTCATCGACGACCGGCTGGCCACCATCCCCAAGGACGCTCCGCACTACTACGAGTCCTACCAGGCCGCCATCGAGGAGTACTCCATCGAGTGCGCCATCTCGAAGGTCTTCTGCAGCGAGGTGCTGGCCGACGTGGTGGACGAGGTGGTCCAGATCCACGGCGGGTACGGCTTCGTCCAGGAGTACGCGGCCGAGAAGTACTACCGCGACGAGCGCATCAACCGGATCTTCGAGGGCACGAACGAGATCAACCGCCTGCTCATCCCCGGCACGATCCTGCGCCGGGCCATGAAGGGGGAGATCCCGCTCGAGCGCGAGGCCAGGAAGGCCTTCGAGTCCCTGCTCAGCCCGTCGCTCGACGAGATCGACCCCACCGTTCCCTTCGCCACCGAGAAGGCCGCCATCGCCAATCTCAAGAAGGTCTTCCTGGTCATCTCCGGCGCCGCGGTCAAGCGGTTCGGGGCGGGCCTGAAGGACGAGCAGGAGGTGCTGCTGGCAGCCGCCGACGTGGCCATCCAGGCATTCGCCATCGAGAGCGCTGTCCTGCGCGCCGAGCGCATCGCTCCCGGGCTCTCCGGGACGCGCCGGGCGCTGGTCGCGGCGGCGGCGAAGGTGCACACCTTCAGGGGCGTCGAGAAGCTGGCCACCGCGGCGAGGCGCGCGGCCTTCTACGTGGCCGAGGGGGACGAGCTGGCCATGCTGCTGGCGGGGGTGCGCCGGTTCACCAAGTACGACGCGGCCGGGCTCCTGGCGGCCAAGCGGCTGCTCGCGGCGGCCGTCATCGACGCCGAGCGGTATCCGCTATAGGGAGGCGGTCACGCCGTAGCGCGACGCAACGTTCGAGAATCCAGCCGGGCCGCCTCCCAGGCCGGCGCCTCCGCTTCCCGCGCCATCGGTACGCTCCGGGTGAAGAGATCCATGTGCTTGTCGCCGTAAGCCTGCCGCGCGGGACGACGTGATCGATCTCGAGGCGCAAGGTCGAGCCGCAGATGGCTCCGGAATCGAGCGGCCACTGGCACTTTCCCTCGGCGCTTGGCCTGCTGTGCCAGCAGGAGGTCGAGCGCGGCCTCAAGGTACTACGAGTGAATTCCCCATTTGCCCGACGGCCGATCCGCGGACCATCGCCGCCCCGCGCCACCCCGCCCCGCGCCACCCCCGCTCTCACGGCGCCCCGCTCTTCCCCGGCTCGACCTTGCGCGGAAGCCGTCCCGGCCTGGACGGAGGTGGCACCCCGGCGGGAACCATCGGCACTTCCATCTTCACGGGCGGCGGAGCCAGCAGTTCCGCCTTGAGAGTCTTGGCGCCGTCGTGGTCCGGGTGGGCCGCCAGCAGTTCATCGAGCGTCGCGAGGGCATCCTCCCGGCGTCCAGGCGCCAGCCGGGCTCGCACGAGGGACATCCGGGCCGGTAGGATCCCCGGGTGTCTGGCCACGAACGCGGCGAGCAGGACCTCCACCTCCGCGGGCCGCCTGCCGCGCGACACCGCCGAGACCTCGGCGAAGTCGATCCAGGCGTCCGCCGCTCCGCCGCGATGGGCCTGGCCCCGTCGGGCCTCACGCGCCACCCCCTCGAGCTCGTCGATCCTTCCGCCCAGCCCGAGGTAGACGGCCAGCGCCCGCAACACGGCCGGGTCGTCCCGGTCGGCCCGGACGAGCGGACGGAGCTCCTCGAGCGCCTCCTCCCGCAGCGCCCGAGCCGTCCGTAGCCCCTCAACGCCATCGGGCGAGGCGGCCGCCGTCTCCCGCAAAGACGCAGCGGCCAACAGCCTGGCAAGGGCTCGGTTCGCCGCCGCCGCCCGGAACTCCGGGTCCTCGCGAAGAGGGCCGGGGACGATCGCCACCGCCCGCTCGAGGCTGGCTGGATCGCCAAGGGCGGCCAGCGCCAGGACCTCGCCTGCCAGGACGTCGGGAAGGGGGGTCTCGGCGCCGCCAAGGGCCAAACCCAGGAGCGCGCTCCCGATCGCCAGCATCCCTTTCACGACGGATGGGCTAAGGCCCGGGCGGGCGGCGTGTCAAGCATGCAGTCCTTCCCGGGTCCTTTCGGTCGCCGGCAGGGGCGCGCATAATCGGAAGACCTTTCTTGCCTCTTTCGTCACCCAGGGTAAAAGGAGAACCCATGGCCGACCACACCGACAAGAGAAAGCAGTCGCTCTACTTCCCCGAGGAGATGCTCCGGGAGATCGAGAAGGAGGCCCAGCGCCTCGATCGGTCGCTCTCCTGGATCGTCCAGCAGTCCTGGAAGCTCGGACGCGCGCAGATGGCGCGCATCCCGGGCGTGAACGACCCGCAGCCGCCGATCGCCTAGCCGGGCCTCCGAGACCCGGTTAAGACTGCCCCGCGCGAGGCGACCCGGTCGCCTCTCCGGGACGGTTTCGTCCCGTGCCCCGACACGAGGACGGCGAATGGCAATGAGGTACCTCCGGAATCAGGCAGCGAGCGGGCTCACCGCCGGCGCGCTCCTTCTCGCGCTGTCCGGATGCGGGCGCGACGACGTCTCCCACTACCGCGTTCCCAAGCAGGCAGGCTCTCCCGCCGGCGAAGCCGCACCCGGCGCCGGAATGCCGGGCATGGCCGGCTCGGTGCCGCCGCCCCCGGACGTCTCCACCACCGGGGAGCTCCAGTGGGCGCTGCCCAAGGGCTGGACCGACAGTCGCGCCGGCGGGATGCGCTACGCGACGCTCAAGCCCACCGCGGCGGGAAAGATCGACGTCTCGGTCACCGTGTTCCCGGGGCCGGCCGGCGGCGAGATCGCAAACGTGAACCGCTGGCGCAACCAGATCGGCCTGCCGCCGGTGGACGAGGCGACGCTCGCCAAGGACCGCAAGGCGCTGAAGTCGCCCGCCGGAAGCCTGGCAATTTTCGATTACACCAGCGACGGGCAGACGAAGACGCGGCTCGTTGCCGCGATCCTCTTCGCCGGGGGAAATAGCTGGTTCGTCAAGATGGTTGGAGACGCGGGGCCCGTGGCCGCGTCCCGGGCCGATTTCATCCGCCTCCTGGAGAGCCTGCGCCTTGCTAACCGTTAAGAATCCCGTCATGCGGGCTTTGACGTCCCTCCGGCTGACCATCGTCTGCCTGGCGGCGCTCATGATCCTGGTCACCGCGGCGACGCTCGCGCAGGTCGGCATGGGGACGGTCGGCGCCGTCAACGCCTACATGCGCAGCTACCTGGTCTGGTGGAACATCCCGGACTCCCAGTGGATGATCCCGGTCTTCCCGGGCGGAGCGACGGTTGGCCTGGTGCTGATGGCGAACCTGATCGCGGCCCAGGCTGTCCGGCTCCAGGCCACCTGGAGCAAGGCGGGGCTCTGGCTGGTGCACCTCGGGCTGATCCTCTTCGTGGGCGGCGAGTTCGTGTCCGGCATGTTCCAGGTCGAGTCGCAGATGGCCATCGAGAGCGGCCAGACCGTGAACTTCATCGAGGGGCGCGACGCCGAGCTGGCCATCATCGACGTGACCGACCCGGTCCAGGACGAGGTCTACTCCGTCCCGGCGCGGGCGCTGAGGCGGGAGGGGACGGTCTCCCTTCCGGGCACCCCCGTGTCGCTGAAGATCCACGGGTACGCGCAGAACGCCCAGCTCCGGAACCGGGCGCCGACCGACCCGCCCGCCCGGGCGACCGCAGGCGTGGGGACCGCGGTGACGTTCGTCCAGGTGCCGCCCGTCAGCGGTGACAACGAGGTCGATTCGAGCGCCGCCTTCGTCGAGCCGATCGCCGGCGGAAGGAGCTACGGCATCTGGCTGGCCTCCCAGGCGCTGGGCGCGCCGCAGTCCTTCACCCACGAGGGGCGCACCTACCAGATGGTCATGCGCCACCGGCGCCAGTACCTGCCCTACGCCGTGACCTTGAAGAAGTTCAGCCACGACAAGTACGCGGGGACGGAGATCCCCAAGAACTTCTCCAGCCTGGTCCACCTCTCGAACCCGGCCACCCGGGAGGAGCGGGACGTCCTCATCTCCATGAACGACCCGATGCGCTACGACAGCAAGGCCTTCTACCAGGCCAGCTTCGGAAAGGGCGACATGCTCTCGATCCTCCAGGTGGTGGAGAATCCGGGCTGGCTCATCCCGTACATCTCGTGCGTGCTCGTGGCGGTGGGGCTCATCGTGCACTTCACCGTCAGCCTGATGAGATCGTCCAGGAAGCGCGAGGCCGCGCGGCTGGCCCAGTCGGCGCAGGAGGCGTGACATGAATAAGCTCGGAAGGTACGCGGCGTGGATCGCCTGTGGCCTGGCGCTGGTAGGAGCGTTCACCATGCTGCGGGCCCCCGGCCAGGTTCGTGGCCTCGACATCGACGGGTTCTCCCGCCTCCCCGTGCTGGAAGGCGGCCGCCTGAAGCCGCTCGACTCGACGGCACGCAACGCCTTGCTCGTGATCCGGGGGCAGCAGAGCTTCCGCTACCAGGACCGCACGGTGGGATCGGGCGAGTGGATCCTCGACGTGCTCTTCCGGCCGCAGGTGGCCGACCTCCAGCCCATCTTCGTCATCGACGATCCCGGCGTGCTGGGCCTCATGAACATGAAGGTCGCCAAGGATCGCTACTACTCCTTCCGGCAGATCGCCCCGTTCATCAACGAGATCCAGCGGGAGGCCAATGCCGCCCAGGCCATCGAGGCAAAGCTTCGCACCCAGTACCAGAGCGCGGTGGCGAACCTCTTCGAGCGCGTCTACCTGTACCACCGGCTGAAGAACACCATCCAGCTCGAGCAGGGGCAGGGACTCGCCGCCGAGATCCAGGCACGGGGCTCGCCCGGCTCCGAGCAGCGCGTCGGCGCGCTGGCCGACCTGGCCTACTTCCGCCCGCTCCCGCCGCTGCCTGGCCAGAAGGCGGAAGCCTGGCTCAACTCCGGCGAGGCGCTCCGGTCCGCGGCCATGGGCTCGGTCAGCCCGGCGCTCGAGCCCTTGTCGCGTATCGCCTGGGCCTACTCGGTCCAGGAGGCTCCGGCCTTCAACAAGGCCGTGAAGGACTTTCAAGTGTCCACCTTCTCCGTCCGCCCCGAGGCCCAGACCCACGTCGACCACGAGACCACCTTCAACCGCGCCCAGCCGTTCTACGTGGGCATGGTGATCTACGTGCTGGCGCTCCTGACCGTCTTCGCATCCTGGCTGTGGAAGCCGCAGATCCTCCGGCCGGCTGCCTTCGGCCTGCTCTGCGCCGGCGCCATCGTCCAGACCGCAGGCCTGGTCTCGCGCATCGTGCTGCAGGGGCGTCCGCCGGTCACCAACCTCTACTCCTCGGCCGTCTTCGTGGGGTGGGGTGCGGTGCTGCTCGGCATCGTTCTCGAGCGCATGTACCGCAACGGCTTCGGCACGGCCGTGGCGGCCTCCTCCGGATTCGCCTCGCTGCTGGTCGCCCACCACCTGACCGGCGACGGCGACACCATGGAGATGATGCGGGCGGTGCTCGACTCGAATTTCTGGCTGGCCACGCACGTCACCACCATCACCATCGGTTACAGCGGCACCTTCCTGGCCGGCGCCATCGCCATCGCCTGGACGCTGCGCAAGCAGTTCGCGCCGCGCATCAACCCCGAGACTTCGAAATCGCTCTCCGGGATGGTCTACGGGATCGTCGCCTTCTCGCTCTTCTTCAGCTTCGTGGGAACGGTCCTGGGCGGCATCTGGGCCGACCAGTCCTGGGGACGCTTCTGGGGCTGGGACCCGAAGGAGAACGGCGCGCTGCTCATCGTCCTCTGGAACGCCATCATCCTGCACGCCCGCTGGGGCGGGTTCGCGCGGGAGCGAGGCATCATGACGATGGCCATCTTCGGCAACGTCATCACCAGCCTCTCCTGGTTCGGCGTGAACATGCTGGGCGTCGGCCTCCACTCCTACGGCTTCATGGACAAGGCCTTCTGGGCGCTGTCCGGCTTCATCGCCAGCCAGGCCGTCCTCATGGCCCTGGCCATGCTGCCCCGGCAGTTCTGGAAGGCGCGGGCGTCTCGCGACGCAGGAACCGGGACCCAGCCGGCCAAGGCCTGATACAACTGCCGGCCCCGGCGGCACCGCCTCCGGGCGGCCTCCATGAAGCACCAGATCGCGCGTCGGCGAACCTTCGCCATCATCTCCCACCCGGACGCTGGCAAGACCACGCTCACCGAGAAGCTGCTGCTGTACGGCGGGGTGATCCAGCTGGCCGGGGCGGTGAAGGCCAAGCGGGGCCGCGCCAGCGCCGTGTCCGACTGGATGGACATGGAGCGGGAGCGAGGCATCTCCATCACCACCAGCGTGCTGCAGTTCCCCTACCGGGGGCTGCAGATGAACCTGCTCGACACGCCCGGCCACGCCGACTTCAGCGAGGATACCTACCGCACCCTCCACGCGGTCGACGGCGCGGTCATGCTCCTCGACAGCGCCAAGGGCGTCGAGGCCCAGACCCGCAAGCTCTTCCGGGTCTGCCGGCAGCGGTCGATCCCCATCTTCACCTTCGTGAACAAGCTCGATCGCCCGGGGCGCGACGCCTTCGACCTCATCGGCGAGGTGGAGAGCGTGCTGGGCATCGGGGTCTACCCGGTGACCTGGCCCATCTTCCGATCCGGCGTCTTCCGCGGCGTTTACCACCGCCTGCGGCAGCGCGTGTACCTGTTCGACGCCGACCGCGCCAACTCGAGCTCCCTGACCGGGGCGGAGCGGCCGCCGGTCGAGGTGTCCGGGATCGACGACCCCGCGCTCCGGGACGAGCTCGACACGGTCGGTTACGACCGGCTCCGCCACGACGCCGAGCTGCTGGAGATGGCCGGCGACGGCTTCGACCGGGAGCGTTTCGAGGCAGGGCAGCTCTCCCCCATGTTCTTCGGGAGCGCGGTCAACAACTTCGGCCTGGAGGCCTTCCTCGAGACCTTCTCCGAGCTCATGCCTCCACCGCGGGCGCGCGCCTCCGACATCGGCCCCATCGAGCCGTCCCGCGAGGAGTTCAGCGGGTTCGTCTTCAAGATCCAGGCGAACATGGACAAGGCCCACCGGGACCGGGTGGCCTTCGTGCGGATCTGCTCCGGCAAGATGGTGCGGGGCATGAAGGTGACCCACGTGCGCACCGGCAAGGAGGTCCGGCTCGCCAGCCCGACCCAGTTCCTGGCCCGGGAGCGGAGCGTGGTGGACGAGTGCTACCCCGGGGACGTCGTCGGAATCCACGACCCGGGGAACTTCGAGATCGGCGACACGCTCACCGGCGGGAGTCGCTTCGCCTTCGAGGCCATTCCCAGCTTCGCGCCGGAGCACTTCCGGCGGCTGGCTCTCGTCGACCCCATGCGGCGCAAGCAGTTCGCGACCGGAATCGAGCAGCTCGCCCAGGAGGGCACCGTCCAGCTCTACCGGCCGCCGGCGGGGCGCGCGGGAGATCTCGTCCTGGGCGCGCTCGGGCAGCTGCAGTTCGAGGTGGTGAAGTACCGGCTCGAGTCGGAGTACGGCGTGGAGGTCCGGGTGGAGGCGGTCCCCTGGGTGCTGGCGCGCTGGCCTTCCCGGGCCGACGGAGCGCCGGTGGACCTGGAACTGCTCCAGGATGCCCTCGAGGGCATGGTGGTGCTCGACGTTCGCGACCGTCCGGTGGTGCTCTTCGACCGGGCCTGGGCGCTCCAGACCGCCGAGCGAGTACACCCGGAGTACGTATTCGCCGAGACCGCCACCGGCGTGGTGGTCCGGGCCGCCTGACTCCGGCGCTACTCGCCGGTGGTCGGCTCCGGTGCAGCGGTCTCCGGGGACCGGTCGAGCGCCTCGTCGGCATAGGAGGCGGGGTCCTCGATGGCCTCCAGGTGGGTGAGGACCGTGGTCCTGGGGATGGCCTGACGGATCTCGTGCTCGATCCGCTCGAGCAGTGCGTGGCCGCGGGAGACGCTCCAGGTGCCCGGGACGAGCACGTGCACCGAGACGAAGCGGCGCGAGGCCGCCTGCCTCGTGCGCAGCGCGTGGAACAGGACCTCCGGACCCCGGTGACCGTCGAGGACGCGCTGCACGGCGGCCTGCTCCTCGGCTGGGAGCGCCGTGTCGAGCAATCCCAGGGCGGAGCGGCGGATGAGCTTCACGCCGGCCCAGGTGATGTTCACCGCCACGGCGATGGCCACGATGGGGTCGAGCCTGTCCCAGCCCGTCAAGGCCACGACGCCGATGCCGGCGAGCACTCCCGCCGAGGTCCAGACGTCGGTCATGAGGTGGTGGGCGTCGGCCTCGAGGGCGATCGAATGGTGCTTGCGCCCGGCCCGGAAGAGCACCCGGGCGACCACCAGGTTGATGAGCGAGGCGCCCGTGGACACCAGCAGGCCGAGGCCGATCTTCTCGATGGGGGCCGGGTGGAGGAGACGATTGACCGCAGACCAGGTGATGGCGATGGCGGCCACGATGATGAGCCCGCCCTCGACGCCGCTGGCGAAGTACTCGGCCTTGTCGTGTCCGTAGGCGTGGTCCTCGTCCGGCGGACGGGCCGCGACGGTGAGCATGCCCAGCATGGTCACGGCGGCCACCAGGTTGACCACCGACTCGGCTGCGTCGGACAGCAGGCCGACCGACCCGGTCAGGGCCCAGGCCGCCGTCTTGAGCCCGATGGTGACCACCGCAGCGGCGATGGAGAGCCAAGCGAAGCGAGCCAGCGAGGGCTTGGTCATCCGACCGGGCGCTCTCGCGCGGGCAGGACGTCCCGGAGGATCTCCCGCGCGCCGCGCAGCATCTCGACGGTGGTGTCCCAGCTCACGCAGGCGTCGGTGACCGAGCAGCCGTAGCGGAGCGCCGACAGGTCGGACGGGATGGGCTGGCTGCCGGCCTCGATGAAGCTCTCCACCATCATTCCCATCACCGACCGGTTTCCCTCCCTGATCTGGTGGACCACGTCCCGCATCACCAGCGGCTGCAGTTCCGGCTTCTTCCACGAGTTGGCGTGGGAACAGTCCACCACGATGTTCCGCGGCAGCCCGGCCTTGCCGAGGGCCTCCTCGGCGAGCGTGATGGAGACGGTGTCGAAGTTGGGGCGCCCGCCGCCGCCACGCAACACCAGGTGGCCGTGGGGGTTGCCCCGGGTGCGGATGATGGCCGATCTCCCCTGGCCGCTGATGCCCAGGAAGCTGTGCGGACCCCCGGCCGAGACGATGGCGTTCACGGCGCCGCCGATGTCGCCGTCGGTGCCGTTCTTGAAGCCCACCGGCGTGGAAAGCCCGGACGACATCTCGCGGTGGGTCTGCGACTCGGAGGTGCGGGCCCCGATTGCCGTCCAGGCGATGAGGTCGCCGTAGTACTGCGGGGCGATGGGGTCGAGGGCCTCTGTGCCGGCTGGCACGCCGATCTCGTTCACGTCGAGGAGGAATCGGCGACCGCGCTCCATGCCCTCGTCGATCCGGAAGGAGTCGTCCATGCGCGGGTCGTTCACGAACCCCTTCCAGCCCAGCGACGTGCGTGGCTTCTCGAAGTAGACGCGCATGACGAGGAGGAAGGTGTCGGCCACCTCCCGGGCCAGGCCACGCAGGCGCCGCGCGTAGTCGAGACCGGCGACCGGGTCGTGGATCGAGCACGGGCCGACCACCATCAGGAGACGGCGGTCGCGCCCGTCGAGGATGGCCTCGATGGCGCGGCGGGCCTCGACCACGGTGGTCGCGGCAGCCTCGGAAAGGGGGTGGCGCGACTTCACTTCGTCCGGGGACGGCATGAGGTCGAGCGACAGGACGTTCAGGTTCTCGGTCTGCTGCATGGCGTCGTCATGGAATACCCGATCGCCGCCCCGGACGCACCCGTTGGGTGGACGCAGTATCGCAACGGCCTGGTCTCTGCGATTGTCGTCGCGATGTTCACGCGCCCCAGATCCCACGGGAACAAGTGACGCTGCTCCACGCATCCTCCATCGGGCTGGCCTTCGGAAGCCGGACCATCCTCGACCGGCTCACCCTCACCATCGAGGAGGGGGAGCGGGTCGGGCTGGTGGGGGTGAACGGCTCCGGCAAGTCGTCGCTGCTCCGCATCCTCGCTCGCGCGGCCGAGCCAGATCGGGGCGAGGTCCAGCTGCGACGGGGTGCCTCGGTCACCTATCTGCCGCAGGAGCCCGAGTTCCCCGAGGGGGCCACCGTGGCCTCCGAGCTCGAGGTTGCGCGGGCACCGCTCCGACAGGCCATCGAGGCCCACGCCGCGCTCTCCGCGGTCCTCGCCGCCGAGCAGGACGCGGAGCGGCACGACCGTCAGCTCGCCGAGCTGGCCGTCCTGTCCGATCGGATCGAGCACCTGGGAGGATGGGACACCTCGCACGAGGCCCGCCGTCTCCTCGACAGGCTCGGCGTGAAGGAATGGGACCGGCCGGTGGCCGAACTGTCGGGAGGTGCCCGGAAGCGGGTGGCCATCGCCCGGGCGCTACTGGCCCGTCCCGATCTCCTGCTCCTCGACGAGCCCACCAACCACCTCGACGCGGACACGGTGGACTGGCTGGAGGAGGAGCTGGACGGCCGGACCGGTGCGCTCGTGCTCGTGACCCACGACAGGTATTTCCTCGACGACCTGGTGGACCGGATGGTGGAGATCACGCCGGATGGCGGCGTCCATAGCTGGCCCGGGAACTACGAGGCCTTCCTGGAGCAGAAGCTGGTCGCAGAGGAGCAGGGCGCGCTCTCCCAGCACAAGCGGGAGCGCTGGATCTCGCAGGAGGTGGCCTGGCTGCGACGGGGCGTGGAGGCCCGCAGGACGAAGAGCAAGGCCCGGATACAGCGGGCGCGCGCCCTCATGGCCGAGAAGGGCTACGCGCGCCCGGGGGTGGCCGACCTTCGAGTGGCGCCTCCTCCGCGCCTCTCCCAGGTTGTCCTGGAAGCCCACGGGCTCGAGAAGGCCTTCGGGGAGCGGAAGGTGCTCACCGGGGTGGACTTCATCCTGCAGCGGGGCGAGCGGGTGGGGATCGTCGGGCCAAACGGCGCGGGCAAGACCACGTTCCTCCGGTTGCTCCTCGGAGAGCTCGAGCCGGACGCGGGACGGGTGGTGGCGGGCGTCCGGACGCGCATCGCCTACCACGACCAGCAGCGGGCGGCGCTCGACCCGGAGAAGACCGTCTACGAGGCGGCCGGAGGGGGGGCTCCCGGCATGGCGGGCGAGGACTTCGTCCAGATCGGCGAACACCGGCTGGGACTCCGGGAGTATCTCGAGGACCTGCTCTTTCCGCAGACGATGCAGCGCATGAAGGTGAAGGCGCTCTCCGGAGGAGAGCGGAACCGGCTGCTGCTCGCGCGGCTCTTCCTCGAGGGGGCGAACGTGCTGGTCCTCGACGAGCCCACGAACGACCTCGATCTCGTCACGCTCAACGTGCTGGAGCGGCTCCTCCTGGATTTCGGGGGAAGCGTCCTGCTCGTGACCCACGACCGCTATTTTCTCGACAAGGTGGCGACCTCCATCCTGGCCTTCGAGGGGGAGGGGCACGCGGTGCGCTATCCGGGCAACTACGAGACCTACCGGACCTTGAAGGAGCAGTCGTCCACACCGGCGTCGCGGGCGCCAGCCGCGGCGACGGAAACCCGCGCCCCGCCCGTGCTCGCCCCGCTTGTGCGCGCCCGGAAGCCCGGGCGCCTCTCCTTCAAGGAGCAGCGAGAACTCGAGGGGATCGAGGAGGCCATCCTGGCTGCGGAGGAGCGCAAGTCCGCTGCCGAGGCGGCGCTCTCCGACCCGGCTACGTACCAGAAGGGCGGGGAGGGCGTCGTTGCCCTGCGGGCCGAGATGGATGCCGCTGCTGCCGAGGCGGAGCTGCTCTACGCCCGCTGGCAGGAACTCGAGTCGCTGGGACCGGGCGGCGTCAGGGGCGGGCCTGGATGAGCTCGACCCGGTAGCCGTCCGGGTCCTCGTGAAGGATGCGCATCGGTTCACTCGTAGAGTTTTCGGGTGCTGTGCCCCATGAAGCGGACCGCGGCCGACCGGGTCAGAAGCCGTTGCATGACGAAGT
>Ga0209253_10001255_pt1 | contig 22254 bp, 18 predicted proteins | sample FrelakmetBRP12BR_FD_187145 | JGI IMG/M metagenome (GOLD analysis project Ga0209253, IMG submission 187145) | Freshwater lake sediment microbial communities from the University of Notre Dame, USA, for methane emissions studies - BRP12 BR (SPAdes)... | ecosystem: Environmental > Aquatic >...
GCGAGGGATCACCGCACTCTTGTTCAGCGACAGTTCCAACAATAACTGCAAAACATTCTGGGACGCGAACGGAGTGTCACATGCAATGAGAAGCGAATATTCTCCGCGCGCTTTCTCAAAACCGGCTGCTGCTCCTCTTAGTGGTCCATGAAACTCTGCTTCATCCGCGATCACTTTTGTTTCAAAGCCTAGTTCCTTTGTATATTGTTTGGTCTGGTCGTCTGAACTCACAACCACTAGCTTTTCATCTACGAGACTCTCAACCTTGTCTAAAACATGCTGTATGAGCGGTTTGCCTGCTAGTCTGACTAGTCCTTTGTCCTGACCCAGTCTGCTGGAAACTCCTCCTGCGAGGATGATTGCGGTCCTTTCCACCGACAAATTGTCTCCGCCAGAAAGATGGTAGAATATCCCTCCGATTGTATAAGTTTTTTGCATTAAATGTCATTAGAAAAGATATCGCCATTTAGATCAGTCTGGTGCTGGGTGAAAATTGACTAATGCCGACAGGATCAGCCCAAATTCTCAATTTTGCCTGTCATTTCCTCGATGATTTTGGTGAATGGATGGCCTGGCTTGTCTTGAGCGAAGATTAGTCCTCCTTCTGCCTTCAGAACATCACAGAAGCAAGGCACGATTCCTAGAAGCGGAACTTGATATACGTCTTTAAGCCTGTTCTTTGCCTCGTCTTTATCGCTTTTAAGAGATCCATCCAGTACTTTGTTCAGGACAATCTCTGTCTTCTTCTCAAACAGGTCGTACAGTTCTCTCAACATGCGCTTGGTTCCGTCCACGTCTGACCGGTCGAAAGTAGTGGCGACCAGAACTAGATCTGCGCTCACTATGGCGTTTATGGATGAATACTGAAGTCCGGGACTGGTGTCGAAGACTAGGTAGTCGTAATGTTTCTCGTTAAGCAGGGAGGCTCTGAGGGCGAGCAATCTGCCTAGGGCTCGCATCTCCCATTTTCTGTCTTTTGCCGACATGTCTCTTATTGCTTCGGTAGATGGGTTGGCTAGACCTACACAGAGTGATCCACTGTCGTTAATTCTGTTGCTCATGTCGATTAGGACTTTGTTGATTTCGCAGACTCCATTAAGATAATCGTTTAGCCAATAGTCGGCTTTGTCAATTTTCAATAACGTTGCTAAGCTCGGGGCACGAAAGTCAAGGTCAAACAGGCACACTTTCTTCCCATGTTTTGCAAGGGTTGCCGCCAAGTTAATGGAAAGAAGTGTTTTTCCCGTTCCACCTTTGTATGAGTGAACGGCCACTATTTTTCCCATTGTCTATCGCTCCTGGTTCTCCCTATCGACGAAGAAGTACGCTTTTCTTCCATTTCGTTCCTTTTTCAGGTGCCCCATAATAACCAGCTGGTTCAGGTATGCACTTTCCACTGCTCTGGCTCTCTTGGTCTGTTCAGCAACCTCATCTGCCGTCGCTCGGCCTAGTCGGCAAACGGTCATTGCCGTTTTTCTGAGATGATCGGGCATGGAAAGCAGCGTCATCACATCTAATGGCGCGTCTGTGAAGGTTGGTTGAACGTCTTTTCTGTCATGTTTTTGAAGTTCGATCATTATTTCGATTTTTTCATTGAGTTTTTCGAGGTGTTCTCTTATCTTTTCAAGGACTTGTACGGATTTCTTTCCGGCAACCTCTTCCTTCGCCAAGTGTCTTTCCTCTGTGTTTTACAGATGTACAATAAGACTAACAGACACGCGTTTATTAAGTCTTACGACACATTGGTCTGGATTTACAAGACAAACTGTTGACCCATTCTCCAAGCATAATCATAACCTTCAATATAGTGTTCTGTATGTTGAACGATCATGTGGATGAATTCGAAGCTTTTTTCGGCATTCCAGCCGGAGTCAACCTGAGGATCAACGCTACAGAAATATGAAAACTATGATCAAAAAAGTTGGGAGGTTGCCTAGTAAGGCACGGGCATCCCGTTGCTTAGTGCGCGAGCTTCTTCGATTATCGGTAGAACTTGTTTTAGCTCTCTGAAGTATTTGAGAACGATTATTCCTCTCTGAGTCACGGCGTAGACGGTGCGTCGTTTACCAACAGTGCGTTCCTCGACAAGATTCTGTTTAATCAAGAAGTCCAAGTATTCCTTTAGAACGCTGCAGTTAACGTTGGCCTTATACATTATGTGCGTGAGCTTCAACGGGCCACGGTGTGCCAAAACCTTGAGTATGTCGATGTACATCTCAAGTTTGGAGCGTCTCATCGTCTAAACCTCTTTTCCGCCATATTAGACCCTTTCCATATAAAGCTTTTATGGATTAGTGCTACGTCTTTTTTCTATTTAGTCTCCATTAGTAGCTTCTTTTGGCCTGTGCGCGGATTAGCACGTTTATTCTATTTTGGAAGGCAGTGACCAAGTCATCTAGCAATATTCTTTGCAATTCTGTCGAGAGGTCTTTGATTTTTGGACTGAGAACCTTGGCCATTTTTGCTTGAAGTTCTTTTCTTTCTTTAATTGTTAAGCTTTTCGTCATGGCAATTTCTCCAGCTTCTGAGCATGGAATTAGTTGATACTATTTAACTGTCTTATGAATGGAGAATACACATCCAAAATCCAGATCCTAGAAAAGATGGAACAACCTCACTCTTATGTTGAGCGTTTCTTGCTGTTGGTCTTGCAGTTCTTGTTGGTGATTCTGTATGGACCTGAAAAGGGCCAATCTTCGATTCTTCCCATGACTTGTGCTTAATGTACTTGTCTAAAGAAGAGTTTTGTGAAGTGGTAATCAGTAGTTCGTGACGTCCGAACGCGCCCAAACCTTTGCCTCCGCGTCCACGCAATCCCCGCATGTTCACGGTGCGAACAGTTTTTATTTCTGACACGGCACTTCTTTTGATGCCGGATGATGAGAAGGCATTAGATTGAAAAAAAGATGAAAGTTCAGAGTTACACGGACGGCACCTAAAAAGAAGTTCTCTCGGCGCCAAAGTAATGGTTGAAATCGAAGGAGCAATTGCTTCCAGCTAGGAGATCACTGCCTTGTGTGATATGCAAGCGCGCGATAAAAACTGTGATTATGGATCACGCACTCCGCGAAGGAGTGCGTAACCCCGCTTCTTCCTTCCCCTAATGGCTTTTCACTATCAGTTCTACGTACATTATACGAGAAATTTGGGAATTTATTGGTTGTGAAGGACGATTCTAGAACAATACTCTATCGAAGTTGTGGTGGGTTCAGAACTTGCTTTTCCTCTGACACATGCGTTTGGGGTCCTGGCAAGCGCTTTCTTGCATTTGTTATGTATCCAGAATGAGCCGTCATCAATGTCTGGGGGCGCGTTTTTCCCCTTTCCACTTGCATTCCTCGCATGAGGCACTCCACTGTTTCGACGTCGGTAAAGTTGTTCTCATTCAGCGCCTCGACAGTTCTGACAACTTGATCTATCGTGGGGCTGAAAGAGACTAAGGTTGCACCTGGTTTCAACGCCTTGTATGCATGTGGAATCACCAACCATGGAACAGCCAAATCCAAGATTACCGCGTCGGCATCTTCTTCATCGATTCCCATTGTTACATCTTTATTTTTCAACAAGACAGCATCAATTACGCCTGCTCTTAGGAGGTTTTTTTCAGCTGTTCTCTGAAATTCCTCTCTGATTTCGTAACTGTAGATTTTTCCGTCGGGCTTCACGTAGTGGGCCAACGCCGTTGTCATTGCGCCCGTTCCTGTTCCGGCTTCGACTACGCGGCTTCCTGGACCTATCCCACTGAACATTACAATGAGCGAGATGTCTTTAGGATACATTATCTGCGTTTGTCTGGCGCATTTCATAATGTAATCTCGCAGTTGAGGCTTTAGGGCGACGAATTTGAAACCTAAGCTGCTCTCAATAACTGACCCGTATTCTTTTCCTATGACATCGTCGAGTTTTACGTAGCCCTTGTGGGTGTGAAAGCTTTTCCCTTGCTCCATTCTGATCAAGTAGGTTTTCCTTTGGCTGATGCTTAGAAGAACGTAGTCTCCAATGCTTATTGTGTGGTCTGTCAAGTGTTCTTCACTATGGCGTGTATTTGAACGGGTGTTTTGATCGGTCTTTGTTTTCCAGGAGTTCGTCTATGTTCGGTCTGCCCTCGATTGCTTTGCGTATTCCATGTCGCATTGCTTTGTAGTTGTTGATGTAGACTCTCTGTCGATCGATTGCTGTCGGGTGAACAAAAACGTTTGCGATTATCAGGAGCTGTTCAATGGCCGCCTTCGGAATTGTTCCGTCTGCAACGCTGTCCACTACGGCTTTGGCTACTGCAGTCTGTGCGGGTCCGTAGACCATGCTTGCCTGACGCATGCTGGTAATAGTGACCGTTGGCACTATCAGCGTTTCAGGTTTGACTGCAACGTTTGGTTCCAGTATTGCCAAGAGCGGTTCGTGTCCAGCTGACGGTGTCGCCTTGGCTTTTGCGAAAGCTTCGGCAACGGGTCCATCCTTACTGCCAATCAGCAGGTCGATATGTGCGACTTCCGCGCCTTGGCCAGCTAAGGCCTCGCCTATGCGGATCTTGAACCCTTTTATGATCTCGGGCGTTATGTCAATTGCCATAAACCGTTCTTCTATAGGCTTTTCAGTTATTTCGAAGGTGATCGTTTTTGGTTTGATCTTCCCTATCTTTTCCAGGTCGAGGCGCAGTTCTTCTCGAGCTTCATAAGTGAGTTCGCCACCTACGCTTAGGGGTTTTCTAACGGGGCCTACTTTGATTTTCATCATGTTCAAGGCTTCTTTGACGCCTACGGCTCCGCTTCCGACTATAATTCTCGCTATTTTTTGAACTTTGTACTGCAATTCGCGTGCTCGTTGAACCTCGCCTTTCCTTATGTGATTGTAAAGTTGGATCCAAATGTCGGGAATTATGTTTGCACTTGCCAGGATGGCGCCTGAGCAGCCTGCAGCTAGGCCAGCGACGAGAACTTCATCGTGTCCGCAGAGGACGTTTATTTTGTCTCTCACTTTTTCGAGAACGGCGAGAATGTATTTCAGTTGTCCGCTGCTGTCTTTTATGGCGACGATGTTTGGGAGTTGGGCGAGATCCTCAACCATTTGCCAAGGTAGCTCAAGACCCGTGCACTGGGGTATATTGTACAGGATCACGGGCAGGTCGACTTCGTTGGTTATCGTATAGAAGTGTTCATAGATTCCTCGATCCGCCGGCTTCAAGTAGAATGGCGTGACTATCAAGGCGGCAGTTGCGCCTGCGTCCTTTGCGTATTTCGTCATCTCGACCGCCTCGTCGGTTCCGCTGGCTCCCGTTCCAGCTACGACTGGAACACGTCCATTGACTTCGTCGATGACGATTTTGATAACGTGTTTTCTTTCTTCTATCGTCAGGTTTGTGAATTCACCTGTCGTTCCGCAGGGAACGACGCCGTGAACGCCCTGTTCCAAGCAGTGGTTAACCAGTGCACGAAGCCTCTCTTCGTCGACAGCTTTGCCGTCATCAGTAAAAGGCGTCACCAAAGCTGGGAAAATGCCTTCGGGTTTGAACATTGTTGGTCTCCACGGTTCTAGTGCCCCGTCGGTCTTATATGATTTGAGCTTTCAAAAAGACCGAGGTAATGTTTGAAAATGTTTAAATCGACTGTGAACGAACAGATAGCCAAGTTGAAAGAGTGATCGTTATGGTTGACTTGCGAAGCAAGTTAAAGATTCAGGAACAAAACCTTGAGGAAGTCAACAGGTTTCTGGGGGCAAAGAACAATCCTCTCGTTGACGCTTTGCTCAATATTGTTGACAAATATGGCGGTGTCGACGAGATCAACCGCAGGGCCATGGACGCCCGTAAGGTTGAAAATCTCATGGCAAGGCTGGAGAGGAAGAAATCTCCTTTCCTCAAGGGCCTCGAATGGTTGATGAAGCAACGTGACAAGGATGAATTCATCAGCATCTCAGAGTACAGACGAAAGGTGCTTGGTAAGAAGGCTAATTCAGCAGAGTTTGACGAGTCATTCGCCGTAACGCTGGAAATTAGCGCCTTCAACTTCTTCCCGTGGCTCATTGAAGAAGCGAAGAAAGCAATAAAACATCAGGAATTGATGCCTGCACGTTACATTCGCGTCCGCTCTATGAAGGAGCAGGTTGAAGATGATGACGTATTAGCGTTTGCCGCGGCCATGCCCATCATCGGCGCATCTTACGTTCAGACTCTGGACACCAAAGGCACTCTGCCTGGACCTGACGGCAAACCGATCAACATTCACTTAGGAGGCGCAGAAACAATCACCGGCTATTTTGGAGGCGTTGGAGTGCCGAACGAGTATTCCTTGAAGTGGGTTGATGAGTTTCTGCACTACTATACGGAATATGGCCTGCCTCAGGTTTTGAACACTAACTCCGGCACGGTGCTGCTCGGCTATTGGCTGCGCAAACTTGGAATAGACATCGAGTTCAAGATTTCAGTTTTCCTTGGTAACGACAACCCATATTCTATTTTGTGGACCCTGATGACTGCGAAGCTTTTCAGTCCCGAAGACGGTTCAACTCCGCTGATTGGCTTCAATCTTTCGAATTCCGTAAGCAACGACACGATCGAATTGGTTGCCTATATACGCGACGCTCTCGACTTTGAAAACGCAGTTCGCATAGAGCACCACATCACAGAGGCCTACAAGAGCATCGTCAGACAGCCTTATGACCGAACACTTGAACTCGTCAAACTTGCCGATCATGTCACGAACATCAGCGCCAAGCACGAAGGAGGAATACCAGCGACGGAGATCAAAAGGGACCATCCATCAGATATATTGGATTACTTCATGCCGAAAAAGGACATTGAAGCGAAAGGGCTGATGCCGATGCTCCTGCTCAACTACATGGATAAGCACGATGCGGTAAACAGAACAGCAGAGGCGTTAACAAAGAACGGTTTGAGCTTCATCGCCGCGCAGAACTTGCACAAAAAATAGCACTTTGGCACTCAGTGAAGCCGCATTTGCTGGGCCTCACCAGATTTCTTTCGGTTTGCGCACCACGAGGTAGACTGTAGTTGCCACGAAGAACGCGGTTGTAACACCCAGAATTGTCGATAGACGTCGCGTGTTATCTAATTCTCCTAGATTTCCTGTCAGGGATGTGTAGTTTGCCTGAAGCTCCCAGTATGTGTTATTGAGTTGCTCGAAGTCGCCATTAAGATTGGTGTACATTTCGGTCAGTTGATTATAGCTTATATTCAGAGTTTTCAATTGCGTTTGAAGGTTCTCCAAGAGAGTGTTTTCAACCTTTGTCAATGTGAAACCTGTAATGATGCCACGAAATGTCAGGTCCATGCCACCCAGCGTTGTGGAGTACGTGAGCCCAGCTTCACCATAGAGCACCCCCCAAACTTGACCCGGTATATCGACAGTCAAAGCATATTGCTTCGAAGCGTTATTCAGAGTGAACTCGATGTCGGTCACATTTCTTAACGACAGTTTGGTGGTTCCGTTTAGGAACCCAAAGAGTTGCAGGTTGAAATAGTCCACGTGAACATTAGTTTGACTGATCAGGTTCAACACGACCGTTGCGTTTCCTGTCGGTTGAGTCTGAGACGTGGCAAATACTTGAAGCCTTATGCCAGGAATTTGAGAATCGAAATAGGTCGCCATTTCTTCGGCTCCTTGAACCTTGACCATTCCAACAATTGTCATGGTCGACACAATGATGCCTAACATCAAAATCAATTTCGAACCAATTCTCATCACATACACCGTCGAGAATGATTATTCGAGTCTTCACAAGGAACGTTATTTAAAATTTTCTATCGCTCAAAGAAAAGTCTCGAGCGAAGTCAAAGTATTTCAAATTATAAGTTTGGGTTATCTTATTGAACGAATGAAACGTTGATAAATGTAGACGAAGTATATCAGAGAAAACGCAGTCAGAAGTACTTCGAATGACAAGATTGTGGGGTTTCTTTCCACTGCCATGAAGTACCCGTTGGTGAGTATGTCAGTGAAGACTAACACTTGTAGGAATATCGCTCCACCGAGGCAGCTGAGTCCAAGCACGTGGAAGAGTACCTGTGCACGGTGGTCTTGCCTTGTCTCAGCAGTCATTATTATCGCAAATAGCAAGAGTCTAGACGCTAATTAATAAGTTGTGAATCCATGCACAAGACAAACCCTAATAATCCACCATCAATATCCACGCTAAAGCCTGGCAACCAAGGCAAACGCTTGTTATGACGCACACAAATCTGAAGGTTCGTCCAGTGACAGATTGTTGCATATGTGGGTTACCAAACGATTCTTAACCCTAACCTAACACAGTAAATGTTCAAGGTCTGAGTCACGGGGCAAAGGATATTGAAGGAGTTTCTGATCGGCACAGGCGGATGGGCCTATTTTCAAGTCCCCGGAATCACGCCCCTGACAGCCTATTCCAAGGTTTTCAACTTTGTTGAAGCCAACTCGACCTTCTATCAGATGCCAACCTTGAGAGAAGTCGAGAAATGGAGACGACTTGTCCAACCGGATTTTCAATTCAGCGTAAGAGCCCATAAGTCAATAACTCACACTCACAGACTTCGACCTGTGCCGGAAGTCTACGAGGCGTTTGACAGGATACGACAGATATGCAAGCTCCTAAACGCCCAAATCATCCATCTGCAAACGCCACCGACGCTCGACGTAGATGGAAAAATGATTTCTGATTTTCGTGAGCTTCTGTCCACAGTCAACCTTAGCAAAGTACGATTGGCTCTCGAAGTGAGAACCACGGGCAGTGAAAAACTGCCTGTAGAATTGCTGAAGATTATGCAGGAGAACAACGTGATACACTGCGTGGATCTATCCAAGGGCGAAATCCCTGCTTATGACTCGGATATATTGTATACTCGATTGTTTGGAAAAGGCCGCCACAACATCTATCAGCCAACAGATGAGGAGCTAGAGGAAATCGATCGCAAAGCTTCGAGTTCGAACGCTGAGAAGGCAGTCATGAGCTTTCATTTTGTAAGAATGTACAAAGATGCGGCAAGGCTCAAAACTTACAGGCAGACGGGCAAGTTTCCAATGGTCACGAAATCAACAGGAATTACCTCACTCGAGCAGGTCCTCAGCGATGACGCCGCGTTTCCAACAACAAAACGAAACCTTGTCAGCAGGCAGGGATGGAAGCTTTTCGATCTGACGGAGACAGAGAGACCTCACGTCGGAGAATATCTGGAGAGGCTTCCTGACGGAGTCTACAACTGCCTTGCAGACGTGACGAACAAACTTGAATCAATCGTAAGGTGATAAGGTTGACGATGGGTCTCGGCGATATTTTGCTCGGCACTTCGGGTTGGAGCTACAAGGAATGGATAGGTCCGTTCTACACCAAAGCAGACAAAAGTATGCTTCGAGCTTACACAAGAGTTTTCCGAACCGTGGAGATAGATTCGACTTTTTACAGGTATCCTTCCAAAGGCACTGTGATGGGTTGGACAAGATATTCGCCTGAGGGTTTTGTCTATGCCGCAAAGTTACCTGGACTTATTACCCATGACAAAAGGCTCGAATTGACCCAGGGTATTCAACAGGACCTCGAGAGATTCCTAGAGCTCATGGAGCCCCTTACACTAAGTGGCAAACTCGGGTGCGTACTGATTCAGCTTCCTCCAAAGTTCAACTACAAACCTGAACAACTAGAAGACTTCTTCAAATTGCTGCCCACACACGTAAAGTTTGCAGTTGAGTTTCGGGACCCTTCCTGGATGCGAGCGGAAACATGGAGTTTGCTGGAACGATACAAGGTTGCTTACACGATTGTCGATGAACCTTTGCTTCCACCCGACATACATCTAACGTCGGAGATCGCCTATCTGAGGTGGCACGGCAAAGGTTCGAGGCCCTGGTATGACTACCACTATGGTGTGGATGAACTTCGGCCGTGGGCCCCCAAGGTTGAGAAAATTGCAGAGAAAGCTAAGAAAGTCTACGGTTACTTCAATAATCACTATCATGGCTATGCTGTGGAAAACTGTCTGCAGATAATGGAAATGATGGGTTCCCTTGAACCGAAACAAATGGAAGCCAAACTCAAGATAGAGAATTTTCGGAAGGGCGCGGTTCAGCAAACCTTTTCCACGCTTGAATCATTTGCGCCCCCTAAGGACATGGGCTTCCGCAGCTTGCTTGATTATTTTGTTCCGACTGAAAGACTCAAAAGGGCAGAACAGATTCATGACGACGAGTTACAGGTCATAGAGGACACAGATGAGCAGGTTGAAGCGATGGTCAGGGAATACCACATAACTATAGACGCCGAGGCCAAGACGATCACCCATGACTGCGCTGACTGGGCAAGAGTCTCTTCGACCAAGAAACTGTGCAAGCACGTGGCAAAGTTGTTGTTGTCGATTGACAACCAAAGAGCAACGAAAATTCTCAGGAACCTTTACGACAGCGAAGAGACTTGGCAGTTCAAACCTTTTGAGAAACAGCCGTAAGGAATGTCCAGTTGACTGGGCAGTTAGAAAAAGGTCAGATGCTGTATTCCATTCCCTTAAGCGTACGAACCTTTTGACCCCTGATGTTTCTAATGAATTTGATGAACAACTCTGCATTCTCAGTGTGGACGGGAAATATCGTTGACGCATTGATGTCCTTGAGGGCGGATTTAAGTTGCAGAGGCATTATGTGGCCCGATACGTGAATATGATACTGAGGTAGACCGTAGTGCTGAAGCCAGTTTATGAGCCGACCGAAATCGATTTCCATCTCTTCATTGAAGGGCTCGGACGCAGAAAGAACATAGCAGCTTCCAGGGTTGGGCTGAAGGTCGACAAGTTCTTCCAGGTCATAGAATGACATGGCCAGAACGACTTTGCATTGTTGCTTCGAAAGCTCGAAGGCGTTCTTCACCTTGTCTGGGTATTGCTTTTCGATCTGTTCTTCCCACTTGTATCGTGTGGACTTCGACTTTCGAAAAATCAATATGCTCTCGTCACCTAGGTCTGGAAGGTTCAGTCCTTTATCATCACAAAGTGCCTTCAACAAGTAGGCTTGTTTCTGTGAAATCGCAAGGCATCGTTGGTTCTTCTTGGCAACTCGGAAGAAGCTATTGAGCCGATCGACGTCTGCATGTGCAAACTCTGCCAGCACGATGCCATCTGCTTGTTTGACAATACTGTCAAGTTTGTTTTCGACTTCGGCTTCCGAGGAGACCGAGGCACCGGTCATGTTGGTGGCTTCCGTAACTACAGCCGAAGGCTCCGCGTCGCGTGCTTTCTCAATGAAATCATTGGTCATTTCGCATTTTGCCCCATGCTGCCTGAAGTCTCCGGTGTAGACAACTGCGCCGTTTGAAGTTTGAATCACAAACCCGTAGGCGCCTGGGACTGAATGGTCCACGTGAACCGGTTCGACTTCCAAGTTATCGACATGAATCTTTGTGCCGGTTCTGAAAGTCTTGAAGCTCAAGTCCTCGATGTCAAATTCAAGGTCTGCTCTGCGCATTTCGCTCTGCGCGCGCAGGATTGTCAGTGTTGTTTCACCGCAATATACTGGAATTTCGCGTTTAACAAAGGACAGATAGGCTGAATGGTCTAGGTGGCCATGCGAAATGAAGATGGCGTCAATGTCGGGTTTCTTTTCGTCGAACTTGTAGACGCCGTCGAGCCTGGGCAGGATGCCGAATTCCTGAAGACTTTTTCCGGTTTTTGGGGAGAGAAATGGTGGGGAGTAGAAAAGCTTCTTCATGGCGAAGGACATGCCGAAGTCAAAGAAGACTTTGGTGTCTCTGTCTTTGAGCAGTATCTTGTTGCCTCCGATCTCGTCTACTCCTCCATAGAAAGTGAGTGTTGTCTTTTGTTTGACCATGTTCACACCTTCAATTTGTCTGCGTTTCTGCACAAGTTTGAGAGAGTGAGCATTATATGTGGAAAGGTGAAGATGCTGAAGACTTTGGTGTACTTTGGGCTTCCTGCGCTCTTGATGGTGTCCGTTTTTCCCCCAGTCTTCAGATACCCTTCGATAAACGTCTGTGCGAACTCTTCAAGTCTGCTCATGTCAACCAGAGGTGAGACATCATGTCCGGAGTAGTAAAGGAATTCTGCGATGTCCCATACTATGTCGCCTCTTCGACTCGCTTGTTCAAAATCCATCAGATAAATTTTGTTTTCTTTTCCTGCGAAGATGTTTTCTGGTTTTGTGTCTCCTAGTGCTACGCCTTTGGAATGGACTTTGGCAAATGTTTCACCAACTTTTTCAACAATGTGTAAAGCCTCTTTGGTTTCATCTTGATTCTTCGAACTAACGGCGCGTTTTATGACCTTGTCCACAGCTTCTCCTTCTATATACTCCATGACTATGAGACGTTTGTTTGGGCTAACATGCAGAAGTTTCGGAACGGCAAAACCGTTTGAATCAAGAAAACGGTTCATGGCACATTCTCTTTCAAGCCTTGAACTGCCGGAAACGGCGAAGGTTCTTGTGCCAACGCTCCATAGAGTAAGAGGAAACCATTTGAAATTGGACCAGTCTCTGAACTGTTTGATGATTGCTTTGCTGGATTTCCCTTTTGTGGAGGTCTCAACTAGATAGACATCATTTAAGATGCCGCCCACGTTTTTGATCGTTACTTTTGCATCTTTGTCCGCTGACAGCGCTTTCTTGGCAAAGGTTCTTATGTCCATTCTGTTTGCGAGTGGTGCCATTCCCGTGGCTGTTGGAATGTAAACGTAGTTTTCGGGATCTTCGATCGTCTGCTTCATTTTCAAATCGTCGAGCGACATTTGGATTTTGGACAGCTGTTCTCTATTCTGTGAGAGTGCTTCTAGAATTTGGGGAAAAATACCGAGTGTAGCAGCGAACAAAGTTCTTGGTCCCGTTTTGAAGAGGTCTATGAACCGGGTTCGCAGGCTGGTTGTTTTATCAACAAACCATGTAGAGATGACCCAGTACCCGTTCACGTAATGAACTATTCCTTCTTTTTCAAGCTCATTCAAAGCTTGCTGAAAACCACTGAGGACGCATTCAAGGTTTCTCTTTCCTTCTCTAGTTCCTGTAAAGCCTGCAACAGCATAGAGCGTCGGTGGAAAGAGTCGCCCTCTTGTCAACATGGTTTCGAACATGAAATACTCGGGTTTTATTCGCAATTCGTAAGAAAGCTCTGGGAAATCCAAGACAAGACTTTGCAGAAGTTCGACGACCAATCTCTTCTTTACCTTAACTTCCTGCGTATGCAGATAATTCTCGTTAACCATTACCACATATGGGAAGATCAATCCGCCAGCGAGAGCTTCGCCTAGGAAACCCTTGTCTACATCTCTTTCAAACACCCATGCATCCACGGCAAGAACAGAAAGAGTACCGTCGCTGGAAACCTTGGCATAATTCATGAGTCTAGGCTGAAAGTTGCGCACAACTATTAGAACCTGTGAAATCGTCTTCGTTGCAGGAAAGAGAGATGCATAGTCGGTTCTTCGGAAAGCTGCAACTATCTCGCATGGTTCAGCCACGTGTTTGCAGAAGTCAAGAACTTCTCGCGTCAATTTTGCGTGTGCGGTTTTCGTGGGCTCAGCCAATTTTCCACCTGACATTTCAGAAGGGTTTCAAATAGAATCTGTTGTGCTAGAAGATATAATTGATGCTTATGCGATGCATAAAGTAACTGTTAGATTCAAATCAGTATTAGACTTCTCTTTGGCGAATCGTGCCATACGCTCGCAGAGCCTTCAGTGCCTTGACCGCTTTATCAGGTAGATTATATAAGGGTATGCGTGATCGCCCCAGAACCTCATAAACCTTAGCGAAATCCTCTCCTCCAGCCGGCACGTCCACGATCGGTTTTCGTGGGAATTTGGAAGCGATCTTCGGAAAGGTTCTGGCGTCTTTGGGTTCGAAGAATGTGGATTTGAGCATGTTGATTATCAGCACACCATCCACATTCTTGTCTGCAAGCACGAGTTCTAACACTTTCCTGTAACGGTCAGCTTTAGCATCTGCTATCATGTCTATCGGATTGGTTGCATCTACACCTGGATAGAGCGCTTCGATCTCTTTCTTGGTTTTCTGCGTCAGGTTTGCGAGCTTCAAGCCGCATTTTTCAACCGCGTCCGCCGCAAGTATGGCTGGTCCACCGACATTACTGACTATTGCCACGTTGTCTGCAAGCATAGGAGGCTGCTTTGAAAGCGCTATGGCGTTGTCCATGAGCTCTTCAACATTTTCCACCCTGATTGCACCGGCTTTTTTGAAAGCGGCGTTGAAGACTTGGTCTGAACCAGCTATGGATGAGGTGTGTGATTTGGCTCTCTGTGCGGATTCTTGGGTGACTCCGCCTTTCAGCACTAGGATGGGTTTCTTTCCTACGATTCTTCTTGCTACATCAATGAATTTTCTTCCATTTTTGACTCCTTCCATGTAGAGGCAGATCACCTTCGTCTGTCTGTCTTTTCCCAAGTACCGCAGCAAGTCAACGTCGTTCACGTCGATCTTGTCGCCGACGAAGGCGAACTTGCTGATGCCCACGTTGTAGAAGCAAGCCCAGTCAAGTAGACAGGCCCCTACGCCGCCGCTTTGGGATATAACGGCGATGTTGCCCTTTTCAGGCATGAGGTCGATTTCAAAAGTTGTGTTCAAGCCATTTGCGGTGTTCACAACGCCCATGATTGTGTTGGGCCCCAGAAATCTCACACCGTACGTTTCTTTGAGCTTCAGCAAGCTTGCGCGTTGATGATCTTTGTAGCCTCCGGTTATCATTACGAGCGCCTTTATTCCCTTCTTGGCACATTTTTCGGCTTGAATGATGGACTGATCTGGGGGAAGCATGAGAACGGCAAGGTCAGGAGTTTCAGGCAGTCGTTTTACGTCTTTGTAGCCACCGTAGCCGTCCACGTCCACGACGTAGGCCTTCTTCTTGAAAAACCGTTTCATGTTGTAAGTGACGTTTCCGAAAAGTTGTGGTGAAGCCATTCCGACTTTTTCGCGAATTCTGCTGGAACCTATTAGTGCAACCGACTTGGGCTCGAAGATGGTCTTGACTTCATTCATTAGCAATACCTTCAGGTCAAGATCGCAGAGTGAGGAAGGAAGAAACATAGGTCTTTCATGTTGATAAGCTTAACCACAAACGCGTTAGATGGCAGTTAGTTCCAGGTCTATCTCGCTAGGATTTTTATGTAGGCAAATGCTGCGGTCAACGCGAAGATTAGGGCGAATATCGCCACGGAGAGTATCCAGTATGGGGAAAACGCGGGAGTGCCCATCAGGAAAGAACGGATCATGTCCGAGGCGTTGCTCAGGGGGTTTACTTCTGCAAAGGTCACGAGTATGGATGGAAACTGGCCGGATCGCCCGAGGTCTTCAATAAGGAAGAGCGGGTAGAAGACACTGCTGCAGAAGAAGAAGGTGTAGTAGACGAGGCCTCTGGCGGTGACGAATTTTTCGAAGCTCGATGTGGATACGGCAATTGATATGCTTAGCCCTGAGATGCCCATTGCCAGCATGAAAAGCATGAAAACGATCAACAGTAGTTGTGGTACGGTGGGGAAGCCCACGAATACGAAGCACGTCAGCAATAAGGGTGTCATGTAAACGAGGCCTCTAATGCCGCCTGAGATAACACGGCCAAAAGCAAGCTCGTATCTGCTCATGGGTATGCTGAGCATGTAATGGTGGATTTCTCGACGGCGTTCCATGTTTACTTCGCGCCCGATCATGAAAGCTGATGCGAAGAGGCCTGTTACTGCGAGTCCAGGCGCGAAGAAGTTGAAGTAGCTCTCGATTCTCTCGGTGACCTGGGAGTTTAGCATGAAATTGTAGACTACGGCCATGATGAAGAGGTCGGCCAAGTTCATGCTGATTAAGCCTACGAGCCACCATTTGTACCTGAAGAAGTTTCTGAGGTCAAGCTCCACGATGTGCAGTATGCCCTTCATCATCGCCAGCTGCCTCCCTCGATTCTTTTGCCGTAGATGACCACGCCGAAGAGCGTGAAGAACCCGAAGAAGGCAACGATCCCGAGCACAGGCCACAGTGGATTGTCAAGCGTGATTATCGTGGGGATTCCTGTTCCCCATCGGAATAGATCGGCTGCGAAACTGACCGGATTGAAAGCAGCTATTCCTCCGTATGCCGGATTTGCCGCTTGCACAACTGCTAACGGGTACATCGCCGTGCTCAAGCGCACGATCAACGCGTCTAACACGCCCATGAAGATGTCGAAGCGATCGCTTGATTTTATCATGACGGCTATCGTGATGCTCATGCCGGATACGCCGAAGGAAAATAGGAAGAGAGCGAACAATGAGATTAGGAAGGCGATCGGGTTCAAGCCTCCCATGACGTAGAGAGATATGGCGATCAGTGGTCCGACGTAGATGAAGGATCTTATGCCTCCGCCGATTGACCTTCCGAGTACCAGTTGTTGTCTCGACACGGGCAGGCTGAGGAGGTATTCGAAGACGCCGTGTTCTGCTTCCTCGTATATGTCGAAGCCGATGAAGATGGCTGCTGAGTACAAGGTCATGACTGAGAGTCCGCCCACGTAATATCGGAAGTAGTCGGCAACTGCGGTGACGTTTATCATGCGGCTTGCGATCAGACCGAAGAAGGCGATTTGTGAGACGAACCAGATAGCGCGCATTATGATGAGGAACTTGTACTGGAAAAAGAGGCGGACATCTCTTTCAACCACTAGGAGAAGCTTGTTCGTTCAGTGGTCACTCCTTATCTTTTTGTGCCTCTTCGATCGTCAACCCCGTGTAATGTGCGAACACATCGTCGAGGCTTGGTTCACTCATGCGCACAGACGTTATCGGCACCTCTCTGTTAGAGAACAAGGTCATGATTTTCGGCACGATTTCCTCTACTTTGTTCAGGTACAGACGTATGCTCGTTGGTTTGACCTGCATCAGGTCGACGACTTCTTTCATACCCTTGAGTTCTTCTATGAGTTTTGGGGGTGCGTCCTTTTCGAGTTGGATGTCCATTAAGTCTCCGCCGACGATGCTGTCCTTCAGCTTCTTGGGCGTGTCACACACCAAGAGTTTGCCTTTATGCAAAATACCGACACGGTCAGAGAGCTGATCGGCTTCGTAAAGCTCGTTCGTCGCGAGGATAATTGTGGATCCTTCATCGCGCAATTCTAGAAGCATGTTCCAGATCCTGTGTTTACCCACGATGTCTATCTGTGCAGTCGGCTCGTCGACAATAGCGATTTTTGGTCTTTGAATCAGGACTTTTGCCATTTCAACGCGTTTACGCATGCCGCCAGACAGGTTGTGGACGCCCTTGTGCCTTGCATCCCACATCTCTACAGCACTGAGCACGTCTTTTACTCTCTGTTTTCTGTCGGACGTTGATAATCCGCAGACTTTAGCGTGCCAGTTGACTACGTCCCATGGAGTTGCGACCCACAGCATTTTTGGTTCCTGAAAGCCTATGCCTAGAAGACCGCGTACTTTGTCTGGCTGCTTACGTATGTCATAGTTTCCGACGGTTGCGGTGCCTTCCGTGGGTTTGATTACTGTTGCGAGCATGAGGATGACGGTGGTCTTTCCTGCTCCGTTGGGACCTAGGAGGCCTAGTATTTCGCCCTCTTCAACGTCCAAGTCTAGATGATCGACTGCGGCTATGTTGCCGAACTTTTTTGTGAGGTTTTGCATTCGAATTATTGGTGCCACTTGTTACACCAGATTAGAAAAAAATACAATGGCGCATCACTTAAATAAGATTAGCGTTTCACGTTTGTGGCAGCACGTGAACACATCATTGAAGGATTATTTGTTTTTCGTGGCGTAGTGCTTCGTTTTGAATCTCGTTTTTGGTGTATCCAAACATGCCGAGCAAGGTTTCAGCCGACGAAACAAGCATCCTGACATATTCTCTGGCATCACAACGGGTTTGAGGCTTCAACAATTCGGCAGCCACAACTCTCTCATTAGGCCATTTTGCCTCTGCGTTGACGATCAAGTACTGAACCGTTTGCCCTGCATGCACCTCGAAGCCTGCCTTCTCTAACTGTCTCGCGGCGATAGCCTGAAAAACGTCGTGATCGTAATCTGATGGCGTTTTTGAAATTCGCTTACTGATCAAGAGCTCACACAGCTCAACTTGATCCTCAATCAACCTGCAGGCATGATCCCTCAAAACACGCAGTGCGTCTGGAATTCTGTCTTTGAAATCCACTAGGTTATTGGCTCCAGAAAGTTTTCTAATCATATCCATCTGGGCGTTGACAATAAAAACAGGTGTGTCTCCACGTCTAGCCTCAATTCCCCTGGTTTTTATGTCGCCGTTTTCAAGCACGCCGTAGTACCGATTCAACACTGGGACGTCTTCCAGCACTCTGGAAGGAAGAAAGACGATCCAACGGTATTTCCCTTCAACACCCAGCGTTACACCAATAGCTCCTGAAACTTCATGGCAAAACTCAATAATCTCCCTGCGAGAAGCATTGATTTTCTTCAACCATAAAGAATCTACAATGCCATGAATGACTTCAAAGCCATGCTGTTCAGCCATATTCGCAGTCTTCAGCAATGAATCGCGGGCAAAGGCGCACACGGCAATATGCGCATCAACTTTTCCAAACCTTGCGTTCCTGTATCCTAAATAGCCAAAACACGTCACTAAGATCCATTTAAGGGCTGCTTGCCGCATGTTGTAGACGCGTTTTAGGCCTTCATCTTCTACGTCCCTCTTCAAATCCTTATACTTCAAACGTTTTTTCAACAGCAACTCCAAAGTTTTGGGCACGATGCCCTTTCTCTTCTCACATATATTGTAGCCAAGCTCTGGAACGCGAACGTTAGAGGTTGGGCAGCACTTGCAAAGGACGGTTTCAGCAGAAATATTGCGCGTAAGCATCAACGTTGGAAACATCGACGTAAAATCAACTTCAAAAACATCTGTGTGAAAACCGATCTTTGGTTCAAAAATAAACCCGCCGCGATCGGCAACGAGCAGCTCCCATGCAGTTTTAAAAGATTCGGGTTCATTCTTTTTCCAAGGAATAAGGATGCCTTCCTTCCATGCAGTGTAAAGTTGTAAAGAAGACATTATAGTTCCAATAGATGCTCGAGCGGCGCGGTGAAGAGGAACTCTGCAGGTTCTTGAAACTTCGATGAGCCCGTCTAAACCGCAGGCAGTGTGGATGAAAGTGTTGTCCACGTCAATGTGAACCCGCCCGAAAAGCGTACGCGTCGCTGCTTTGTGATAAACACGGCCATAAGAGAAAAACGTAGTCCCTTTGCTCTTGCCAGTGGCCAATGGAATGGTATCTCTGCTCAAAACAAATCTTTCAGAAACTCCGTTGACAAAGGCCCGGTGAGCCAAGTAGGGTAGCCAGAACGAATCTCCGCCCTCGGTGAAAATCAAATCAGGATCCTCTTCTCTTATGGATTCAACAAGCTTCAGGATCTTTTCCTCTTCATTTCCCTCATCGATGAATATTGTCCTGTCGCCGCATTCCAGCGATATGCTTTCTATCTTGTCAGACAGCTTGTCAGAGACGCCTTCTTTCTTCGCAGTCACCCTGAGCCATAGGGATCGTAAAGGCGGAACGCGATAATCGACGCTTTCAACCGAATCCTGCAGGTCATAATAAAGCCGTTTTCCAGAATCAACAACCATTACATGTGCAAAAGGAAAAACATCCCTATCATACAAGTATGCCTGTGAGACTGCAATGTCAACGTTGTGAAAACGAAATTGTTCGTAACCTCCAAGTCTAAGCAGTTCTCTCGCAAGGTTCGAAGCTTTAGCATGATCTGTGAGCCCTACTTCCAAGACTTTACGCTTGAAGGGCTTCATGAAATCTGCGTTCTTTTCGACAAAACGCCAGTCTGCAACCGAATTGTTGTATTCAACTTTCTCTGCTAAACGGTTGAGAGCCGAGAAATTTCCGGAGACGTAGATCTTGGAGACAAACGCGTCGACAAATCGAATGCGCGCGCCATTTTCAGCAATAATCCAAACTGCAACCTCATCCGGGCCTGAAGGATAAACGTCAAACAGCCATCCTCGAACAGGGTTAAGCCTGACGAAGTCTTTTTTCAAGCCGCTCAAGGCTTTCTCGAATCTCCATAAGCTCCTTACGCTGACTCACCAAGATGGACATGAACATAGCTTCAGTCAGGATAGGTCTTGTCGCCATGCCTCCTGCTGACGCATAAACCCTGCACGCAACCATTATCCGATCAAAAGCTTCCGCATCTTTGTCTCGCAAAGCTTTCCGAAAGCTTTCCCAACGCATGATTTCCTCTTCCAAAGCTTGCCTATAGGATGGAACGGTCCTCCCCAAAACTCACACCTCCAAAAACGCGGCTGGATGGTTGGTCGGCAGTAAAATCCATGCTGAACGGCTTGATGCGCGGGTGATCTTCTAAAGCGACGCTCAGGACCTGTCCTCTTCGCTTCAGTTTAATCAGGATGTCGGATTTTCCGAATAGGACAGCCTCAAAAAACACGCTCTGCCTAGATCGTTCTTCCTGAAAATAAGTTGCAACAACGATAGCCTGTTTTTCCGAAGCCAACGCCGACAGCTTAGAGCAGACTTTCATGAAAAGCTCTCTTCCCTCGGTCTTGGGTATGTCACGATCCAAGAAAAGAGAAGTAATGTCGGAAATTATCAATAATCTAGCCTTTGTCTTCTTCAAAACAGAATACAATTTCTCTAAGATCAGAGATGAAAGCTGGTAAGCGGTGAAAGCACGTGAAACGTAAACGTGTTCTAGAGCTGCCTTGCAGTCTAAACCGTAATCGCGCGCGGTCTCCGCGACCTCGTAAGGGCTGAACGAATTTCCACCATCCACAAACACGGTTGAGGAATCCAAGCCGCCATGTTCACGCGGCAGTTGAGCGCGGACTGACAGGGCGAAGGACATTCGCGAAGCCGCGTTACCCTGTAAAACGGCAAAGTCGCCAAGCTCAAACCCTGGAAAAACATCGTTCAACGTATGTAAACCGAGGGAAAGATGTCTGAGCTTGTCGGCTGACAAAATAGACATGCGTAGCTCCCCAACCCAAAATGAAAAGCCGTGGCGATGACTGATAAACGTTCGCGGGAAACGCACTTCGCAAGATCTGGAGAGATAAGTTAAAGTGAAAAATCCAAATGCCAAGGGATTTAGGCATAAGCTTTCTTAGAACCATCAAATAAATAGTAAACTGTGCATGCGCATGAAGAAACCTGAGTTGGACTTCGTTAACAAGACAAACATGAGCGTGCTTACCGATTTCTACGAGTTGACGATGTGTGCCAGTTATCTCGAAAACAAGAGAAACGAAGCCGCAACGTTCGACCTGTTCATAAGAAAACTACCGCCTAACAGGTCATATTTTGTTTTCGCTGGACTAGAACAGGTCTTGCTGTTTCTTGAAAACGTCAAGTTCAGTGCAGATCAAATCAAATATCTGAAGGACCAGAAATTTGGCGCAGAATTCTTGGAGTGCTTGAAAGACTTTAGATTCGCAGGAGACGTCTGGTCTGTTCCTGAAGGAACCATAGTTTTCCCCGATGAACCCCTGATCAGGGTGACAGCGCCGATAATCGAGGCACAATTGATCGAAACATTTCTTCTCAACACGGTAAACCTGCAGACGATGCTGGCCACAAAGGCTTCCAGGGTAATATGTTCAGCACGAGGGAAACCCGTAATCGAATTTGGTCTGAGAAGAACCCAGGGAACCGACGCGGGGATGAAAGCTGCAAGATGCAGCTACATTGCCGGAGCAGAAGGAACGTCAAACGTGCTTGCTGGAATGAAATACGGCATACCTGTGTTTGGAACGATGGCACACAGTTACATAATGTCTTTCGACCATGAAATAGACGCATTCCGAAACTTCGTCAAGACGTTTCCCGAAAACTCGACTCTTCTCATAGACACCTACAACGATCTGAAAGGCGCAGAGAACGCTGTTGCAGTCGCCAAACAGATGGAAAAAGAAGGATCCAGACTCAATGCAGTTCGGCTTGACAGCGGCAACTTGCTTGAAATAAGTAAAAACGTGAGACGAATTTTGGACATGCATGGTCTCACGTATGTGAAGATTTTTGCGAGTGGAGACCTCGACGAATACGTGATTGAAGATCTTCTGGAAAAAGGAGCGAAAATTGACGCGTTCGGTGTCGGAACAAGAATGAGCACCTCCTTCGATAGACCCTACGTGGATGTTGTTTACAAGTTGTCTGGCAAGGTCGAACGAGGAGTTTTCGTGCCCGCGATGAAGCTGAGCAAAGGAAAGATAACCCTTCCTGGGAAAAAGCAGATCTTTCGGCAATACAGCAGGGAGGGAAAATGCGTCAAAGACATCATAGGCCTGG